>Ga0315541_1000894_pt1 | contig 29943 bp, 39 predicted proteins | sample SalMarSW160190MG_FD_203095 | JGI IMG/M metagenome (GOLD analysis project Ga0315541, IMG submission 203095) | Salt marsh sediment microbial communities from the Plum Island Ecosystem LTER, Massachusetts, United States - Salt Marsh Sediment SW1601-190 ...
CCCCCCAGTCCAGCTCCCCGACAGCGTGCCCCTGCGGGATGCCGCGCACGAGCTCGCGCAGATCGTGTCCTCCGCGTACCCGTCGGACCGGCGTGACGACCAAGACCCCCTCCCTGACGGCCACCTCGACCTCGTCCCCCACGCCGATGGCCACCTCCGCGAGCATCTGCTTGTTCAGACGCACGCCCTGGCTGTTGCCCCATTTCTGGACTTTCGTGACCATGCGCCCCCCTGTGGCTATCCAAGGTATAGCCCGAGCGTTCATCGGGTCAAGCTCGCCACAGCGAGCTCGTGGGCCTCGCGGATCTTGTCCACGTCCAGCCCCTCCATGGCCCGCTCGAGAACCAGAATCGCCTTGGAGCCAGACCCCGTGCGGAGTGATGCCCACGACCTCAGCGCTCGACATGCTTTCACCAGGCGGTCCGGATCTCACTTTCGTGCTCCGTGATCGTTCCTCAACCGCGCTCGGCCTCCTCGCGGCTGGCCTCGGTCGTCACGAATGTGATGGCCTACGGGTAGTGGCGCAGCCTCGAGGCGAACGTCCGGTCCGCTCGGACGATAGCGGCGCGGATGGCTGGAAGCGTCCTTCGCATCCAAGCGATCGCAAAGTCACGGTCCTCGATCCCAGCGATCGAGGGATCATACATGGAGCCTTTGCGGAGACCGCGGATCTCCATGGAGTCCGGCAGGAGATCCCCGAGCGTATCGGGGGTGAGGTAGGAGGCGGCCGAAAAGGAGACTTCGTGATGGCCTTGTCCACTCGAGGTCCGTAGGCCGTGCACCGCAAGGAGTGCAAGGGCTGCCAGGTGCCCGGCATCGTACGCGGAGCGGATGGCTCCATCGTTGCTGATCGCTTCCAGCTCCGCATCCGCGGCACTCTCCACAGCCTTCTGCCACAGGGCGGAGACTTGCTCAGGACCAGCCTCTTGCTCATGGAGCCGCTTCGAGTCGATCAGTGCCTGGATCCGGGGCCGCCTCGAGGGGTGCTCGGATGAGCTCGGCCTGTCCACGCTCAGGCGCCGACCAGGGTGACGTCGCCCATGCCAGCGGCGGTCGCAAGGGCGGCGATGGTCGCCAGGCTGCCCACGAGCAACCGTCGAGGACCCGTGATCATGTTGCGGACGAAGGACCGCGCCGGGTGTCGATGATCGCCAAGGCGTTGGGCAAGCGACTGTGGCGTGTAGCACACGGCGTTGACTTCGCGCCTCAGCAACAACTCGACCTCCCCGATCTGGCGCAGCATCTTCTTTCGATCCAGGGTGGGGTCTTCGAGAACCAGGACATCTATGTCGCTGTCTGCGCGCTGAGTGCCGTTCGCCGAAGACCCGAAGATGAACGCCGTTTCGATGCCAGGGACATCCGTCAAGGCGGCACGAAGCAGCGGCGTCGGATCCGTGGCGTCACTGGCCAGCAAGCGGATGGCCCCCCAGACCCGCGAGTCCTCGACGAGAGAGTAACGCACGAGCCGCCCTTCACGGAGTCTCTCCAGAACACCGAGGGCCAACATCCGCTCCATCTCTCGCTGCAGGGACCGTCCCCCCAACCTGAGAACGCGCTGCAGTTGACGCGCATGCGGCCGCGAGTCGGGCCTCACGAGGAAATAGCGGAGGACCCGCGCCCCGGCGGGCGAGATTCCAAGCAGGTCCAACGCATCTCCGGCAGGGGTCCTCTGGGCTCTTTCGGCCAAGACCAGTGGGTTCATGCCCTAATTATTAGGTCGTAATGGTGCCCTAGTCAACAGGACGTGGGCACGGGGGTATTCTTCCCTGTCGCGACGACCACCACCGGCTCGTGCTGTGGGGAGTGTGCCGCGCCCGACAGAGCGCCGGAATGTCGGGATGGGCCTCCCGCGGCCTCGAAGGCGAGCGTCACCTGCGGCTCCCAGCGTGGTGTCTTCGTCCGCGGCCAGCGCCACCTTCCGGCAGGTGGCGGCGGGGGACTTCTCGGGTCTCGATGGACCCGATGCCAGCCCCTTGCCGGACGGGAGTCGCTCCAGCATAATGGACTAGTTGTTAAAACCAGTTGACGAGACTCTGCCATGTACCCCGAAATCGGCTCCTTCGACGCAAAGACCCAGCTCTCGCGTCTGCTCCGCGAGGTCGAGCGGGGTCGCCGCTACACGATCACCCTCCGAGGGCGGCCGGTGGCGGACCTGATTCCCAGCGGGAGCGCGCTCCGCGCAGAGGCCGCGGCCGCCGTCGCGGCCATGCGCGCCGCAAGAAGAGTGCGGGGCGTCGGCTCCGAGGAGTTGGCGGCCTGGGTCGCCGACGGCCGCCGATGAATTTCATCCTCGACGCCTCGATGGCCCTGGCCTGGCTCTTCGAGCGGACGGATCCCACGGAGGCCCAGCGCGCCGATCAGGCCCTTCAAGCCTTGGAGGACATAGCGGCGACGGTGCCATCCCTGTGGCACACCGAGGTCGCCAACGCCCTCCTCGTCGCCGAACGCCGGGGCGTCGTGAGCGAAGCGCAGGCGATGGACTACCTGAACCGCCTGAGCCACCTCCCCATTGCGACCGACGACGTACCGCAGGAGGACCGCCGGGAGAGCGTCATGGCCCTGGCCCGCCATCACGGACTGACCGCGTACGACGCCACGTACCTGGAACTCGCGCTGCGGAGTGGCGCGGCGCTGGCCACCTTCGATGGCCAACTTGCCGGGGCAATGCGTGCTGCCGGAGGCACGATCTTCGGGGAGGGCGCCGACGAAGGTTGAGGTACCGGAGGGTGGGGAACTCCGCAGCGTGCTCGACGGCGTCTACTCGCCCCTCGATGATGCAGCCGCATGAAAGCGCAGCCCCAGGGCACGCATGACCTTCAGGACGGTGGCGAGCTCGGGGTTGCCCTCCGAGGACAGCGCCTTGTACAGGCTCTCCCGGCCAAGCCCTGTCTCCCGTGCGACCCCGCTCATCCCCTTCGCACGAGCGATGTCCCCCAGCGCGGTTGCTACGAGGGCTGCGTTGCCCTCCTCCAGGGCGGCCTCGAGATAGGCGGCCATGTCCTCCTCGGTCTGCAGGTAGTCTGCTGCATCCCAAGGACGGGTGCGTGTAGTGCCCGGCATGCTCGGTTTCACTCAGAGCCCCCGCGACACGTGGTACACACGGTAGCCAGGTCCAAAGTCGATGCGGTCGTCCACGGTCCGGAACCACCGGGCATACGCGTCGGTGTGGCGTATCTCAACTGCCATGATAGTATCCTATGGGATACGGGCTTGGGAAGGGGGTTCAGGCGCTCGGATCTGGACCACAGCAGGGGAAGCACGGCGGCGCGTCACTCACGGCCTTTGCCCGCCCCCCGACGACAGGGATGCTGGCGCCCTTCGATAGGCGCCGGGATGTGGCAATCGGCCTGCGTGCTCGACCCGCCAACAGGCGGTGACCGCGCTGCGGCTCAGGCAGGTGTCCCTCGTCAGCACCTCCCAGATGCGTATTCCGGCCCCACCCGTCCACGGATTCCGTAGCAATCCGGCCACCGATTCCGGAGCAAGGCGTCCACGGATTCCGGTGATGTCGTCATGCCATTCCGTCACATTCCGTCCACCCCGAGCTGGGGTGCGCTGGATGACCTGACCCCAGGCCGAGCAGACCTTGTCCAGGACTTCAACCCGGAGGCGAGATGGCGGCGGAACGGTCGCTCATGCTCAAGATCACGGAAGTCCTGCGGCTCGAGGCCGCAGGGTACAACAACCGCTCGATAGCCCGGAGCGTGGGAGTCTCGCATCTCCTCGGTGCGGATCTGGATCTCGTAGCGCCTCCCCCCGGGCCCGAAGACCGTGGTGTGGAGGGAGCGGCACATGTTGGACTTGGGCGTGGCGGGGTGCTTGGGGCGCCCCACCACCTCGGCGGGGATCCCGGCCTCCTGGAGCGCCTCCTCCAGGGGGCGCTGCATCTCCGCGATCTGGCGCTCCCGCTCCCGGCGGATAGCGGCCGGGCGTCCTCCGCCATGGACAGCAGCATCTTCCGGTAGTTCTCCACCTGCTGCTCGGTGGCCGAGCTGAAGTGCACCTTCCCCAGCTTGGTGACCCCGTCCACGATGGTGGCCACGTCGAGCTAGAGGCTCGACCGGACCCATTCGCGGAACCGCTCCAGGAGGGGCACGAGCTCATCCGCGGGGCGTGTGCGTCCCCCCGCCACCTCAGCCTCGAGGCCCGCGAGCGTCAGGGCCCCTACGTGCGTCTCGAGGAGACTCCGCGCCCGGGAGCCCAGGACGTAGGCACTCCACTCCGCCTCTTGCGCCTGCTGGGCCCATTCGGCCACGGCGACCAGGAAGGCATACGCGCTCGCCCAGGAGCGCCAGGGTGGGATCTCCTCGCCCCAGGCCGGAGGCGACGTTCCCGCGGGCGCGGGCCCGAGGAGCCGGACCCAGGGGTCCGGTTCGGCGCGGTACGTGGTCGGACGTCCCGTCGACTGCAACACGAAGCCGGCCCGTGCCATCTCCTCCACCGCGGTCCGCACCGCGCGATCCGTGTACGCCGTGGCGGCAACGATCTGCTTCACACTCTGGGGCCGCCCCCCGCCGGCGAGCAGAAAAGCCAGCACGTCGCCCTTGGACCCCACCCCGAACCCCGCTCGCAGCCGTAGCATCAACGCGGGCCCGGCCGAGAGTTGGATCGCCCCGAACGGCTTTCCCCTCGGGGCCACCGACACAGAGGACGGGGGGCGCGCCAGCCTCGTCCATCGCCGGTCACCGGCCGCCACTGCGTATCGGGCGAAATCGCCGATCCGCCCCTCCACCTCCGCGGGGAATCGGTCCGCGAGGCTCCGTAGCCGCTGGACGCTCAGCAAGCGTGCGCCCTCGTGGGCCCACCCCTCCAGGACGTCCTCCAGACGGCGCTCCGCCCCGGCCATGGCCAGGGACACGAGAACCAGAGCTTCGGGGTCCACCACGGAGCGGGGGTGCCGCGCGCGGTCCGTCACCACCGATGCGCCGAGGCACGCCCATTGAGCCCACGCCGCTTCCGTGGCCGTCTCCAGGGCGAGGGCCCCGATCCGCTTAGCGGTTGCCCCGGACATGGGCGAGCACCTCCTCGAGTATGGCGGGGAACTCGGGCGCGGCGTCCTGCTCCCTCACCCAGGCCGCGGCCTCGCCCAACTCCACATCGTCCGGAGCGAGGGCAGCCAGATCCTGCACGTGGACGCTTCCCGGACCACGGTCAACGGCGGCGAACATCTTCAGGGCGATGAGAGCGCGGCGACCGGCCAGCCCCACGGATAGGCCGTCGTACGTGCGCCAGGCAAGCTCCTCCAGCATCCCCGGCGGCAAGCCGTGGGGCCACTGTCGACCGACCACCGTGTTCATCCAATCCCCTGGAAGCCGCAAGTCCCGCGCCACGGTGGAGATGGCCGCCTGGAGTGCCGCCGGCACCGGCTCGGCTTCGACGAGCACGACGCCGTCGCCCCGGTCTTCGGCGCGAGCGATGACGTCCACATCGAACGTCCCACGGCCGACGATTCCGCGAAGGGCGAGTGCGGCGCCTCCCACCACCACGACGGCCACGGAGTAGCCTTCAGCGGCCAGGAGTTCACCGGTGGCCCTGAACGCCGCCTCGAGGTCCGGTGGAGCCATTTCGTGCGGCATCGCGGTTGATCACCCGAGTGTGTGCAGATTAACTTCAATGTTATTGAGGATAATCCCCTTTTCGACGGAACGCAACCACCGGTCTCCGCCTGTCGCAACGCGCGTGAGGTCGGCGGCCCGCCGGCCCACCGGGATGATGTGCGCTCCCGCTACAGCGGGGCGATGCGCCCGTTCACCTTCAGCTCCCAACGGATGACCCGGGCGGGCGCGTCCTTCACAGCCCCCGGTCGATGCGCTCCGGGTGCGCCCGGACCCACCGGTGCAGGGCGCCGAGAACCGCCTCGACATCGGCAAGCCTGCCGTGGCAGATCTCGTAGAGCTCCTGGTCCGAAACCCGGTCGTAGAAGCGGACCAGGCGATTCCGATAACCGGCCATGCGACCGAACACCTCCGCCTCCCCGGCGTCCAGCACGCCTTGGGCACCCAGGTGTTCCGCCACCTGCCGGTACTCCGCCGGGGCGTCGCCGAAGCCTTTGGCCAGAATGTGACGCCCCAGGTCGAGCAGGGCCTCCAGGGCCCGTCTGAGGCAGGACTCGGCAGCGTCCACGGTGACCGGCTCGGACGTGAACTCCTCCAGGGATCCCAGTGGAAGCGCCCGGATCCGCATGACCATCTCGCGCACCCAATCCGAGCGTTCGACGATGACCTTCTCGCTGAGCTTGCCCGGCGTCATGCGTCGGCCCCTCGGGAGAGAACCAACTCGTGGCGCGCCCTCTGGAAGGCGGCGAGGTCGCCAGCCCGCCTCAGGACATACAGCTCGAATTCGGCCTGGTCGTCCGCGTCAGCGCAGTAGAGCAGCTCCCCGCGTACGATGTCGAGGGCCAGGAAGGGCGACGCCGAAGGGAGCACCACGAGATCCACGCGGCCCACTCCGAGCATGTGCTCCATGGCACCCGCCATGTTCACGACCGCATCCAGGTCGAGGCGTCTTCCGGGACGGGGCCTGACCGCCAGGTCCACATCCGACGCGGCAGCGGCCAGCGGGGGGGCGTCGTCCAAGCGCCCATGCACGCGCCCGGCGATCTCGGAGGCACGGCTGCCGAACACGTAGAGCTCAGCAACCCCGAAACGCTCGCACAGAGCGTCGAGGGCGACACGGAGAGCGGTCTTCGACGACATCGCCAGGCTCCTCCTCAGCCGCGGTCCGTGGCACCGCTGGAATCTACGCGCCTCCGGGAGACCGGTCCATGTCGCGCGGGGGGCTTGCTCTCGAGATCCGCGAACAGCTCCTCAGCCGTCTCGAACGCTTTCACGTCCCTGCCCGCCTCAGCATCCCTGAGCGTCTTCGCCGTGAGAGCATTGGGCGAGACCAGCACGCGCGGCTGGAGGACGACGGTACCGTCGTCAAACTCGCGAACGCGGTAGTGCTCGTACCCAGCGTCTCGGATGGTCAGCCGCTTCCGCGCGTCGAGCTTCGCATCATACTCCCGGACGGCGCCCATTACCCCTCCTGGCAACAGTGGGTATTCCCCTTGGGGAGATCGCCCCAAGGGTCAGAGCATGCAAGGGGCATGGCAGTGGCGGGATGGGCGCGCGGCCTGCACCTGGGGACGCCGAGTTGAACCGCACCTTCCGCAGCTTGGTGAACCCGTCCACGATGGTGACCACTTCCTTGCCGAAGCGGGTCTCCACCGCGAAGTCGTACGCCTCGCGGATCTTGCGCGGTCAGTCCCGCGGCCTCGCTACCAACGGATAGTGCTCAGGGTCCTCGATGGAGTCCACGTGAAGGTCCACATCCAACTCTGGCCAGTGCAGGTGATGTGGAAGGGGTCGCTCAACGACCAGGATGGCTTTGACCGACGCATCCCTGAACCAGGGGAACAACTCAAAGGGCAGAAACCGCTCCTGGTCGTCCAGAAGCAGCCATAGGCCGTGCGGCGTGATGCCCACGACCTCAGCGCCCGAAGTGCTCGTACCAGGCATTCCGGATCTCACCTTCGTGCTCCTTGATCAGTTCCTCAACCGTGCTGAGGTCCTTCCCCTTCAGGCCGTAGCTCACCGCAAGCTCAATAGCCGGGTCGATCCAGTACTTCGCTTCTCCCTCAGCGGATTGAGCATGGACGTGCATGCGCGTCTCTTCACGCGAAAAGAAGAAGAACCGAAAGCCCCCAGCACGAAATACGGTGGGACTCATGCTGACCCCACTTCCTCATCCTCTGATGACGATGCCATAGAACCGACTGACTTCAGGCATGCACCCCGAGCACACGCAGCCGGGGGAAGACCTCATCCGCGGGCTTCCCAGTCAGCTCGAGGTACAAGGCGTCTCCGCACAGATCGAGGCCACCCGGCCACTCGAGCGCCCCGCTCTCGGTCACCCGAAGGGCCTCGAAGATCCGGCGGTCCGACCAAGCCTGGAAGACGCCCTGGCCCCCGAGGTCGGAAAGATCCACGACGCCCTGGGCTCCATCGTCATAGCGCAGCCATACCTGATACCCACCGCGAGGTTCTGCTTCGACGAGTCGGATCATAGACGCCTCCTTCCGATGACCTGGCACTTCAAGCTACCCCGCCTGGCCCGTCCAGAGCCATAGCTCGTTGGGATCACGGATCCGCCGTGTGCCGGGGGTGCATGGCATGCGGCCTCGAAGGCCAGATCCTACCGCTCCCAGCGGATGGCGGCCGGGCGCCCTCAGCTTCCCTGGTACAGCCTCGCCAGATCCACCAGCTCGACGTCCGGCCGTGACCGGGCCAGGGCGGCCAGGCCGTCCGTGAACCCGGCGAGGGAGAACACGAGGAGGCGGGCGGTGGGGGAGAAAGGGACGCCGCGGCCCTCGAGTTGGCGTCGCACCCCGTCGAGGCGGGCCAGGTCCTCCACCGTCCGCGCCTCTGCCGTACCCTTCGCCTCGCCGATCACCTGGATGACCTTCCTCCTTCCGGGGGCCGACGCCCGGGTCGCCGTCCACACCCGGGCCATCGCCTCGCGCCGGCGCGTGATCAGCTCGTGGAAGCGGACGACGGGGTCGGCGATGACGTAGGTGGGGCGGCGCTGGGCCAGGAAGTCGTCGCCCCGGCGAAGAAACCCCGCGGAAAGGAGCACGCCGAGGGGGTGATCGAGATCCGCATCGGGTCCTGCGCTTCAGTTCTCGAAGGTGAAACCGCTGCCCAGGATGGACGGAAAAGAACACGACCAGCCGCGCCATGGCCATCGAGGGCAACAGCGCAGCGAGGCTGGATGCGAATGCGTCGGAGGTCGGATGGGCCGGGGACCTCGGCTTTGCGCCGGGCGCCTACCACGACAGGAAATCCACCTCATACTTTTGCATCGGCCATGCATCTGCAGCCCGGCGCTGTTCCAGCCAACGTGCGAGCGCATGGACGATCCTGGCGGGGTCCCGCGGCAGCTTGTGGGTCAGGATCAACAGGCCCGCGTGGGGGCCGTCAGCCGCGAAGGCCTCGCGGGTTGCGGCCAGGTAGTCATCCCGATTGTACGTGACCAAGACCCTCTGGTCTTTTCCTGCGGTCTGGAGATGTACCGGATCGTCCTGGGGAAGGTGCGGATGGGCGTCTTTCGCGGGACATATATCCAGGCCCAGGGCCCTCCCGACTTCTGCGCACGAGTGCGGAACGTCCTCGTCCAGGTAGAAGCGAGCCTCAGGGAGCCCTTTCAAGCACCCACCCGGCGCGTGAATGGCATCTCCTCAGCGACCCGTTGGGGTGTCCAGTACGCTTCACGCGCGAGACGCTCGTCGATCTCTGAAGGATACGCCGCATAGTACGCCACCGCCGCGCGCAGCTGGGTCTCCGAGAGCTCTGGATATGCCTGAACGAGATGTGCCCAGTTCTCTCCGGCCTCCTTCCACGTCGCGATGACCTCCCACACCTCCAGGCCCGAAAACGCGACGGCCGGCCGGCGCTCGTTTCGTCTTTGAACGAACACGATGCCCGGAACCCGTGATGCCCGAACGGCTTCCTCCATCAGCGTGATCGCACCCTTGGACCAATCGCGCTCACCTCGGAACTGGATCTCCCGACTGATCTCCCGGTCCAGCTTCTCGGGGATGCGGAGACTGTGCTGTGTCGAAGGCATAGGCGGAGACTCCAAAGAAACCCACCCCATGTATCCCACTGTATCCCAGTGTAACCCACTGCTGCATGCCTGCGCAAGGGCGCTTGAACGGCGGTCGCGGCCAAGGGACGAGCGCCCACCTCCTACCGGGGATCGAGAACCTGCGCGTTGCGCCAGAACCCCGCGTCGAGTATGGGCGCTGCGTCCGGGTCATCCTCCAGCGGCCCCACCGAGAGTCTGCCTACGCGCCTCACGATCGAGGGCTCTCGGATGCCGGGCCGTGGCTTGGCTCTCGATGTTTTCGACGGGGAGTTGGGGGGAGCCCTGCGCGGTTCATCCCTCAGCCCTACTCCTCCGACTCCTCGCGAAGGGACCCTGGTGAGATCACGCGCACCCCCGCTGCGGTCCCCATGGCCAACAGTGCCCGGTCGCCGGTCACCAACAGGGAGGCTCCCGCGGCCAGCGCGAGGTCGAGGAACTTCTGGTCGTCCGGGTCGGGAGCGGCGGGAGCCCCGACGCCCCGGGCGGGGACCGGCACGGTCTCCACGAAGGGCAAGTAGTCGGCGAGGATCGCGGAGATCTCCTCCGGGCCCAACCCGAACTTCGGATACCCGAGGACGCGGATGAGCTCGTCGATGGTGGCCCGGGATGCCAGCGGGACGAATCGCCCCTGCATCCACGCGACCCGGAGCCAGGCGAGCCTCCCGGAGGAGAAGAGAAGCGCCGACACGACGACGTTGGAGTCGAGGATGACCCGGGAAATCACCGACGCCGGGCCCAGCGCACCGCCTCCTCGATGTCCTCGGGCTCGATGCCGACCTCCTGCAGCTTCTCCCGCACGCGGTCCGCCGCGTTGGGCACCACGGGGGTAAGCACGATCCGGCCCTCTTCCTCCCGGACGTCGAAGTAGCTCACGCCGGGGAACCGGTCCACCACGGCTTTCGGCAGCGTGAGCTGGTTCTTCGAGGTCTTCTTGGCCAGAGGCATGCAGCACTCCTTGCGAGAACAAGGATTCCTTACCTCCTTATTCTCTGGCATTCGACTCGAGCCGTCAAGGCGACTCTGCGCAGGGGGGAGCGTGCGGGCCATGCTGGAAGGATGGTGGAAGCCCGGGGCCCCGGAATGCGCGGGGCAGATGCTCCAGGGTCCGCATGTTGTGGAGCCGGTCGGCCAGCTTCACCAGGATGACCCGTGCGTCCTCCGCCATGGACAGCAGCATCTTCCGCCAGTTCTCGACCTGCTGCTCGGTGGCGTGGCCGCCTCCTTGCCGAAGCGGGCCTCCATGGCCCGTGCGAGGGGGGCCATCGCGTTCCCCCGGAGCGCGCGGAGCGCGCCCAGCCGGGCACCGGTTGTTATCCGAAGCCTTCCGCCAACGGAGGAGTTGCTATCCCATCAAGCGGTTGGCTCGGCCCAAGTAATCTCCACGATCGGCTCACCGTCCCGCAGCATCGTGAGCACATCGAGAAGGGTGGCACGGAGGATCCGCTCCAGTTCGCGGTTCGAGCAGTTGCCGCAGGTCAACCAGATCACTTGTGGCGGGGGCCCATGTCTCTCCACCAACGCCACGAAGTCCCTGTCTTTTGTCAGAATCGTCGCCGACGCACGACGAGCGGCCTCGAAGATATCCGGGTCCTCTGGGTACTCCGTTCCAACATGGGACGTCTCGCAGCCGGTGAGGTCCTGGATCGGGCGGCATAGCCGCCGGGGTAGCATCTGGTCAAGCCAGAGCTTCACGCGGCTACGATCGGATGATCGAACCTGTCCCTAGCGAACTTCAAGGCTGCCTCAATGTCCTCGGGCTCCAACTCCGGATAGTCGGAGAGGATCTCGTCCCGGGACATCCCCGAAGCCAAGAAGTCCAGAACGTCGACCACGCGGATCCGCATGGCGCGAATGCACGGGCGCCCGCCGCACTGGCGAGGGTTCACCGTGATGCGATCCGTCAAGTTAGCCATCAGCACCTCCGTCGGACTCGAGCACAACTGAAAGATAGGGTCCCCAACGCCCGTCCGCCTCCTACCCGAGGGGGGGAGGCTGTTTCCTCACTACGGTCATGGCGCTCATAACTCGGAGTCGAATGAGGTCGCCGTGAGCAGGCTGCTACACCCAATGCGGTCTCTCGATGCCGCTGGCGTCCATACGCACGGACCTATCTCCTCTGCGGGCCACGTCTCTCGTTCGAAGGAAGGTTCCAGATAGCGCCGCATCACCGCCTTCCGGATCGGCCTATGGACTTCGGGAAACGCCTGCGGGAACCTCAGAATCGCCGACGCGGCCACATCTCGAGCCGTCAAGGCGACTCTGCGCAGGGGGGACCGGGCGGGCCATGCTGGAAGGATGGCGGAAGCCCGGGGCCCCGGAATGCTCCGATGGGACGTCGCGGGCCACCACAACCCCTCCCGCTCGCCTCCCCCGGGGTTGGGGTCCCGGACATGGTCAGGGCGGCCTGGGGTCAGGTCATCGAGCGGCCCTCAGCTCGGGGTGGACGGCTTGGGCCGGAATACGTAGATGTCCCGTGCGTCCTCCGCCATGGACAGCAGCATCTTCCGGTAGTTCTCCACCTGCTGCTCGGTGGCCGAGCTGAAGTGCACCTTCCCCAGCTTGGTGACCCCGTCCACGATGGTGGCCACTTCCTTGCCGAAGCGCGCCTCCACGTCGGAGAGGGATAGCGCCGTGTCCTCCACCGTGTCGTGGATCACGATGGTCTCGAGGCAACCGACGCCCGATGACGTGAGGAATCAGGTCATGAACCGGGTGGAGAGCCACAGGAATCTCGAAATCCCGGCCCTCGAGGCAAGCGGCGCCTAGCCCGGCGGGGCGGGCACCCCTGACGTCCTCATCGAGTCGGCGTCGCGATGCCGAGCGTCACACGACTCGCCCCCACCTTCTCCGCCACGGCAGCAAGAATGAACTGGTTGAGGCTCGTACCTTCACGTTCCGCGGCCGCCACGGCCTGTCGGTGAACACTCCGGGGCAATCGCACGAGGACCCTGCCGCTGTAGGCCTCCTCGGCCGCAGCCGGGGGAATATCCTGCCGCAACTCCAAGGCGGCTTCGATCCAGCTCTCCGCGGCGTCCTCCAGGTTGGCGTAGGCTTCCTCAACGCTGTCCCCCTGCGCGACACAGCCCGGCAACTCCGCGATCATCGCGGTGAGAGTCCCAGAGTCTTCATCCGGGATGAGGATCCGCTGGTAGGGTCGCTTCAAGTAGCTCCTGGCGTCACTCATCGCTCGGGCTCCGGTGATCGCGCTTCCAAGACGGCATCGCCGACGGTAGCAAGCGGCTCACCCAAGTGGGGTGCTTTCCTCTGGGCGACAGCGTCCGACCCAACTTCCTGGCGAGGCGCTGCAATTCCGACGACCTGACCCCTCCCCTGCCGCGGAGCCCCCGAATCTCCTCGCGGATCCGCTGGAGATCAGATGGGGGCATGATATCGTATGTAGTATTGCACCAACCCGCCTCCCGATCCAGGCCTCACCCAGGGAATCCGGCTCGAATCTACGGCCATGCACCTGGCCCACCCATGCCTGGAAGGGACGGGCGCCTACCCGCGGTACAGCGCTCACTCAGCAGCATCACCCCATGATGAGGCGGTCCAGGGGCACGTCCAGGGCCTTGGCCAGGGCCACCAAGGTGCGGTAGCGAGGTAGCTGATCACCCGCCTCGATCCGCGCGATGGAGACCCGGTTCAGCCCGGCCCGTCGGGCCAGCCCGTGCTGCGTCTCTCCCCGCTCGGAGCGCAGGGCACGAAGACGCTCCCCCAGGACGAGGCGCCCCCGGGCGGCTGCAGCCTCCACGGACTCCCGGTAGCGCTCGTCGGCAAAGTGCCGGGCGAAGTCCCACGGCACCTCTTCCACGCCGCCGCCGGCCAGGTGAATCTCGATCACGTGCGGCTGCGGCACCGCTACCCGTTCAAGCGGTTCGGACAGCCTCAGTTCGGCCCACGGGATGACCCCGCTGCGCTCGTCGGCGAACCGGACGTAGATGCCGTCCTCAGCCACGCGCGCCGCCGTGATCATGCGTTCGGCTCCCCTCACGTACGTCAGCATAGCCTACAGCAGGGGAAGCACGGCGGCGCGTCACTCGCGGCCCTTCCCTGCCCCACGACGACAGGGATGCTCGCGCCCTTCGATAGGCGCCGGGATGTTCCAATCGGCCTGCGTGCTCGACCCGCCGACAGAATGGCGCCCCCCACGCGCCACTACCCCTTCCCCGGGCTTCTCAGCTCACCAGGAACCAGACGTTCCGGAGCTGCTCGCGGTTGTAGCGCATGCGCGCGCCCGTCCGGTACTCGATGAAGCTCTTTCCGGCCGCTTCCGCGATGGCCTGCCCCGCCGCGGTGTCCCACTCCATGGTGGGGGCGAAGCGGGGATAGAGGTCCGCGTTCCCCTCGGCCACCAGGCAAATCTTGAGGGAGCTGCCCATGGAAACCAGCTCGATGCTTCCCGCGCTCTCCTCCTGCTCCCGGATGAAGGCCTCGGTCTCCGGCGTGAGGTGGGAGCGGCTGGCCACGATGCGGAGCGCGCCCTCGTGCCCGGAGACCAGAGGGAGGCGCATTGCCGTCTTCCCGATCTCCGCCAGCGAGATCGCGGAGCCCGCGCGCTCCGGCGGAACCGTCGCCTTCCAGGCGCCCAGGCCATCCGCCGCGTAGTAGAGGGCCCCGGTGACGGGCGCGTAGATCACCCCCAGCGCCGGGTAGCCCTCCTCCACCAGCGCGATGTTGACGGTGAACTCCCCGTTCCGCTTGACGAACTCCTTGGTGCCGTCCAGGGGATCCACGATCCACAGGCGCTTCCAGGCCTTCCGCTCCTCGAAGGGGATACCCCGGCCCTCCTCGCTGAGGACGGGGATCCCGGTGGCCCGCAGCGTCTCCTCGATGACGCGGTGCGCCCGCTGGTCGGCGAGGGTGAGGGGGGAGTTGTCGCTCTTGTACGCCACCGGCACGTCCTGGCCGTAGACGTCGAGGATCTCGGAGCCGGCCAGGAGCGCGGCGCGGATTGCCGTCTCCACCAGCGAGGTCGCGTCCGGTGTCAAACGATGCCCCGGGCTTCCAGCGCCTCCAGGATTTCGTCCACCACCTGCTCTATGGTGCACCCCACCGTCTCCACCCGGATCTCGGGCTCGGCCGGCGCCTCGTAGGGGCTGGAGATCCCGGTCATGTGGGCGACCTCACCCTTCCTGGCCCGCGCGTAGAGCCCCTTGGGGTCGCGGCGCTCGCACTCCTCCAGGGGCGTGTCCACGAACACTTCCAGGAAGCGTCGCTCGGGGGCCAGGGCGCGCGCCCGGTCCCGGTCCTCCTTGAACGGCGAGACGAACGTGCACAGCACCAGGCACCCCTGTTGCATGAACAGGGCCGCCACCTCCCCCACGCGGCGGATGTTCTCGCGCCGGTCGTCGGGGGCGAAGCCCAGGTCGCCGTTCAGCCCGTGGCGCACCTGGTCGCCGTCCAGGAGCATGGTCTGGCACCCCCGCCCGAACAGCCTCCGCTCGAGTGAGCACGCGATGCTGCTCTTGCCCGACCCCGGCAGCCCCGTGAACCAGAGCACCGCCGCCTGGTGGCGATTCCTGGCCTGGCGTTCGGCCGGGGCGATGTTCCAGCTCTGCCAGACCACGTCGGGCGAGACCTTGCGCTCGGCGCGCTCCTCGGCGGTCTGGTCCGCGACCAGGTCCTCCTCGTGCTTGACCGACCCGCGGATCATCCCCACCGCCACCGTGTTGTTCGAGTGGGGATCGATGAGGATGAAGCTCCCGGTCTCGCGGTTGAGCTGGTACCGGTCGAAGAAGACGGGCTTGGCCGTGGTGAGCTGGGCGCGGCCGATTTCGTTGAGCTCGAAGTGGTCCGTCTTCTCCCGATGGAGGGTGTCCACGTCGATGCGGTACACGACGCGGGAGATGAACGCCTTCGCCTCTCGGGTGGTCTGCCGGAGCCAATACTGCGTGCCCGGCTTCATGGGCTCCTCAGACGTCCAGCACAGGGTGGCGTCCAGCTCCTGCCCCACCGTCGGCAGGTTCATCGGGCGCACGATCATGTCACCCCTGGAGATGTCCAACTCGTCCTCCAGGGAGATGGCCACCGACTCGCCGGCCAGGGCCTCGTCCACCGGGCCGTCGTAGGTGTCCACCGAGGCGATGCGGCTCTTCCGGAGGGAGGGGAGGACCAGGATCTCCTCACCCGGGCGGATCGCGCCCGACGCCACCCTCCCGGCGTACCCGCGGTAGTCCTGGTGCGGCCGGAGCACGTACTGCACGGGAAAGCGGAAGTCCACCAGGTTGCGGTGAGCGCCCACGTTCACGTGCTCCAGGTGGTGGAGGAGCGTGCTCCCCGCGTACCACGGCATGTGCGTGGACTTGTCCACCACGTTGTCCCCGAGAAGCGCCGAGATGGGGATGAACGTCAGGTCGTCCACTCCCAGCTGCTGGGCGAAGGCGGTGTACTCCGCGGCGATGCGCTCGTAGACCTCCTCGCTCCACCCCACCAGGTCCATCTTGTTGATGGCCACCAGGATGTGGGGAATGCCCAGGAGCGACGAGATGAACCCGTGCCGCTTGGACTGGGTGAAGACGCCGTTGCGGGCGTCGATGAGAATGATGGCCAGCTCGGCGGTGGACGCGCCGGTGACCATGTTCCGGGTGTACTGGATGTGCCCGGGGGTGTCGGCGATGATGAACTTGCGCTTGGGCGTGGCGAAGTACCGGTAGGCCACGTCGATGGTGATGTTCTGCTCCCGCTCGGCGCGCAGCCCGTCGGTGAGGAGCGCCAGGTTCACGTACCCTTCGCCCCTGCGCCAGCTGGCGTCCTCGACGGCCTCGAGCTGGTCCTCGAAGATGGATTTGGTGTCGTAGAGCAGGCGGCCGATGAGCGTGCTCTTGCCGTCGTCCACCGAGCCGGCGGTAGAGAAGCGGAGCAGGTCCATGGTCTTGTCGGGCGCCATCAGAAGTACCCCTGCCGCTTGCGGTCTTCCATGGCGGCTTCCGAGTGCTTGTCGTCGTGGCGGCCGCCGCGCTCGGTGATGCGCGAGGCCGCAGTCTCGGCGATGATCTCGTCCAGGGTCGAGGCCGTGGACTCGGTGGCGCCGGTGCACGTCGCGTCGCCGATGGTGCGGAACCGGATCACCATCTCCTTCCACTCCTCGCCTGGGAGGAGATGGTTCCACGGGGACCGGGCCAGGAGCGTCCCGTCGCGCCGCACCACCTCCCGCGTGTGGGAGAAGTACAGCGACGGCATGGTGATGTTCTCGGCCGCGACGTACTGCCAGATGTCCATCTCGGTCCAGTTCGAGAGCGGGAAGACCCGGAAGTGCTCCCCAGGGTTCTTGCGCCCGTTGAACAGGTTCCAGAGCTCGGGACGCTGGTTCTTCGGGTCCCACTGGCCGAACCGGTCCCGATGGCTGAAGAAGCGCTCCTTCGCCCGGGCCTTCTCCTCGTCCCGGCGCCCGCCGCCGATGGCGGCGTCGGCCTTCAGCTCGGCGATGGTGTCCAGGAGCGTCACGGTCTGGAGGCGGTTCCGGCTGGGGTTGGGCCCCGGCTCCTCCTGGACGCGGCCGGCGTCGATGGAGGCCTGGACCAAGCCCACGTGCAGCGTCACGCCGTGCTTGGCCACCAGCCAGTCCCGGTACTCCAGCGTCTCGGGGAAGTTGTGCCCCGTGTCGATGTGCACGAGGGGGAACGGGACCCGGGCCGGGGCGAACGCCTTGGCCGCCAGGTGCACCATGACGATGGAATCCTTGCCCCCGCTGAACAGGATGACGGGCCGCTCGAACTGGGCGGCGACCTCCCGCATCACGAAGATGGACTCGGACTCGAGCTGGTGGAGATGGGAACGATGGTCGAGAGGCACGGCTACCTCGTGGGGCGCGCGCCTGACGCGCGCAGGGATCGGAACAGCGGTGGAAATCTCACCTGAAGCACGGGTGATTCAACCCCCCCACACCCAGAGGATGGCCACCACCAGGAACGTGAGCGGCGCCCCCAGGCGGGCGTAGTCGCCGAAGCGGTACCCGCCGGGGCCGTAGACCATGGTGTTGGTCTGGTACCCGATGGGCGTGAGGAACGACGCCGACGCGGCCACCGCGACGGACAGCGCCACCATGCGCGCGTCGAGCCCCTGCGCGGCCGCCGTCGCCATGGCGATGGGGAAAATGAGCACCACCGCGGCGTTGTTCGTGATGAGCTCGGTGAGGGCGAGGGCGGCCAGGACGATGCCGACGTAGGCTCCCCTGGGGCCCAGGCCCCCGAAGACGGCCACGAGCCCTTCGGCCACGCGCTGCGCGAGCCCCGTGACCTCCAGGGCGCGGCCGAGCCCGAAGGATGCCGCGATGAGGATGATGACGTTGAGGTCCACCGCGCGCCGGGCCTCGGTGGGAGTCAGAACCCCTGTCGCCACAAGCACCAGGGCGCCCAGCAGCGTGGCCTGGAGGATGGGGACGAAGCCGAGAGCGTTCCCCACCACGACGCCGGCGAGGACCGCGCCCACGATCCAGGCCTGCCGCGTGCTGGTCGGGGCGAGACCGTCCATCGCCGCGATCGTGAGGAAGTCGGCCCGGTCCCGCCACCGGTCCCGGAAGCCGTCGTCGGAGAGCAGGAGGAGCGTGTCGCCGACCTCCAGGGGCACCATGCCCAGCTTGGAGCGCACCGGCTCGCCGGCACGGTGGATCCCCAGGACGGCAGCCTGATACTTGGCCCGGAAGCGCACCTGATTGAGCGTGGCGCCCACCAGCGGCGACGCTGCGCCCACGACGGCCTCGAAGTAGGCGTGTCCCGCCCCGTGGAAGCGTCGCGCGTGCCGGTCCTGCCCGGAGCGGAGCCCGGGGTTGTTCCGCAGGTCCAGCACCAGGTCGGCCTGCCCCACGAAGACAAGGAGGTCTCCTCCACGCATGACCGTGGAGGGCGTGGCCGGAGCGATGACCTCGTCGGCTCTCCTGATCTCCGCCAGGAACACGCCCTCCAGGCCCCGCAATCCGCCCCCCTCCACGCTCACGCCATCCAGCGCCCCCGCCGGGAGGACCTCCATCTCCACCACGAAGTCTCGCGCCCCGGCCTCCAGAGCGTTGAAGGCACCCCCGCGGACGGGGAGCAGCCGCGGGGCCGCCAGGATCAGGTAGACGATCCCCCCGAGGGCGACCGGCAGCCCCAGCCGCGTGATCTCGAACATCCCCATGGGCGCCATGCCGTGGCTCTCCATCAGACCCGACGCCACCAGGTTGGTGGAGGTCCCGATGGCGGTGATCACGCCGCCCAGGATGGCGGCGAAGGAGAGAGGCATGAGGTAATGGGACGCGGGCTGGCCATTCTGCTTGGCCCAAGCGCCCACCTGCGGGGCCACCATGGCCACGATGGGCGTGTTGTTGAGGAACGCCGACGCGCCGACCACCGGCCCCAGGAGCCGGGCCAGCGCCCGCCTCGGGGAGCGGATCCCGGCCAGGGTCCGGCGCAGCAGCGGCTGGATGGCGCCGGTCTTCTCCACGGCCCTGGCCACCACGTAGAGCGCCGCAACGGAGAACGGGGCCGGGTTGGAGAAGCCCTCCAGCGCCTGCCCCGGGGAGATGACGCCCGTGACCAGGAGGAGGATGTTGCCGCCAAAGACCGCCACCGCCGGAGCCACGCGCTCGCTGGCAAGGAGCGCGAGGGTAGCGGCGAGGACGACGAGGGTGAGCCAGGCGTGGAGGGTCATGCGGGGTTGGCTGAGGAAAGGCCGGGCGCCGGGGGAGATCGGTGCGGGGGAGACTGCGGCGGGAGGAATATGGAAGCGCCGAACGGCCGGGCCAATGGCGGGCAGGAACTCCACGGTGCGGAGCGCTTGAAATCCGGCCAGAACAGCGTACGTTGCACTTCACCCATGGCGTGTCTCTCGGCAGTCGCGATGAAGGTGTGGCCTCAGCACTCCCATCTCATTGCGGTGCAAGAGGATACGCCATTGACCTTTGATGCCACGACTACGCCTCGGAGGCGAGATGCCGAGTTTTGTCATCGCGAGCAAATGTGACGGGTGCAAGGCGCTCGACAAGACGGCCTGCCAGTACATCTGCCCGAACGACCTCATGGTGCTCAACCCGCAGACCATGAAGGCCTACAACCGCGATCCTTCGATGTGCTGGGAGTGCTTCAACTGCGTGAAGATCTGCCCCACGCAGGCCATCGAGGTCCGGGGCTACGCCGATTTCGTGCCACTGGGCGCCAGCGTGACGGCCATGCGGAGCTCCGAGGACATCCTCTGGACCGTCCAGTTTCGCGGCAAGGGCATCCGTCCGAAGCGCTTCAAGTTCCCGACCCGCCGCGGCGTCCAGGAAGGCAAGGCGCAGCCCTTCGACCTCTACCCCACCGGCAGCGACGACCTCAAGAGCCCCACGCTGATGGGCGAACCGGCCGCCCTGAACACCGAGATCGGGCCCATCAAGCTGGACAAGGTCCCCACGCTTTAGCCCCTGGTCGATCCTTCGCTGGGATCCGAAGACGTAGAGGAGAACCGAACCATGTCGGATTTTGAAGTCCGAGTCGTCGAGACCGACCTGCTGATCTGCGGCGGCGGCATGGCCGCCTGCGGCGCAGCGGTGGAAGCTGCTTGGTGGGCCCGCCAGCACGGCCTGAAGGTCACCCTGGTCGACAAGGCGGCGATGGAGCGCTCGGGCGCCGTGGCCATGGGCCTCTCCGCCATCAACATGTACCTCGACCTCAACAGCGGCGACAACACCCTGAAGGACTACGTCGACTACGTCCGCAACGACCTCATGGGCATCGTCCGCGAAGACCTCGTGGCGAACATCGCGCGCCACGTGGACTCCACGGTCCACCTCTTCGAGAAGTGGGGCCTGCCGATCTGGAAGGACCAGGAGGGCCACTACGTCCACGAAGGGCGCTGGCAGCTCATGATCAACGGCGAGTCCTACAAGATCATCGTCGCGGAGGCCGCCAAGAACGCGCTGGCCGAGGCCGGCGGCCAGTACTTCGAGCGGGTCTTCATCACCCACCCGCTGATGGACGGTGACCGCTGCGTAGGCGCCATCGGCTTCTCCATCCGCGAAAACAAGATCTACGTATTCAAGGCCAAGGCCACTCTGGTGGCCATGGGCGGTGCCGTGCACGTATTCAAGCCCCGTTCCACCGGCGAGGGCTTCGGCCGCTCGTGGTACCCCCCCTTCAACTCCGGAGCCAGCGCCTTCTTCACGATCTACGCGGGCGCCGAGATGACCTGCCAGGAGGTCCGATTCATCCCCGTCCGCTTCAAGGACGCATACGGCCCGGTCGGCGCATGGTTCCTCCTCTTCAAGGCGATCGCCACCAACGCCGCGGGCCAGGACTACATGGTCGAGAACGCGGCCGAGCTGGACAAGTGGGACCCGTACGGCCACGTCAAGCCCGTTCCGGCCAACCTCCGCAACTGGCTAATGATGCTCGACGTGATGGACGGCAAGGGGCCGATCTACATGCAGACGGCCGATGCCATCAAGCGGATCGCGGAGCAGTCGCCCGACGAGAAGACCGCCAAGAAGAAGCTCAAGGAGCTCGAGGCGGAAGCCTGGGAGGACTTCCTGGACATGACCATCTCGCAGGCCATCCTCTGGGCCGCCACGGACGTGGAGCCCGAGGTGAAGCCTTCCGAGATCATGGCTTGCGACCCGTACTTCATCGGATCGCACTCGGGCGCCTCCGGCGCGTGGGTATCGGGTCCGCCGGATCTCCAGACCGACGCCACCCGGAGCGAGTACTTCTGGGACTACGCCAACATGACCACGGTGGGCGGCCTCTTCGCCGCGGGCGACGCCTCCGGCGCATCGAGCCACAAGTTCTCCTCCGGCTCCTTCACCGAGGGGCGGATCGCCGCCAAGTCCGCCGTCTCCTACGTGGTCGACCACCCTGCGGCCCCCGTGGTCGAGCCGGCACAGATCGAGGCGTTGAAGGCCGAGATCCTCAAGCCGCTCGCCACCTTCCAGGCCCACCGCGAGCACACCACGGATCCGGACGTCAATCCGAACTACATCCGGCCCCGGCAGTTCATGTACCGCCTACAGAAGATCATGGACGAGTACGCGGGCGGCGTGTCGAGCCAGTTCAAGACCAGCGGGAAGCTGCTGGAGAAGGGCATGGAACTGCTCGGATACCTGAGGGCTGACGCCGACCTGCTGGCCGCGGAGAACGCCCACGAGCTGATGCGATGCTGGGAGAACGTCCACCGCATGTACCAGGCCGACGCACACATGCGGGCCCTCCTCTTCCGCGAGGAGACCCGCTGGCCGGGCTACTACTTCCGGGCCGACAAGCCGGACCTCGACAACAAGGACTGGCTCGCCTTCTGCAACTGCGCCTACGACAGGCAGTCGGGCTCCTGGACGATGATCAAGCGGCCGGTCAAATACATCACCGGAGATTCTCCCTGAGCCTCCCGATGGCGGATCCGGGTCCTGACCGTTGCCCCCACTGCGGCTCCGACCTCCTGAAGTGGCTCGTCCCCCCGGGCTCGACATGGAGCGAGGAGCACTTCCTGGTCTGCTTCAACGACGCGTGCAGCTTCTATTGCGAAGGATGGGGCTGGATGTCGGAGCATTTCGGCCAGGTGGCGTCCTACCGATACATGCTCAACCCAGGCACCGGAAGAGCCTCGTCGATCCCGGTCTGGTCGGCGGCGGCCACGCGGGAGAGGATCGTGGAGGGGGGGCCGTGAGCGAGGCCGGGAGCCTGCTCCTCACCCCCTACGACGTGCTTCGCCTGAAACGTCGCCTGGGCCTGTCGTCGGACGACTTCCTGCGGGATTACACGGTCCTCGCCCTCCACGACGAGAAGAAGGTCCCCTTCCTGGCGCTGCACGCCGATGGCGGCGGCCCGGAAGGCTGCTGCTTCCACGGCGAGGAGGGCTGCGCCGTCTTCCCGGATCGGCCGTGGTCCTGCCGCATCCCCTCTCCCTGCCCCCATGCCCGGCACCAGCCCGCCGGGTCCGAGGACCTGGAGGCTTACGAACGATGGGGCGAGGCCTTCCGGGACCTCGTGCTCCACGAGGGCATGCAGCGCGCGGATGGCCTTTCTCCCGAGAAGCTGGACATGTGGTTCACCGCGTGCTACGACCTGGACCGCTTCCGGGAATTCGTGCTCGGCAGCACGCTCCTGCAGCGCTTCGAGGTCGACGAGGACCTGGTGGAGGAGCTGCGCCACGACGACGAAGTGCTGTTGCGTTTCGCGTTCCAGTGGCTCCAGTTCTCCCTCTTCGGCGAGCGAACCATGAAGTTGAGGGCGGGCACGGTCGAGGCCTTCCAGGGCCGGGAGGACAGGGGAGCGACGGAATGAGAGTGCTGGTGATCGGCGGCGGGATCAGCGGTCTCACGGCGGCCATCGAAGCTTCCGAGGCCGGCTGCGAGGTCGTGCTGGTCGAGCGCAACCCGTACCTGGGCGGTCGCGTGGCCCAGATGCACCAGTACTTCCCGAAGCTCTGTCCGCCGGCATGTGGGCTGGAGATCAACCTACGTCGGATCCGATCCAGCACACGCATCGAGTGCCTGACCCTCGCGGAGCTGGTGGAGATCACGGGCGAAGCAGGGCATTATCACGCGACGATCCAACAGGCCCCGCGCTTCGTCACCGAGCGCTGCACCGCCTGCGGCGAATGCGTGGCGGCGTGCCCGGTCGCCCGCCCCGACGCCTTCAACCTGGGCATGGGCTCCACCCGTGCCGTCTACCTGCCGTTCCCCCTGGCCTGGCCAGCACGCTACGCAATCGACCCCAGCGTATGTGAGGGCGCCGCCTGCGCACGCTGCGTCGACGCATGCCCCTACGGCGCCATCGACCTGGCGATGCCGCCACGCTCCATCGAGATGGACGTGGGCGCCGTGATCTGGGCCACGGGCTGGGACCCCTTCGACGCCAGCGACCTCGAGGGGCTCGGCTTCGGGACCTGCAAGAACGTGATCTCCAACCTCATGATGGAACGGCTCGCCTCGTCGGACGGGCCCACGCAAGGCAGGATCCAACGTCCCTCGGACGGTAAGGGAATCGAGAGCATCGCCTTCGTCCAGTGCGCCGGCTCGCGGGACGAGAACCATCTGGAGCATTGCTCCGGCGTATGCTGCATGGCCTCGCTGAAGCAGGCGCGCTACGTCCGCGCCCAGTACCCCGACGCCCACATCCATGTCTTCTACATCGACATCCGCGCCCCCGGCCGGCAGGAGCTCTTCTTCGCCGAGACCCGGAAAGACGAGCGTTTCCACCTGATCAAGGGCAAGGTCGCGAAGGTGACCGAGGATCCGGCCAGCGGCGACCTGGTGGTCGAAACCGAGGACGTGCTGGGAGAAGGCCGCATCGCCCAGAAGGTGAGCATGGTCGTGCTGGCCACCGGCATGGTCCCCGTCCGCGGACGGGAGCAGGTGCCAGGCGGCTTGGCACGTGACCGGCACGGCTTCCTTCAGAGTCCCCAGCCCAGGGCGGGTCTGTTCGCGGCAGGCTGTGCCCGGCGGCCGGTGGACGTCGCGTCCAGCGTGCGCGACGCCACGAGCGCGGCATTGAAGGCCCTGCAGAGTTGCGTGGCGGCGAAGCATGGCTGACCGAGCGAGACACACGGCCGTCTTCCTCTGCAGCGGATGCGGCATCGGGCACGCGCTGGACATGGAAGCCCTGGAAGAGGTCGCAACCGAGCACCGCAGTGTGGTCCTGTGCCGCTCCCATCCCTTCCTGTGCGGCGACGACGGCGTCGCGCTCATCCGCCAGCAGATCCTGGCGCGCGAGGGTCCCTCCCGCCTCGATTCCATCGTCATCGGTGGATGCTCTCCGCGCTCCCAGGTCCGGACCTTCGCCTTCGACGGGTGCTTCACGGAGCGGGTCAACCTCCGCGAGCTGGTGGTCTGGAGCCACGAACCCAACTGCGAAGACACGCAGATGCTGGCCTCGGACTACCTTCGCATGGGCATCGCCCGAGCCGAGCGGGCGGAGGTCCCCACGCCCTTCCTGGTCGAGGTGAGCCGGATCCTTCTCGTGGTGGGCGGCGGCCCGAGCGGCATGGCGGCTGCACGGGAAGCCGCGGCCGCCGGCTACGAGGTCGTGCTGGTGGAGAAGGAACCGCAGCTCGGCGGCTGGCTCCGGCGCTTCGGTCGGCTCTTCCCGCACACCGCTCCATACCGTGATCTCGAGACGAACGACTTGGACGCTCGGGTCGCTGAGATCGAGGCGGACCCGCGGATACGGGTGTACACCAGCGCCACCTTGCAGGGCATCACGGGCCAGCCCGGTGAATTCGACGTGGAACTGCTCTCCTGCGGCGTCGTGGTCCGCTTCCGTGTCGGAGCCATCATCCAGGCCACAGGCTGGAGACCCTACGACGCCTCACGCCTAGGGCACCTCGGGTACGGAGCCAGCCCCGACGTCATCACCAACGTGCAGATGGAGGAGCTCGTCGCGAAGGGGCCCCTCTTCCGTCCGTCCGACGGCCGGCCGGCCCGCCGGATCGCCTTCGTCCAGTGCGCCGGCTCCCGCGACGAGGCCCACCTCCCCTACTGCTCCGGTGTGTGCTGCCGCGTGACGCTGAAGCAGGCCCTCCAGGCGCGCCAGCTCGATCCGGGATGCGAGGTCTACGTCTTCTACAAGGACATCCGCACGCCCGGCCAACACGAGGACTTCTACCGTCGTGTCCAAGAAGATCCCGGGATCTTCTTCACGAAGGGGGACGTGCGCTCGGTCCGACCCTCCCCGCGCGGGGGGGACTGCCTGGCCGTCGAGGTCGAGAACACCCTCCTCGGCCGGCACGTCGAAGTGGATGCGGACCTCGTGGTGCTGGCCACGGGCATCGTTCCGGCTTCCAGGGCCGAGGTCGGAGCCAGCGAGGGCACTAATCTGCTGCGGCTCACCTACCGCCAGGGCGGAGACCTGCCGGTCCTGGAGTACGGCTTTCCTGATTCGCACTTCATATGCTTTCCCTACGAGACCCGCCGCACGGGCATCTACGCGGCCGGCTGCGTCCGCGCGCCCGACGACCTGGAGGGGTGCCGCGTCGACGCCGAGGGCGCCGCGCTCAAGGCCATCCAGTGCGTCGAGCTGACCGCTCGTGGGGCTGCGCTCCATCCCCGATGGGAAGACCAGTCCTGGCCGGAGTTCGACATGCAGCGTTGCACCTCGTGCAAGCGCTGCACCGAGGAGTGCCCCTTCGGCGCCCTCGATGAAGACGAGAAGGGTACCCCCAAGCCGAATCCCACGCGCTGCCGGCGCTGCGGAATCTGCCTCGGAACCTGCCCGGAACGTCTGATCTCCTTCGCCGACTACTCGATCGAGATCGTCTCCGCCATGATCAAGGCAGTCGAGATCCCCGACGAATTCGAGGAGAAGCCGCGGCTGCTCGTCCTGCTCTGCGAGAACGACGCCTACCCGGCGTTGGACATGGCGGGTGCCGACCGCCAGCGGCACAGCGCTTTCGCCCGGGTGATCCCCGTGCGCTGCCTCGGGTCGGTCAACGTGATCTGGCTGGCCGACGCGCTGGCGCGTGGCTTCGACGGCATCCTGCTCGTGGGCTGCAAGTCGGGCACCGACTACCAGTGTCACTTCGTCCACGGCAGCGAACTCATGGGAACCCGCAGCGAGAACCTGCGGCAGAAGCTCGTCCAGCTCGCCCTCGAAGCCGAACGCGTCCGCATCGAGGAGCTTCCCATCTCGGAATTCCGCCGCTTGCCCGCCATCATCGACGAGTTCGCGGCTCAGATCGAGGCCCTCGGCCTGAATCCCTTCAAGGGCCTATGACGTGAGCGACGGCGACGTGACGGCCCCCACCCTCGTGCAGCCCGACCGGGCGTTCCTCGGGAGCTTGCTCTCCGGCGGCGGCGAGGATCTGAAGCGGTGCTTCCAGTGCGCCGCCTGCAGCGTCGTCTGCGAGCTGTCCCGCGCCGACAGCCCGTTCCCCCGCAAGGAGATGCTCTGGGCCCAGTGGGGCCTGAAGGATCGCTTGCTGGCCGACGTGGACGTCTGGCTGTGCCACGATTGCGCTGACTGCTCGGCCCGTTGCCCCCGCGGCGCGCGTCCGGGTGACGTGCTGGCCGCCATCCGCCGGGAGAGCATTCTGCACTACGCCTTCCCCCGCTTCCTGGGGAGGTGGGTCAACCAGCCACGCTTCCTTCCGCTCCTCCTGCTCCTTCCGGCGCTTGTCCTGGGCCTGGCCATCCTGGCGCGGGACCCAGTGGAGCGCGCCCTCGGGATCTCCGCCGCGCTCGATGATCGGATCGTGCTCCCGACCTGGAACCAGCTCCCCCAGAGCCTGCTGATCACGCTCTTCGGGCTGGTCGCGCTCCTCGACGTCGTGGCAATCACCGTAGGGGTGGCGCGCTTCTGGCGTGACATGGGAGCCACAGACCGGCGGGCCGGGCGCCCGGCAGGGGGCCTCGCGCCCCGGAGACTCCTCCCGAGCCTCGTCTCCGCGCTGGGCGCCATCTTCCGCCACGATGACTTCGGCCGGTGCACGGCGGAGCGATCCCGCCAGGTGGCCCACATGGCCGTCTTCCTCGGGTTCTGCGCCCTGGTCGTCGTGGATCTCTGGGTATTGAGCGCCCGATTCAACCCGCTCATCCTGGACGGCGTCGTCTACCCGTTCGGCTTCTGGTCGCCGTGGAAGATCCTCGCGAACCTGGGCGGCCTCGCAGTGCTCGGCGGTGGCCTGCTCATGGTTCGCGACCGGCTCAAGAGCAGCAGGCCCGGAACGTACTTCGACTGGGCCTTCCTCGGGATCCTGCTGAGCGTCGTGCTCACTGGCTTCGCCAGCGAGGCGTTGCACTATGCACGCATGGATGTCGTGCGGCAGGTCGCCTACTTCTGTCACCTCGTGTCCGCCTTCGTGTTGCTCGTGTTCCTCCCCCACTCCAAGTTCGCTCACATGATCTACCGCACCGTGGCCATGGTCTATGCGGAGCGCAGCGGCCGTCACCTGGCGGAAGGCATCCATGGACGCGCGTAGGACACGTGGCCGGGCGATCCTCGGGGTCGCCGCTGGAGTCGTGCTGGTGCCGCCGATCCTCAGCGCAGCCGCCTTCTCGCTGAGCAGCCGGACCACGGAGCCCTTCCTCCAGAGCCCCCCACCGGAGAAGGGAAGCTGTGTTGAGGACTCGGCGTGGATGCGCACGCACCACATGGACTACCTGAAGCAGCTCCGCGACGAGGTCGTGCGCGATGGAGTACGGGGAACGGTGTCCCTGCGCACGTGCAGCGAATGCCACGTGGAGCAGGCGCGCTTCTGCGACAAGTGCCACGAGGCCGTCGACCTCCGGCCCGACTGCTGGGACTGCCACGACTACTCGAGCGCCGAGGCAGGCGCCGCGGCCAATCCGACGAGAGGTGCTCCATGACGCGCTCGCGCAGGTCGTTTCTCGCGGACGCAGGCGTGCTGACCCTGGTGGGCTGCTTCGCGCCGCGCCTCCTGGGCACGGACGCCCCGGCCGAGGGGCGGCGACGCTACGCGCTCCTGGTGAACCTGGCCCTGTGCAACCAGAAGCCCGGGTGCCAGGAATGCAGAATAGCCTGCCACGAGGCACACAACGTCCCCTCCATCCCGGACCCCGCCCGGGAAGTGAAGTGGATCTGGAAGGAAGGCTTCGAGCGCATCTTCCCCACCGAGGTCAACCCCCTCCTCCCAGAAGCGGTGCGGGACTTCTCCGGTCCTGTGCTGTGCAACCACTGTGACGACCCGCCCTGTGTCAGGGTCTGTCCGACCGGCGCCACGTTCGTGCGACCTGACGGCATCGTGGCCATGGATCAGCATCGCTGCATCGGCTGCCGCTATTGCATGGCCGCCTGCCCCTACGGCGCCCGCAGCTTCAACTTCCAGGATCCCAGGCCCTTCCTGGAAGCCACCGAGGCGGACTACCCGACGCGCACCCGCGGCGTGGTGGAGAAGTGCGACTTCTGCTCGGAGCGTCTCGGCACCGGGCGACAGCCCGCCTGCGTCGAGGCCTGCCCCACCCAGGCGCTGGTCTTCGGCGAGGTCGCCGAGCTGGCGAAGAGCATATCTTCTCAGCGTGTGATCCGGCGCCGCCCGGAGCTCGGGACCTCGCCCCATGTCTTCTACGCCCTCTGAAGAGTCCCGCTCCCATTTCGTGGCGCTGAGCGCGGGCGTCGCGCTGGCAGCGCTCCTCGTCGGGTTCGGGGCCTGGCTGGTGCAGCTGTCGCGGGGTCTCGTCGTCACGGGCCTGAGCCGTGACGTCAGCTGGGGCCTGTACGTTTCCCAGTTCACCTTCCTGGTGGGCGTGGCCGCCTCCGCGGTGATGGTGGTGGTGCCCTACTACCTGCACGACTTCAGGGCCTTCGGCCGCCTGCTGGTCTACGGCGAGGCGCTGGCCGTGGCCGCCGTGGTGGGTGCCGGGCTCTTCGTCCTCGTGGATCTCGGGCAGCCCTCCCGGGTCATGAACGTCCTACTGCACCCGTCGCCCCGGTCGCCGATGTTCTGGGATCTCCTGGCCCTGGGCGGCTACCTCGTCATCAACGCCGTCCTCGCCGGAACCGCGCTGTGGACCGAGCGCTACGGCCTGGGCACGCCGTGGTGGCTCAGGCCCCTGGTGTACCTGTCCATCCCGTGGGCGGTGAGCATCCACACCATCACGGCCTTCATCTACGCAGGCCTCCCAGGCCGCCCCTCGTGGGAGACGGCGGTGCTCGCCCCTCGATTCCTGGCTTCCGCCTTCGCGTCCGGACCGGCCCTGCTCCTGCTGCTCGTGCTCGCGGAGCGAGGAGGGGCCTGGACCGACGACGCGCCGCCGGACGCGACGGGTGCGCCGGAACCCGGATCCCGGGTCCTTCGCGCGTTGGCCCGCATCATCGCCTGGGCGCTCGCGTTGAACGCCTTCCTCTTCGGCGTGGAGTTGTTCACGGCGATCTACAGCCACCACCCGGAGCACTCGCAGGCGCTCCGCGCCCTCTACCTCGATCCGGAGGGCGGCTTGCGATTCTGGATGTGGGCCTCCCAGGCCACGTGCCTGGTCGCCTTCGTCGCGCTGCTCTTCCCGGCGACGCTGGGGGACCATCGCCTGCTCGCCGCCGCGGCCGCCCTGGCCTTCGCCGGGATCTGGATGGAAAAAGGCATGGGGCTGATTCCGGGTGGCTTCCTGCCCTCTCCCCTCGCGCTGGTACGGGGCTACGCGCCCACCCTCCTCGAGGTGCTCATCTCGCTCGGGGTTTGGGGCGCGAGCGCGCTGGTGCTGACGGGGGCGCTCTGGACGATCCGGAAGGTGCGGGCGGAGGGGAGCAGGTTTTAGCGCCCCCGATTTCTCTGGACAGTAGATTGGCGAAGACGAAGGGGTCCAGGGAAAGGGGAGTGTATGGTGTCCCAGAAGGCCAGGCTCGAATTTGACAGTTGGAAGGTGGTTTCGAGGAGCTGCGCTGGCGAGAACCCGCGTCGTTGCTTGATTTCTTGTTCCGC
>Ga0315541_1000896_pt1 | contig 29898 bp, 22 predicted proteins | sample SalMarSW160190MG_FD_203095 | JGI IMG/M metagenome (GOLD analysis project Ga0315541, IMG submission 203095) | Salt marsh sediment microbial communities from the Plum Island Ecosystem LTER, Massachusetts, United States - Salt Marsh Sediment SW1601-190 ...
CTGGGCGGAGTTTCTGCCTATGCATCAGCGTAGGGCGAATTCGCCCGACCGGCACCGGCCGGTCGGAGGACTCGGCCCGGCTGCGACGGAAGGTTTTAGCTCCGATGACTCGGGATCCGGGGCCTTCAAAGGCGGCGTCGGGCCAGGGTATTGGCCCGGAGGGAGGATGAGTTTGTAAGACGCCGAGGCAGACTGTACCGGTTCCGGTTTAAAACGTGGGTCAGGGCGCCCACTTTTTTTTCGGGACCTGAGACGACCTTGACGAAAAAGGAAAGGCATGAACCAAGAACTCCTGCGGATTGTTGAAGGACTTGCCAGGGACAAGAACATCGACAAGGAGGTCGTGTTCGAGGACCTGGAGGTGGCCATGGTTTCGGCCATTCGCAAGGCCCACGGCGGGACCGAGGATATCGAAGCGCGCATCCATCGCGAAACCGGTGAAATCACCGCCGCCGTCGGGGACAAGCCCCTTTCCGTGCGGGAGTTGGGACGAATTGCCGCTCAGACGGCAAAGCAGGTGATGATTCAGAAGATCCGCGAGGCCGAGCGCGGCAGCATCTACGAAGAGTTTCTGGAGCGCAGGGGACAGATCGTTACAGGCCGCGTCTCCCGCCGGGAGGGCAGCACGCTCATCGTCGAAGTGGGACGGGTCGAGGCCATCCTGCCCAGGAGCGAGCAAATCCCCGGCGAAACGCACATGCCGGAAAACCGAATCCGGGCAATGGTGCTGGATGTCCGCGACCAGGGCAACCAGGTGCGCATCGTGCTGTCGCGCTCTCACCCGGACTTCATCCGGAGACTTTTTGAACTGGAAGTGCCCGAAGTTGGGGAAATGATTATCGAAATCTGCGCCTTGGCGCGCGAGGCGGGATACCGCACCAAGGTCGCCGTCAACAGCCTGGATTCGAGGGTCGATGCCGTGGGCGCCTGCGTCGGCGTTCGCGGCAGCCGCATCAAGAGCATCGTCGAGGAGCTGGGGGGCGAAAAAATCGATATCGTCCCGTGGCACGAGTCCTCGAAGATCCTCATTTCCAATGCCCTGAGGCCCGCCGAGGCCTACGACATATCGCTGTGCTTCGAGCTGGGCCGGGCTATCGTGGTCGTCACCGACGATCAACTCTCGCTTGCCATCGGCAAGCGCGGCCAGAACGTGCGTTTGGCGGCGAGGCTGACGCAGTGGGACATCGACATCCTCACCCCGGCCGAGTTCAACAACGGCCTGGACGTGCTGGAAAAGGCGCTGCTGGACGTGGAAGGCGTGGACAAGCAGATCATCAGCCAGATCATCGCCCTGGGCATGGTCAGTGTCCTGGACGTTGAAGAGGTCGGACGGGAGCCGCTGATCAAGGAACTCCAACTGGACGCGGACCTGGCCAACAGGATTGTCACCCGCTGCGCCGAGGAGGCGCGGCGCGTGGCCGAGGCCCAGGCTAAACAGGCGGCCGAGGCCCAGGCTAAACAGGCGGCCGAGGCCCAGGCTGAACAGGCGGCCGAGAAGGAATCACAGGCGGGCGAATCGCCCGAGCCGACCCCTGCGGACCAGGGTGATGCGGAGCAACCGGCGCCGGAGGCGCCGGTCGAGGGTCCCCAGGACGGAGGCGGGGCAGAAGAGGCACCCGCGGATGAACCGGCGCCCGCGAGCGGCGAAGAGGCGCCCGCCGCGGTGCAGGGCCAGGAGGCCGCGGGAGAAAAGCCGGACGCTGAAGAAACCAATGGCAAAAAGACAGCGGAACTGACGGAAGAAGAGCAAGGTAAATCCGAATCGAGCGAGGGGAACGGATAGTGTTTGCCTGATGTGAGACGCCGCCTCGAGCGGCGGGAGGCCTGTATTGGCGAAACGAGTATTCGAGCTTGCCAGAGAACTAGGCGTTACCTCCAAGACCGTTTTGGAGAAGTGCCGCGCCGAGGATATCGAGCTGAAGAACCATATGTCGGCGCTGTCGGCAGGCTTGGAGGCAACGATCCGGGAGTGGTTCGGCGACGCCGCCATGCACACGGCCGTTGAGACGACTACCCACGTTGATCTGAAGGCCGCCCGCAAGAGAGCAGCGTCCCAGCGCCGCCGGCGCAAGGAGGCCGAGGCAGTGGAGGAGGAGGCTCCGGCAGAAGAGCCGGCGGCCCCGGTTGCTGTTGCTGAGGACGAAGTCGAGATCCAGCCGGCCCAGGCGCCGGAGCCCGTGCTGGTCGGAGAGGTCGCACCTGCCGGTCCTGCTGTGGTCGAAGCGCCGCCGGCTGCGGAGGCAGTTGAGGCGGCGGCTGTCGGGGCCGAGGTCCCCGTCGAGGCGGAAAAGCCCGAGGAGGAAGCTCCTCCCGAGAAGGAACAGGAAGAGCCCGCAGGGCCTCGGGTCGCACAAGCCGTGCCAAACAAACCGGTCAAGCCCGAAATCATCAAGCCCGCCGGGCCGCAAGTGGTGCCCAAGCCGGCCAAGCTCCAGGGACCGCGCGTGGTCCGTTTCGAGGGTCGCGATGTCGTCGCGACCCCCAGGCGCCCATCGACCGCGGGGCCCCCTGCCGGCTTCCGCGGAGCTGGCCCGGCCGTGGCGACGGAGCCGGGCAAAATCGGGCGGGGGACGGTCGGAGACACAGGAAGAGTGCGACGGCCCAAACGCCGCAGTCCGCGCCGCAAGAGCGGGCGCAGCGCCGAGGTCGGCGAGAAGCTCCGCGAATGGCGGGACGTGGATTTGGCGGAACGATCCGAGCGGCTGGCGGCCGCTTCCGGGGGGGCGCTGCGTCGGGCTCGTGCTTCCGTCGGGCGCGGGCGTCAGGAGGCCGCCCCCGCTGGGCGGGCCGGTCAAGTCGAGATCGAAGAGCCCATTTCGGTCAAAACCCTCTCGGCCGCCACGGGAATCAAGATCGGAGACATCCTCCGCCGGCTCATGCAGGAAGGCATGGTCGCCAATATCAACCGGCTCCTCGACCGTGACATCGCCGAAACGGTGGCCATGGACTACGGCATGGAGCTGAGAATCAAGGTCGCCAAGACGGCCGAGGAGTTGCTGGCCGAAAACCTCGCCAAGAGGCCCGCGGGCGAGCAGAACCCGCGAGCCCCGATCGTCACGTTTCTCGGACACGTCGATCACGGAAAAACGTCGTTGTTGGACCGTATTCGCCACGCCGCCGTCGTCGACAGCGAGGACGGGGGCATTACCCAGCACGTCGGAGCGTATCGGTACGATGTCGCCGACAAGCACGTGGTCTTCCTGGACACGCCGGGCCACGAGGCGTTCACGGCGATGCGGGCGCGCGGGGCCAACATGACAGACGTGGTCGTGCTGGTGGTGGCGGCCGACGACGGCGTGATGCCGCAGACCATCGAGGCCGTCAATCATGCCAAGGCCGCCAACGTCCCGATCATGGTGGCTCTGAACAAGGTCGACCTGCCCAACGCCAACGTTCAGCGCGCATTGGGGCAACTCGCCGAGCAGGGCCTCCAGCCACGCCAGTGGGGCGGGCAGACGGAGGTGGTGGAGACTTCGGCGGTCACCGGCGACGGCATCGAGGAACTCGTCGAAACCCTCAGCCTGGAGGCCGAGCTTCTGGAGTTGCGCGCCGATCCAACCGCTCCTGCCAGCGGGTATGTCATCGAGTCCGAGCGCGATCCGAGCAGAGGCGTGCTCGTTCGCGTGTTGGTGCGTGACGGAACCCTCCGCGCGGGCGACGCGGTGCTCTGCGGTCAGGCGCATGGCCGGGTGAGAACCATTCTCGACGACAAGGGCAAGTCCGTCACGGAGGCCGGCCCGGCCACGCCTGTGGAGATCACCGGCGTGGACGAGGTGCCGGATGCCGGCGACCGCTTCTACGCTGTGGACGATCTGTCCACGGCCAGGCTGGTGGCGGATGAGCGCCGCGAAATGGCGCGGGCGAAAACGCTGGTTGCCGCGCCGCAGGCCAGCCTGGAAGGCATGCTGGGTCAGATCGAGGCCGGCGAGATGTCCGTGGTGCGCCTGATCGTCAAGGCAGACGTACAGGGCTCGCTGGAGGCGCTGCTGGGCAGCCTCGCCCGGCTGGGAACGGACGAGGTCAAGGTGGAGGTGCTTCACTCGGGCGTGGGCGGCATCACCGAGGGCGACGTCCTTCTGGCCGAGGCCTCTCAGGCGGTCGTCTTGGGCTTCCGGGTCGTGGCGGACCATCGCGCCCGCGCCATTACCCAAGCTCATGGCGTGGACATACGTACGTACCGGGTGATCTACGAGGTTCTCGAAGACATCAAGCGGGCGGTTGCAGGCATGACGGCTCCGGAAATGGTAGAGGAAATCACCGGGCGGGCGGAGGTGCGGCAAGTGTTCAGGATCTCGCGGTTAGGGAGCGTGGCCGGATGCTATGTCACCGACGGAGTGATACCCCGCAACGCCAAGGTCCGCCTGATTCGTGACAACGTGGTTATCGAGGACGGCCGGCAGTTGGACAGCCTGAAGCGATTCAAGGACGATGTTCGCGACGTTCGAGCCGGGCTGGAATGCGGCCTCAAGATCGCCGGTTTTGATGACGTGAAGGTCGCCGACGTGATTGAGGCCTACCAGACGGTGGAAGTGGCCGGGAGCTGAATGATCCGGCTCCGTCCGGGTGCGTCGACATGGCGACAAAAGTAGGCCTGCTGCACCTTGATTTGTTGGTCGACGACGCCATGAGCCTGAAAGACAAGCGTCGTGTGATCAAGAGCTTCAAGGACCGCCTCGGCCACAGCCGCAACGTCTCAGTGGCCGAGGTCGGCCATCTCGACAGCATACGGCGGGCGGTGCTGGCGGTGGCAATGGTTAGCAATGATTCGCGCTATGTGGCGGGGGCAATGGAGCAGATCGTCAACCTCGCCCGGAACAATCGCGCATGGGTCTTGCTCAACCATGAGGTGGAGTTGATCTGAGCCGGAGTTTATGAGTCGAAGAACCGAACGCGTTGGCAAGCTCTTGCAGCAAACGATTGGGCGGATTCTGTTGAGCGAACTATCGGACCCCCGCATCGACACCGCCCGTACGTCCATCACGCGCGTGCGCGTGCAAGAGGACCTGCTCCGGGCGAAGGTGTACGTGTCGGTGCTGGGAACCGACGTGCAACAGCGCCTGAGCATCCAGGCGCTGAATCACGCCGCCGGAAGGAGTTACGCCAGATGCCCTCGTTGGAGTTCCTGCCCGACGAGCAGTTCAAGGGGGCACTGCGAACCTGGGAAATCATCCGCCAGGCAATGGACGAGATTCAAACCAAGGAAGACGCGCAAGCCGGGACGGACGCAGCCGACGCCCCCAAGGGCGATGACGCGGTTTGATTAGTCGGAAGGCGCGACGAAACATGAAAAACAGTGCCTACTACGCCCGGAAGGTCAAACGACTTCTGTCCGGCTCGAAGAAAACGCACCTGCCGGAACAGGCTGACGGGATTACCCTGCTGGTGACGGCCGTCCTCTCCGAGAACGTCACAAACAAGCAGACGTCCGAGGCCATGGCCAGGCTGGTCGAGGAGTTCGTTGACTTCAACGAACTGCGCGTCAGCCCCGTCAAGGACGTTCTGGAGTGTCTGGGCCGGGAATTTCCCGGCGCTCGCCTCAAGGCCGAGGCCGTCACCCGGGCTCTCAACGTTGTTTTCGGGCACACCAACTCCCTCTCGCTTGAGTATCTGGCGCCGAAGCCCAAGCGCGACCTGCGCAGGACGCTGCGAGAGGAACTGGGGCTAAGTCCATACGCCGAAAGCTTCCTGACGCTCCACGCCTTCCACGGCCACGCCGTGCCGGTGGACAACCTCCTTCTGGAGGCGCTGAAGCTGGACAAATACATCTATCCCGGCAGCGACCTGGCGGACTTGCAGGGCTTTCTGGAGCGGATCGTACTCAGCAAGGATGGACCTTCCACCCACGAGGCGCTGCGGTCCTACGCGTCCAAGGCCGCCGGTCGCGTGGCCCAGGAACTCGCCCGACGCGCCAAGCGGGCCGCGGCCGCCGCGGCGCGAGCGCAAGCCGAGCAGGAGGCCAAGGAGAAGGCCGAGGCCGAAGCGAAGGCAAAGGCCGAGGCAAAAGCCAAAGCCCGCAAGAGGAAACCGGTCACGAAGAAGGCGGCCCGTAGGAAAGTCAGGAAGGCCGCCACGAAAAAGGTCCGCAAGCCCGTCTCGAGGAAAGCGGCAGAGAAAAGCAAGCGGAGCAAGCCGGCTGCCGGCGCCCCCAAGAGCGCTGGCAAGCGGCCCAAGAAATAGCCTGCGGCTGTCATGGAGGTTGCCGGTGATGCAGAAGACATCTGAGAACAAACTGACCTTGGGAATCCCCAAAGGCTCTTTGCAGGACAGCACAATCGACTTGTTCCGTCGCGCCGGTTACGCCCTGTCCGTTTCCGGGCGGAGCTACTTCCCGTCAATCGACGACCAACAGATGAGAGTCATCATGTTCCGCGCCCAGGAAATGAGCCGCTACGTTGAAGATGGGGTGGTGGACGTGGGCATTACCGGCAGCGACTGGATCGTCGAAAACGACTCCGACGTTGTCGAGGCGGCCGAGCTGGTCTACGCCAAGCGGCTGCGGGCTCCGGTTCGCTGGGTCCTGGCCGTGGCGGCCGAATCCCGCGTACACAAGCTCAAAGACCTCGCCGGCGGCATCGTGGCCACCGAGCTGGTCAACACCACACGCAAGTACTTCGCCGACAAGTCCATTGACGTCAAGGTGGAGTTCAGTTGGGGCGCCACCGAGGTCAAGGCACGCCTGGTGGACGCGATCGTGGACGTCACGGAGACCGGCTCCAGCCTCGAGGCGAACCAACTCCGCGCGATCGACACGGTGGCAACCTCGACCCCGCGGCTGATCGCCGGCCACCAGGCCTGGGCCGACCCCTGGAAGCGCGAAAAGATTGAGAATATCGCCATGTTGCTTCAGGGGGCCATTGCCGCCCGTGAAAAGGTCGGCCTAAAGATGAACGTGGAGCGCAAGAATCTCGCGGCCATCGCGAAGATCCTGCCCGCCGAAAAAAGCCCCACCGTCTCCGACCTGGCCGATTCGAACTGGATTGCGGTGGAGGTGATCGTTGACGAACAGGTGGAGCGAGAACTGGTGCCCCGGCTAAAGCGGGCCGGGGCGTCGGCAATCTTCACCTACCCGCTGAAGAAGGTGATACCGTGAGGGCGACGAGCAGACCATGGGCTTTGCCGGCTTGGTGGGCGGTCCTGTTTGCGGGCTTGGCCTGCCAGCCCGCGCGCCCGAGCGGGCCGGCCGAGGGCCCCGAGACGACCGGCCCGGCTCCCCTCCCGGCTAAGGCCAAACTTGCCCTGGCCGAACTATCCCCGGCGGTGGCTCGCCCTGAGAATGCTCCCGACGCCGACAAGCTGCCTGAGCGTGCCGTCGATTCTGTCCAGCACGCCGAGGCCGAGCTTGCCCAGGAGAACTATTTCAGGGCCAGGCAACTGTTCGAACGCGCCCTGGGGTTCGCTCCCAGCTCGCCGCGTGTGCTGCGAGGCCTGGGGCTTTCCTTCGCCGGACTGGGAGACTCCGGCAAGGCCAAGGCCAACTTGCGCCGATCCACCGTTCGGGCGCCCGACCACGCTCGCGTTCAGCTCCTGCTGGGCACGTACGCGGCAATAGAGCGCCAATCTCAGCAGGCGCTGATTCACTTTCGTACGGCCCTGTTGTGCAGCGATGCCAAAGACGACAGCCCGGATACGGCCGAGGCGTGGCTGCGGCTGGGCGCGGCCCTCGAGCGCGAAGGCTATTGGACCGCAGCTCTGGAGTGCTACCAGAAGCTGGGGCGGCTGATCTCGACACATGGCCGGGCGTACGTCAAGCGGCCCCAACTGGCCGAGCTGGTCGAACGCCCGGAACGGTACATGACCGCCGAGGGCCGGTTGCTGCTGAGTCTCCGCAGGGCCGAAGAAGCGGCCGTGGTCTTGGAACGGGCCTACCGTCGAGACAAGACCCACCCCGAATCGGGACGGCTTGCCGTACAGGCCCTTCTGGCCAAGGGCGACTTCGATCGCGCCGAAAATATTGTCATGGAAATGCTCGACGTCCCCGGCCAACGCCGCCGGGCGACCTCCCTCGCCGTATTATTGTGCAGGGCCCGGAAGGACCCCGACGCCCCGGCAAGGCTGCTGGCGGTGTATCTGAACCGCGGTGGCAAGGACGCGGGGTTTGTGATCGCTCTGGCGGAGGTTGCCGCCGAGATGGGGCGGGTGGACGCGGCGGCGAGCATGCTCGCCAAGCACCTTCCGAGTGTGCCCGGTAACGGCCGCGTGATTCTGCGATTGGCCAAGCTCTACATCCGCGCGGGCAATCTGGAGGCCGCGGCGAGCCAACTGGCTCGGCTGATGGCGATGGACGTCCCCCAAAGCGCCCAAGTCCCCGACGAACTGCGCGCGCTGGTCGACAAGGGGACCAAGGAGGGCTTCGTTGAGTCTCTGGCGGCTTCAGCCGACCAAGCCGAGGCCAAGCTCAAACCAGCCCTGCTGACCGTAGCCGGGATGGTGGCCGAGGCTACCGGCGACCGGCCGAAGGCAATCAAGCTGTTCCGGCAGGCCGTGGCGGCGGATGCAAGATTCTGGCCCGCGTATGAAGCCCTGGAGCGGCTCCACTCGGCGCAGGCAGACTTCGATGCCGTCGAGGACCTCCAGCGCCAAGTCGGCAAGGTTGCCGGCGAGAGCTATTTCGGGCCATATCTGATCGGCAAGATCTGCTTGCAGCGCGGGCAGATCGAACAGGCCGCGGACAAGTTGGAGCAGGCCCACGCGCGAAACGGTCGGCACGTGCCCACACTGTTGCTGCTGGGTCGCGCCTACCACCAGTTGGGCCGGTCCTCTGATGCCAAACAGCGGATGGAAGCCGCCCTGCACTTGGCTCCCGACAGTGTGGAGGTCGTTCGCGGGCTGTTTGACTTTCTCATGGCGCACAGGCGTGCGACCGAGGCCAATCGCCTCATCAGGGGCTTCCTTCAGGGCAATCCCGGGAGCATTCCCGGCCGAATATTGCTGGGGCGGTACTATTTCCAGACCGACCAGGTCGGTCCGGCCCGCAAGCAGCTTAAGGCGCTTCTGTCCGAGGCCCCCGACAACGTGGAGGTCGCCTTCTTCGACCTCCGCTTCCAACTGCCTCGATCCATCGGGACCGATCCCATCCCCGCCGAGAAGACCAAGGCGGCCTTTGAGAGGCTGGGGCGCATCCTACAGCTCGACCCGCAGAACATACCGGCCGGGCGGCTGCGCGCGGTCCTATTGGCCAATCAAAAGCAGTACCTGGAGGCGGCGAAGGCTCTGGCGCCGCTGCGCCAACGCAGCCCCTACGACGTTGCCTTGACGTCCGAGTACCTGCACGCCCTGATCATGGGCAAGGCGGAACGGGAGGCGGCGGAGGCGATTGAAACCATCGCGCGGGGCAAGGTGGTCGGCTCCCGGATGCGAATCCTTCTTCTGGACAAGTTGGTTGAGTTGAAGAGTTACGCCCCGGCCGTGAAGTTGGTCGAGCGGTGGCTGGGCGAGCCGGCCGACAAGCGGGAACTGTACGGCCTGCGCATCAAGGCATTGCAGATCTACGAGGCCGCCGGCCAGTACGACAAGGCCCATTCCCTGCTCGACCAGCTCATCGCCCACGGGCCCGAGGCAATCGCTTCGTCGTTGCGGGGCGTGAAGCTGCGGATGTACGTCTTGGCCAAGCGTTATGACGACGCGATCGCCTACGTCAAGAAGTGGCTTCGCAACGAGCCGGCAAGCCGCATCGCCAGAAGCGCGCTGATCCAGGCCCTGCTGGAGGCCAAAGCCTACGACAAAGCCCATCTCGTGCTGGATGAGTGGATCGGCGCGGGAGGGGATGCTGCCGCTCTGCGGTCCCTCAAACTCAGCAAGCTGATCGTCTACGCCCGCGAGGGGAAGTTTGAAGGACTCCTTCGCTTCGGCCGGAAATGGATTGCCGAAGATCCCGAGTTCACGGACGCCAACGTCTTTCTCATGGGAGTCCTGTCCGAACACGAGAAATACGAGGCCGCCTTGCAGGTTGCGGAGGAGTGGCTGGCGCGCCAGGAAAGGCTGGCGGCCTCGGACCCGAAAAAAACGGAAACGGTTTTCCCTGCCCGCGAAGCTGTTGTGGGGGCCCTCTTGCGGGCCGAGCACAAGAAAAAGGCCCTCTCCCGGGCTCGGGAGTTTGCCAAGGCCGCCCCGGACAAGTTTATCGCTCTGCGCCCGCTGTATGTGGCGCTGTCGTCGCTGGAGAAGGAAAAGGAGGCACTTGCGCTCCTGGAAAAGATGCACAAGCTCGATCCGGACGATTCCGGGGTCAACAACGATCTGGGTTACTCCTGGGCGGATCGCGGCATTCACCTGGAAAAGGCCGAGTTCATGATCCGCAAGGCCTTGGCCGAGAGTCCCAAGCTGATCGCCTTCAAGGACAGCCTTGCCTGGGTGCTGTACAAGCAAGGGCGATTCTCCGAAGCCAAGACGATTTTCGACGAGGCCGTCAAGGCCCACCCGGCCAGGCTGCATCCGATCATCCTGGACCACGCCGGGGATACCTGCTGGCGATTGGGTTTGACCGAAGAGGCAATTCGGCTCTGGCGCCGGGCCGTCCAAATGGCCAAGGACAAAAAGAGCAAGGACAGGCAGACAAAACAGGTACTGACCGAGACCGCTCGGAAGATCACCGAGGCCCGGCGCGGCAAGGAGCCGAAGCTGGCGCCGTTAGGCCAGGCGGTTCCATAGCCGGCCAGCCGGTCCCAAACAGTTCGAGGCGAACGATGTCAGGACATTCACACTGGGCGAGAATTAAGCGGGCGAAGGCCGTTACGGACGCTCGCAGAGGACGATTGTGGTCGAAACTTGCCCGACGGATCATCGTCGCCGCCAAGACCGGCGGGGGCAAGCCCGAGGAGAACCTGCAACTTCGCTACGCCATCGACGACGCCCGCGAAGCGAACATGCCCAAGGACACGATCGAAAACGCCATCAAGCGCGGCACGGGCGAACTCGGCGCGGAAAACTATGAGCGGGTGATCTACGAAGGCTACGGGCCTGGGGGCGTGGCGATCATGGTCGAATGCCTCACCGATAACCGGAACCGGACGGCCGCGGCAATACGCAAGACCTTCGAGCGGGCCGGGGGGCAGCTTGGCGCGACCAATTGCGTTGCCTGGATGTTCGGCCAGAAGGGAACGTTCACCATTCCGGCTTCCACGGTCGACGAGGACCAACTGATCGAAATCTGTCTGGAGGCAGGGGCTGACGACGTCAAGAAGGAAGGCGACGTCTTTGAACTGACCTGCGAGCCGGGCAGCTTCGGCGACGTCAAGGAGGCGCTGGCAGCCAGAGCGGTGGAGACCATAGCGGCCGAGATCACCATGATCCCGAACAGTACGGTCTCCCTCGGCGAGGACAAGGCTCAACAGGCGCTCAATCTCCTGGAGGCCTTGCAGGATGACGAGGACGCCCAAAACGTCTTCGCCAATTATGACATATCGGCCGAAGTCGCCGCCAAGCTCGATACCGAGGCCGGCTAGTCGCTGTAAGTATCGTTTTGCACAACTCTTCCGGCGGCGCGCTCGGCACCCCGGTCCGCCGCGTCAATGGCCTGCCTGCCGCACCAGTGGCCTGTGACAGGCGGCTACTACCTTTCTCATTTTTCCGACCGATTGTGGACCGTCCACAACGCCGGGGACGCCCACCAGCCTCTGCGTCTTGATGTAAAGTCTTCCCTTAAAGTAGCTTGCCTGCGGCACTCCAGGCCCAGACCTATTCTATGTACTTTAGATATTCTTTGCAGTTTAACACTTTCGGTAAAGTATTCCGTTGGGCGACTCCGATCTTATCTGTATTGTGTAGGTTGTGTATCTTAACATAGGCAGCCTCGACCCGGATTCACAGGCAGGGGCGGCCAGGGAACCGATGAGAGAGAGAAGCCTACCATGGAAATCGCCGAAGTCTTCGCTCAGTACCTGGAGCATGTTTTTGCGGGCAAGCGGTGTGAGGCGCGGGAGTTAGTCCAGGCGACGCTGGACCGGGGGGTCTGTGCCCGCAGGATGATTCAGTCGGTCGTCTGGCCGGCCATGGAGCAGATCGAGAAGCTGTATCGGGTCGGGAAGGTCAACCTCGTCCAGGAACGGATGGCCTCGAGGATCAATCGCATGATCGCCGACCAGCTTCAGGCGGTCCTGGCCCGGCGTCCGAAGAACGGAATGCGGCTGGTGGTGATCTGCGGCAACGGAGAGACGGAGGAGTTAGGGGCGCAGATGACGGCGGACTTGTTTGAGGGCGAGGGCTGGAGTGTGTGGTTCCCCGGCTCGGGAATACCCAACGATGAGACTCTGGAACTGCTCAGCAAGGTCAAGCCTGACGTGCTGTGCGTTTATGGCACACAGCCGGCCAGCGTGCCCGAGGTCCGCCGGCTGGTTGACATGATCCGGCAGATTGGCGCCCACGAGCAGATGCAAATACTGGTTGTCGGGGGCGTGTTCAATCGGGCAACCGGGCTGGACGAGGAGATTCGGGCGGACCTGTCCGCTCGCGACGCCAAGAAGGCCCTGGCGGTCGTCCAGGAGCATCCGGTGCGAATCCCCAAACCGGACTTTCCCCAGCCCGGCCGGCGCCGGAAGCGGAAGCGCGCTACCCGCAAGAAGCATCCTGTCAGCGTCGCCTCCTGAAGCAGTCGCCTCGCCCACCGGGGTTCAAACGCTCAGGGATTGCCCCGGCCGCAGGACGTGAACCTTGCAGGCCGCGGCGGCCGCGAACTTCTCGGCGTCTGAGGCCGATCCTACAATGTCCCCGAAGTGATAGGGTATGGCCGCCTTGGGTCCGATGGCGTCGGCGACCTTGGCGGCCTCCGCGGCGTTCAGCGTGTACGTCCCACCCACCGGGAGCAGGGCCACGTCGATGCCGGAAAGCTGCTCCATCTCTTTGATCTGGTCGGTGTCGCCGGCGTAGTAAACGCTGACGGCGTCCATCTCGATCACCGCCCCGAGCCAGTTGTTGGCCTTGGGGTGGAAGGTCTTGCCGACGTTGTAGGCCGGCACGCCCGAGATCTTCACGCCGTCGACCTCGAGGCTTTGTCCCGGCACCAGCACCTTGCCCGCGCCGATCTGCTCGATCGCGTCCGCCGGGCCCACGACGACCCCGTCGGCCGCCCGGACCTTTTCCACGTCCGCCGGCGAACAGTGATCGTGGTGGGAATGGGAAACGAACACGACGTTTCCGTCACGCGGCGAGGAGGAAATCTTCCACGGGTCGATATACATCACGCGCGACCCGGCCAGGCGGAAGCTGGCGTGGTTGATCCAGGTAATTTCCAAGGCCATGGCAAACTCCTTTCTTGGCAGCTTTGACTGGGAGTCTCGATTTTATGTTGGCAGTTGAAATCTATCAATCGCCCAACACAGAATCGCGGGCGTCCGGGGCCGCGACCGCCGAGAAAGACCCAGCCGGAACGGCCGAACGCCGGTATAGCGGCGGGTAGTGAGAGTCCAAGTGCAACTCTGAGGCGCCGGGGGGAGAACGTCAGGAGATTTCCGTGACGGCTCGGGCTGCTGATCGACCCGGAGACGGGGGGCATGAGCTTTCATGTCGCCTCCTGGCCGGGGGCGGACGTGGCCAAGACAATCCCGCTGCGGCCCGGGGCGGGCATATGCGGGCACGTCGCCCGCACGGGCAAGCCGCTGATCGTCAACGACCCCGGCGAGCAGGTCCCCAATCTGATCATCCGGGACGTGCAGATGCCCAAGCTGCACGGGTTCGAGGTCTTCGCCAAGCTCCGGGCTGACGAGAAGCTCAAGTCCGTCCCGGTGATCACGCTCACCGGCGTCGCCGAGAAGACGGGAATCAACTTTTCCGCCGGCGCCATGGGCGACTACCTCGGCGGCCAGCCGGGCTGGGGACAATGATTGATTCACGCCGTCGGTGCATCTATAAAATTCCCAAGCAGAATGCCCTGGTTCATACTGTGGGAGGAACCGGGAAGAAAGGAAAGGGCGATGGCTGCACTGACGATTTCTCGCAGCGACTTCCGCGACAAGGTATTCGCCTGCTGGCTGGGCAAGAACATCGGCGGGACGCTGGGGGCGCCGTACGAGGGCCTCCGGCACACGCACGGACTGACCTACTACGACCCGCTGCCGGACGGGGCGTCCCCCAACGACGACCTGGACCTCCAGCTCGTGTGGCTGAAGCTGCTGGAGGATGAGGGCATCGACCCGCCGCTGCCGCTGCTTGCCGAATACTGGAGCCGCTACGCCGCCTCGTATCCGTGGAACGAGTACGGCTTTTTCATGCGGAACTACGCGCGCGGCCTGCGGCCGCCGGTGGCGGGGTGTTTCGAGAATTATTTCGTGGACGAGATGGGCTCGCCCATCCGCAGCGAGATCTGGGCGTGCCTGCACGCCGGCGACCCCGACTCGGCCGCCAGGATGGCCTGGAAGGATTCCGCCCTCGACCACGCCGGCGGCGAGGGAACCTGCGGGGAGATGTTCTGGGCGGCGCTGGAGGCGGCGGCCTTCGTCGAGTCCGACCCGATGACGTTGATCCACGTGGGCCTCAACATAATCCCGCTGTCCAGCCACGTCGCCCGGTCCATCCGCGAGGCCGTCTGGTGCTGGCAGAGCCGCCTGCCGTGGGGCGTGGCAAGGGAGCGGATCGCCAGCCGCTTCGGCCACCTCCAGCCCTGCAACGCCGTGCCCAACCACGGCTTCACCATCCTGGGCTGGCTGTACGGTGAGGCTTTCGGCGACAGGCTGTGCAAGGCGGTCAACTGCGGCTACGACACGGACTGCACGGGAGCGACGCTGGGGGCGCTGCTGGGGATTCTCGGCGGCACGGCCGGCATTCCCGACCGCTGGCGCGATCCCATCGGCAGCGACATCGTGGTGCACAAGTTCACGCGGAACTTCACCCCGCCGGCGACGCTGGATGAGCTGACGGACCGGACCGCCGCCCTGGCGGAGAAAGCGGCCGCGGCCGCCGCCGACCGGGCGTTCGGCGATGCCGCGGCCCTGCCGGAGGACCTGCTGACGCGGCTGTTCCGAAACGATCTGGCGCGGGAGGCGCTGGCTCAAGACATCCACGTGGGCGTTGAGCTCTGCGACGGGCGGGAGGTCGCCTTTCACTACGGCGGAGAGCCAGCCCTCCGGCCGGGGATCGGGCGGCAAGTCTGGGTCACCGTTGCCGGGGATGAGAATCCCAAAGTCGAGCTTGCCGTTCCCGACGGATGGACGTGCCGGCGCGTGGGTCCGGCCCGATTCGAAATCTACGCGGCCGGGCCGGTAGCCGACCGGAATACCGTAACCGTTCGCCTCGGAGGGGGCGGATCGGCGGCCTTCACCGTGCTGGGCCCGGGCGAGGCGAAGGGCTTTGCGGCCGGCGACAACGTCGCCAAGTGCCCCGTGTGCGGCGCCCGCGTCGAGGCGTGCATCTGTCAGCGGTGACCGGCCGGCTCTGCCGGCAACGCAGGTAAAGGTGGAAGCCGCCTCAGGTTGTCCGCGACGGCCGGCATGTCCACGCCGGTGCCGGCTCATGCATCGCCCTCTTCGTGTGGAGACCGTGGCCGTCGCTGTCCAGGAATCCCCCGGCCACTTCATCCTCGTCAGGTATAATGTGGGCCTGCGGCACGCGCGGGTGCAACCATGGCCGGCGGACGACGTATCAGAATGGCGTTTTGGGCACTGTGGCGGCGTCTTGCGCCGCGCCGGCTCGGGCTGCTGGTGTTTCTGGCCGGCTGCGGACTTGTCGCCGCCGGCGCGTTCGGCCACCACTGGGTCGGCATGTACCGACTCCCGATCAGACTCTTGACGGAGGAGTCGCTTGCCGAGCTTTCGGAAGATCTTTTCCTTAGCTGGCTGGCCTATCATTACCTCAATCTGCTTTCGATCGCAGGCATTCTGGGCGGACTCCTCTGCTGCCTGGTGGGGCTGATATGGGTCGTCCGGGCCCAATCCATTACGTTTCGCCCGGCCCGGTCGAGGGGGTCTGCCAGGAAGAGCAAACGAGTCGCCGCCAGGATACTTCGCTCGTCTCGGGGCGTCGAGCCGGCGGGGACGCCCCTGCTGGGGGACCCCGGCAAGGCCAAGCGCGCGAAACGCAGACCCTGACATCGGCCGGCGGCGGTGGTTCGGCGCGTCGGCCTGGAGGTAGCGCCGGAGGTGTGCTTGCATTCGCGTGCCGTTCCGCCCGATAATAACAGCGGGTGTGGCAACGTATACTGTCTTCTAGAGTGATCGCCGAGATCGGCGGTCGAATGGGAGCCGGGGGGGTGGTGAAGCTCTCCGGCATGTGGGGATCGTCTGCGCCCCTGGTGGCCGCCGCCGTCGGGGTCCACCGGAACAAGCCGCTGCTGTTCGTTTGCTCCCACCTTGACGACGCCGACGCGGCCGCCGATGACGTGGAAGTCGCGACCGGCATGCCGGTGGAGGTGTTTCCGGCCTGGGAATTTGGCTCGGCCCAGGCAGGCGCCGGCCTGGTGCCGACGGCCGACCGCGTCAGCGATAAGACAACCGGGGAGCGCCTGCGGCTGTGCAACCTGTTGGTGGACCCGGCGCTACAGACGGACGAGCCGATACATTTCATGGCGGCGCCGATCATGGCGCTGATGCAGCCCGTGCCCAGCCCGGCCACGCTGGCGTCGGCCCGGCTGGGGCTGCGAGTCGGCGGCGAGATCAGCCCGGAGGCGCTGGCCGAGTGGTTGGTTGACGCGGGCTTCGACGGCGTCGACGCCGTGGATCAGCAGGGCGAGTTCGCCCGCCGCGGCGGCATCGTGGACGTGTTCCCCGCCGGGACCGACCAGCCGGTCCGCGTGGAGTTCTTCGGCGATCGTATCGACTCCATCCGCACGCTGGACCTGGACAATCAGCGCTCGACGGGCCAGATCCGCGGATACGACCTGGTGGCCATCTCGGCTGGCAGGGAGACCGACCCGGCCCGGACGACGCATCTGTTGGAATACCTGAGCGACGACAGCATCGTCTGCATGATCGAGCCGGCGGAGCTGGTCTCCCTGGCACAGACGTTCTACCGCCGGCTGGAAGCGCCTTCGGGCCTCCAACGGCCGGAGACGATCTTCAAGGCGATGGCGAAGATGCCGGTCCTGGAGACGTCCGCCTTCGGCCGGACCGCTCGCAGCCGCCGCGGCGAGGACGGCATCGACCTCGGCATCCGCTCGATCCAGCGGCTGGAGGTCAACACGGCCGAGGCCCTCACCGAGCTGGAGCGGTTGGCCGACGACAACCAGGTTTGGGTCTACTGTGAAAACCCCGCCGAGCGGGACCGCTTCCTGGAGCTGCTGGCCGGCTCGCACCCGAAGCTCGTCGGCAAGGTCCAGACCGCCATCGGCCACATGTCTCGCGGCTTCCACTGGCCGGGCGAGCGGCTGGTCGCGGTGGGCCACCACGAGATCTTTCATCGCTACGCCCGCCCGCGGCGGCTGCGGCGCGTGCGCGCCGGAAGGCCCATCGACAGCTTCGTCGACCTGGACGAGGGCGACTACGTCGTTCACGTCGCCCACGGCATCGCCAAGTTCGAGGGCCTCGGCATCCTCTCCAAGGACGGCCGCAAGGAAGAGTACCTCAAGCTGCGCTTTGCCGGCAACGCCATGCTGCACGTGCCGGTCACGCAGATTCAGCTTGTCCAGAAGTACATCGGCGCCCGGCGCGGGCACCCGACGCTGTCGCGGCTGGGGGGGACGGGCTGGTCGCTGCGAAAGCAGCGGGTCGCCCAGGCGGTGCAGGTCCTGGCCTCCGACCTGCTGCGGGTCCAGGCGATCCGCGCCAGCAGCCCGGGGCTCAGTTACTCCGGCTACAGCGACTGGATGCGGCAGTTCGAGGAGGAGTTCATCTACGCCGAGACCGAAGACCAGATCGGCACGACGCAGCAGATCCGAGTTGACCAGGCCCGGGCCAGGCCGATGGACCGGCTGCTGTGCGGCGACGTCGGGTACGGCAAGACGGAGCTGGCCATGAGAGCGGCCTTCCGGGTGGTGGAGGCCGGCAAGCAGGCGGCGGTGCTGGTGCCGACGACCGTGCTGGCGGCGCAGCATTACCGCACCTTCATCGAGCGCTTCGCCGATTACCCGGTCGTGGTCGACGTGATTTCGCGGTTCCGCTCGAAGCGCGAGCAGGCCGACATCGTGCGCCGGACGACCGATGGCAAGATCGACATCCTGATCGGGACGCACCGGCTGCTTTCGGACGACGTTCGCTTTGCCGACCTGGGGCTGGTGATCATCGACGAGGAGCAGCGCTTCGGCGTGGAGCACAAGGAGCGGCTCAAGCAGATGCGGACCACCGTCGACGTGCTGACGATGACGGCCACGCCCATCCCGCGAACGCTCCACATGGCGCTGATGGGCCTGCGCGACATCTCCAACCTGACCACGCCGCCGCTGGACCGCCGGGCCATCTATACGGAGGTGTGCCTGCCCAACGACGAGCGGGTCCGCAAGGCCATCCTGGCCGAGATGAACCGGGACGGGCAGATCTTCTTCGTCCACAACCGCGTCCACGACATAGAATCGGTCGCCGACCACGTGCGGGCGATCGCGCCGGAGGCCCGGGTGGCCATCGCCCACGGGCAGATGGCCGAACGCCAGCTCGAGCGGACGATGCTTCGGTTCGTGCGCGGCGACGTCGACGTGCTGGTTTGCACGACGATCATTGAATCCGGCCTGGACATACCCACCGCCAACACGATGTTCATCGACGAGGCCGACCGGTTTGGATTGGCCCAGCTCCATCAGCTCCGCGGGCGAGTGGGGCGATACAAGCATCGGGCGTATTGCTACCTGCTGCTGCCGCGCCGGCGGAGCGTCAGTCGCGTGGCCGCCAAGCGGCTCAAGGCCGTGGAGGAATTCTCGGACCTGGGGGCGGGCTTCCAGATCGCCATGCGCGACCTGGAGATCCGCGGGGCGGGCAACATCCTCGGCTCGGAGCAGAGCGGGCACATCGCCGCGGTGGGTTACGAGCTGTACTGCCGGATACTGGAGCAGGCCGTCGGACAACTGCGGGGCGAAGAGCCGCCGGCCCCGCGTGAGGTCCACGTGGACCTGGCGGCGGAGGCGTACATTCCCCGGTCCTACATAGCCTCGGCCCGCCAGCGGATGGAGGTGTACCGCCGGCTGGCGCTGTGCCAGAGCCGGGACGATCTGGCCCAATTGCAGCGCGACCTTGCCGACGCCTACGGGCCCGTTCCGCCCGTGGTGGATTCGCTGATGGCCCTGGCCGAGATCCGGATTCTTTCCGGCCGGCTGGGCCTGGAGCGCATCGTGCTGATGCCGCCGGACGTGATATTCACCATGTCGAATTCGTCCTTGGCTCAGAAAGCTCTGGCGGGAGCGGCCGGGACGGTGCGTCTGGCCGACGAGCACACCGCCCACTGGCGCCCGCCGCCGGCCTATCTGGAGCAGCCCACGCTGCTGACCGTGCTTCGGAAGCAATTGCAGCGGGCGGCCGAGTCGTTATAATCGCGGGCCCTGGCGTGAGAGGCCTTGGTCTCATCTCGATTGCGGCGTTTGTGGTCGCCGGCTGCGGATGGCTGAACTCCGGCCGAAAGAATGACGTCATTCGGCCGCAGGAGCAGGTGGCCTCCGCGGCTGCCCCGCGCGAAAGCACGGCCCGTGAGCCGGTGGGCGAACCCGCCGCGCCGTCTCCGGCCGCGCGGCCGCCGGCAGCAGCCACCCGGCCGAGCCCGTATCGCCAAATCGGCCAACCCAACGTCGTCGCCGCGACGATGTTGCAGGTTGACGATAAGTTCATCACACTCAAACAGGTGCTTCATCCCATCCGCCGGGAGCTGCGAGCTGCCGCGGCCGGCTCGGCCCTGGCCAGCTTCCGTCAGAAGGCACTGGCGTTGGTCCGCAACGAAATACGCCGTAAGATCGAGCAGACGGTCCTGGTGGCCGAGGCCGAAAAGGACCTGACCGACGAGGAAGAAAAGGCTGTTGAGAGAGAGGTTAACCGGCGACTCGGCCAGAGGATCGCCGAGGCCGGCAGCAGGGCCCGCTTTGCCGAACAGCTCGCCGGCGAGGGGACGGACCTGTCGACCTGGAAGCAGGATCTGCGCGCGGTCCTCCTGGTGAGTGCTTATCTGCAGCGCCGCTTCGGGGAAAGGATCAAGGTCAGCCGGCGCATGCTGTGGAAGTACTATAATAGTCACCGCGACGAGTTCCGCAGCAAACAGAGCGTGCAGATGCAGCTCATCGCGGCCCCGTTCAGGAAGTTTTTGCCGGCCGATCGTACGGCGAGCCAGCCCGACCAGCAGGCCGCACACGCCAAGGCACGGGCGCAGGCCGAGGAGGCTCTGGCCGCGCTGAAAAAGGGCGAAGATTTCGCCCAGGCGGCCAAGAGGCTGAGCAAGGGTCCGATGGCCTCGTCGGGGGGCGTCTGGCCGATGATGGAGCGAGGCAGCTTCCGGGCCGTGGAGGTCGAGCAGGCCGCCTTTGACCAGAAGGTCGGACAGGTCAGCGGTCTCATCGAGACGCCGGCGGGATTTTACGTGGTCAAGACCCTCGCCCGGAAGGCAGGCAGCGAGCGCTCCTTCGAGACCGTTCAGGCCGGAATAAAGGACAAGCTCCGCAGGCAGCAGTACGACAAGCTCAAGAACGAGTATCTGAGAACTCTGGAGGCGCAGACGACCATCAGGACGGCCGATCGATTCGAGGAAGTCGCCGTTGACGCGGCCGTGCGGATGTTCTTCCCTCGACCATAGCACCTAAAGCGGCGAGGAGAAGCTGGTGAACGGGTTCTACAATTGGCATCCGGTCTTGCAGGCCTTGCTGGCGACGATCGGCACGTGGCTGGTGACGGGGCTGGGCGCCTCCGTGGTGATCTTCACCAAGCGGATGTCGCAGAGATTTCTGGACGCCTCGCTGGGAATGGCCGCCGGCGTGATGATCGCCGCCAGCTTCTGGAGTCTGCTGGCCCCGGCGATCGAGCATTCCAGGCATCTGGGCGTGTGGAAGTTCGTGCCGGCGCTGGTGGGCTTCGTGCTGGGGGCGATGGTATTGTGGGGCATTGACAAGATCCTTCCCCACCTGCATCCGGACTTGGCGGTGGCCGAGGGCCCCAAGACCTCCTGGCAGCGGAGCACCTTGCTGGTGCTGGCCATCACGCTGCATAACATACCGGAGGGTCTGGCCGTGGGCGTGGCGTTCGGCGCGGCCGTGCATATGCCCGGCGCCGTGGCAGGCAACCCAGTCGGCGCCGCCATCGCCCTGGCGATCGGCATCGGCTTGCAGAACTTCCCGGAAGGAACGGCCGTGTCGCTGCCCCTGCGGCGCGAGGGCATGAGCCGGGCCAGAGCGCTGTGGTACGGGCAACTCTCGGGCGTGGTGGAGCCGATTGCGGGTGTGCTTGGCGCGTGGGCGGTCATAGCGATGAGGCCGATCCTGCCTTATGCGTTGGCCTTTGCGGCCGGAGCGATGATCTTCGTCGTGGCCGAGGAACTCATCCCCGAATCCCAGCGAAAGGGCAACGTGGACCTGGCCACAATGGGCGTGATCGCGGGCTTTGCCGTGATGATGATGCTGGACGTGGCCCTCGGATAATAGAACCGCGCGGCCGGAATCGCGCGGACCGTGAGACCGAACAGGCACTGACGCGGCACACCCGATCAACCGTCTTTGGAGATGATGTCCAGCCCCACCCGGTCGGAAGCTTCCCCGTCCCAGCGATGGCTCTTGATGGCGGCCACGATGGCCTCGGCGCAGCGGAGGTCGGCCAGGGCTTCCGCGGCCGGGACGACCGGCTCGGACCCGTCGGCCACACAGCGGCAGAAGGCCTCTGCCTGCTTGCGCAGCGGCTCGACGTCGTCGGCCACCTGCAACTGCTCGAACTTGAGAAGTTTTGTGTAGTCGACAGACGTGGCAAGCTCGGCCAGGTTCGCCGCGTCCATCTGCGCGGCCATCTGGATCAGGTCGAGGTTCTCGCTCTTCTTGACCACCGCGCCCACCTTCTTGCCGTAATCGACCGACAAGTACGCCTGCTCGGAAAAAATCCTCATCTTCCGCTCGGACCTCACCGCCAGCCGCGAGGCCGTGAGGTTGGCGACGCAGCCGTCGGGGAAGCGCATGCGGGCGTTGGCGATGTCCTCGTGCCTGCCCAGGACGTTCACGCCGACGGCCCGCACGTCCGTCGGTTCGACGCCGACCATCATGAGCACCAGGTCGATGTCGTGGATCATCATGTCCATCACCACGCCGATGTCGGCCGAGCGAAACGTGAACGGGCTGATGCGATGGGCTTCGATGAATTTTGGCTTGATGTCGAACCGCCGAACGGCGTCGACGGCCGGGTTGAACCGCTCGGTCTGGCCGACCTGGACGCTGCTGCCGGTTCTCTCGGCCAGGGCGATCAGTTCCTCGCCGGCGGCGCTGCTGCCGGCGAATGGCTTTTCGATTAGGACGGGCTTACCAGCGGCGACGAACGGTCGGGCGGCCTCGACGTGGGCGCTGGTGGGCACGGCCACGATCGCGGCGTCCACGCGTTCGACGGCATCCTCGGCGCGGTTCAGCGCGATCGCTCCGTATTTGGCGGCGACGGCTGCTGCCGCGGCAGGGGCCGCGTCCACGACGCAAACCAGCTCCACCCCCGTCATCTCCGACAGCACGCGGCAGTGGAGCTTGCCCATGCGACCGGCGCCGACCACGCCCATGCGAACGCTCATCCCGGGCCTTCTCCTTCCTCCGGCGGCATTTCGGCCAGCGCTTCGGCGGGCAGACGCGGCCTGGCCTCCGGCGGCATCTTGCCCCGAAACGTCTCCCGAAACCTGCCGAAATGGCCTTGAAGGCTCTTGCGGCAGAATCGGCAAAGCTCCCGAACCGGCCCCGACAGGTCGCCTCTGGTGAGCATCTGGTCGACCTTGACGGCGAGGGCCTGTTCGTCCTCGAACAGGTACGAGACGGCCTGGCGTACCTGGACCTTTTCCCGCTCGCTCAGCCCGCCCGCTTCGAGCCCTGCTTCGTGCACACCTTTGACGATCGCCGGCGAGGCGTAATACCCCGTGCTCGTGAAGAAGATGAACGGCGGAACGTCCCGGCGAACGGGCGTCCGCGCGCCCACTCGGCTGCAACGTCCGATCGTCGTGAAGTGGTGCACGCCGACCATTTCCTCGATGACGGCGCCGTCTTCCACGCGGATATGGCCGGCGAGCATGACACGCGGGCCAAGTTGGGTATCGTCGTCGAGGTAGCAATCGTGGGCAACGTGTGCGCCGCAGCCGATGTCGTTGTGGTTGCCGATATAGGTCAAGTAGCCGCCGGCCTCCGTGCCCACGTGCACGGTGACGTTCGGGCCGAAACGGTTGCGGTCGCCGATGACCAGATACGTCGGCTGGCCCGAGTACTTGAGGTCCTGGGGGGTCGTGCCGATGACGCAGCCATGGCTGATCAGGTTGTCGCTGCCGATGGTGGTGTGGCCGGCGACGGTGACGTGCGCCTCCAGCACGGTTCCCGGCCCGATTGTCGCCTCCGGACCGATGGCGCAAAACGGGCCCACGCGGGCGCCCGGGTCGACGCGCGCCCCATCGGCAATCTCCCGTGTCACCGTCAGGTCAATCGTTTCGTCCATGTCCACTTGGCCGCCGGCCGCCGCCGGTATCGACCGGGCCGGCTCGCACGGCTTCTCTACCCGTCGCGTCGGCGATGCCGGCCGGCAGGGCTCGCCGAACTTCTCCGGATCGAGTCCACAAGGTATCTCACGTGTTGGTCGTCAAACGATCGCTCCACGGAACGGAGCTGATCGGCGCCCGGAAACTCGGCCCGCCCGTCGAACAGTACGCGAAAAGCCTGTTTGAGTGCTTCGATGCTGTGTTGGTCGAAACCGCACCGCCGCAGGTTCTCCGTGTTCACACTGCGGACGCGGAAGGGATAGCCCTGGACGATGGCGTAGGGCGGGGCGTCGCGGTCCACGCAGGCGTAGCCGGTGGTGAAGGTGTAGGCCCCCACGGTCGCGAACGGCATGACGTTGGTGAAGGCGCTGGTCCGCACGAACTTCTCCACCCGGGCGTGATGCTCGAAGCGAGTGCAGTTCGCGAAGATACCCTCGCCTTTCAGCTCGGCGTCGTGGGCGATTTGGCAGCCAACCATGAGCATGTTGTTCTCCCCGATGACGGTGCCCGGTGCGTCTGCGGCGGGCCCGCCGGCTTCAATGATGACGTGCTCGCGGATGACGTTGCCGTCGCCGATGGCGCAGGGGCCGGCTGGGGCGTCGGCGTCGCTGCCCTGGTTCGGCGGGCAGCCGATGATGCACCCGGGAAGAAAATCACAGCGCGCCCCGATTCGCGTCCGCCCGGTGATGGTGACGTTGTTGCCCACGGTCGTTCCGGCCCCGACGGAGACCTCTGGGCCGATGAAAGTGAACGGGCCCACCTGGACGTCTCCGGCCAGGCCGGCGGGATTCAGCACTACCGCCTTGGGCGAAATGTTGGCCACTGCGACCTGTTCCTTTCAACTTCTCGCACTCGGGCCCTTCTTACCGTCGAGTGTCGAATTGACCAGCGGCTACATCGGTTCCTTATCCACCAGCATGAACTTCAGCTCGGCCTCCGCGGCCAGCTCGCCCGCGACCATCGCCCGGCACCGGCAGTGCCCGGTGCGGGTGCGGACGTGCAAGGCCACGGCCTCTATGACGAGCTGGTCTCCGGGTCGGACCGGGCGTCGAATCCTCCCCCGATCCAGGCTCACCAGGAAGGCAACCTTTCCGGTGTGCTCCAACCGCTGGCTCAGCAGGATGCCGGAAAGCTGGGCCATCGCCTCCAGGATCATCACCCCCGGCATGACCGGCTCGCTCGGGAAGTGGCCCTGGAAGAACGGCTCGTTGATGGTGACGTTCTTGATGCCGACCGCTCGCCGGTCGTCCTCCAGCTCGATCACGCGGTCGATCAGAAGGAACGGATACCGATGCGCCAGCAGCAGCATGATCTGTTTGATCTCGAGCTGCGGTTGGCGTGTGAGGGCCCGGGCCCGCTCGCTGGCGGTGATCTTTTCCATGAGCTTGCGAACGAGCTGGTGGTTCAGCCGGTGACCGCTCTTGTAAGCCACGATTCGCCCGCGAAGCGACCGTCCCAGCAGGGCCAGGTCGCCGAGGAGGTCGACGATCTTGTGCCGGACGTGCTCGTCGTTGAAGCGAAGCTCATTGTCCACCACTCCCTCCGGACCCATGACCAGCAGGTCCTTGGCAGTCAGGTGCTGGCCCCACCCGCGGGCCTGGTATTCTTCGGCTTCTTCGGCCAGCAGAAAAGTCCGGGCCGGAGCGATCTGCGAAACGAAGTCGTCCGCCCCCACTCGGAACCCGAGCACCTGCCGGCCGATGCTCTTGACCGAGCCGTAGTCCAGGTCGAAGAGAATGTCCAGGAATTCGCCCCCGCCGGGAAGCACCGCGAGCATCGCATCGCCTTCGGAGACGGAAATCGGCGTGTCGATCGTGAAGACCTTCTTTTCGGCCTGCTGGTCTTCGATTCCGGCCCCCACCAGGGCGTCGGCAAAGGGCTTGGCCGAGCCGTCGGCGTCGGGGGCCTCGGCCGTGTCCATTTCCACGAGCAGGTTGTCGATGCCCAGGCCGTTGATCGCGGCCAGCACGTGCTCGACCGTCTCGATGGAGACCGTCTCGTCGCGCAGCGACGTTCGCGGGCGCTGCTCATTGGCCAGGTTATTGATCGTCGCGCTGATTCGAACCGGCTTGGGCAGGTCGGTCCGGACGAACACGATGCCGGCGTTGGTCTGTGCCGGACGAAATCGCACACGAGCTGGTACGGAGCTGAACAGTCCGCGCCCGCTGACTTCAACCGGCGCCTGGATGGTTCGCTGACGACTCAAGAGCCTTGACCTTCTTTTCCAACTGTTTGACCCCCTGGTGCAGCTGCGACAGCCGAGCGAACAACTGGACGCTCCGCAACCATGTGCGCGCGTCAATGGCGGGAATGCCGGAGACCGCCGCGCCGTCGGGGGTGTCCTGGGCGATGCCGGAATGCGCCGCCGACTGCACGTCGGCCCCGACGGTGATGTTGTCGCGAACACCGACGTGCCCGCCGAGAACCACGTGGTCCTTCAGCACGGTGCTGCCGGCGATTCCGACCAGCGCCGCCAGCGCGCACGAGCGCCCGATCTGGACGTTGTGAGCGACCTGAACCAGGTTGTCGATCTTGGTGCCGTCGCCGATGCGGGTGGCGCCGAACTTGGCCCGGTCTATGCAACTGCACGCGCCGATGTCCACGTCGTCGCCGATCTCCGCGATACCCGTGTGCGGGATGCGATGATGCCGGCCGTCGGCAAAGTAATATCCGAAGCCGCTGGACCCGATCACGGCGTTGGGGCCGATGCGGCAGCGCTGTCCGATGCGGCAGCGGCTCTCGACGACCGTTCCCGGAAGCAGGATGGTCTTGTCGCCGACGGTCACGTCTGCGCCGAGGACGGCGTTGGCGCAAACGGTTACGGAGTTCCCCAATCGCGTCCGGTCGCCGATGACGGCGCCGGGGCCGATTGCCACGCCTTCGCCGATCTCGGCGTCCTCGGCCACAATGGCCGTCGGATGGCTGCCGGCGCCGGGAAGATTCTCCACTTCGCCGATCATCGCCAGGACCTGGTTCATGGCCGCAGGGACGTTGTCCACGCGGATCACCGGCATCGGAGCGGCCGGCATGTCGCGTGCGAGGATCGCGGCCGCGGCCTTGCTTTCGACAAGTTGGGGTGCGCGGCGGCGGTCGAGGACGAAGGTCAGCTCATCCGGGCCCGCCGACCGCAGCGAGGCAACACCGGTGACCACGGCCCCTCCCTCGCCTTCGAGTTGTCCGCCGAGCCGCTCGGCCAGTTGACGAACCGTCAATCTCATCTCCGCCATCCTTTAGGTCACATGATAGCGTGGCAACTGCGACCCGACAAGAGCCCCCCGCGACGGGAGTTTGCTCCGCCTCCAGCAATGTGCCCGGCTTGTCCGTCGGCGGTCCGAGGCCGGACGAGCTGGCTTGCCCCGTTCTGCTGTGGGCCCCGGACCAAATGCCGGATCGGCCGGACGAGCGGACTATCTGTTTGCCTCGCGGTACTTTTGGTTGACCCGTTTCAGCACCGCCTGGGTCAGGTCCAGCTCGTCCTTGGCGTATAGACATTTGCGCAAGGCGATCTTGTTGAGCAGTTCGCCCGTGGACTGACTGGCAATGTCGACGCCCTCGCGGTGGATGACCACGTCGAAGCCGCGCCCCTTGGCCTCGTCGGCCACGCCGGCCAGGATTTCACGATACATCTGTTCGGTCAGCAGGCGGCGCTCGCGGCGGATCTGCTCGTCCTGTAGCTTTCTCCATACCGCCCGCTCGATGCTCAGCTTCTGCAATTCCTTCAGACGGGCCTCGTACTCTTTCGAGCCGGCGACCAGGGACTCCAGCCTTTCCCGCAATTGCTGGATCGACTTCTGGCGTCGATCGTCCTCAGCCTTGATCTGGCTGCCTTTGGCGTCGAACTTCGCGCTGAGGGCCTTGGCCTTTTCGTAGCTGTTGAACACGGCGATCACGTCGCACACGGCCACCCGGGTAAACGGCGCGGTCGCGGCGGCCGGGGCTTGGGCGAAGCTCTGACTGAGGAAGACAACCACCGCCGAAGCCGCGACTGCCACCACCAGTAAGATGCCGAATCGCTTCATCTCTTCTCTCTCCGTTCTTCAGCTCGAGACTGTTTCGATCCCTTCCAGCTTGTGCGGGCGGCATGTCCTTGTCCGTCCGGGCGTTTCGCGTACCGCGCCGAATGCCGGTTCGGTGATCCTGAGCCGTCTGCCTCCCCGCCGGACGGTCGCAGGCAGGCGGGCCCCGGGCGGGCCGACGGTCAGGGATCCTCAGAACACCCAGCCGAAGCTGAAGCTGATCAGTTGCGTGTCGTCATCGTCCGTTTTCTTCAGCGGGAACCCGAAGTTCAAGTCCATCGGTATCTGCCCGAAGAGTGGCACCTGTATGCGGATGCCCAGCCCGGCAGAGACGCGGTAATCCGTGATCGAGGTGTTCGACTCGACGGTGCCGCTGTCAATGAAGACGACGCCGCGGAGGTTCCTGGCGAGCAGTGGGAAGGTGTACTCGGCTCCGAGGAACATCATGAACTCGCCGCCGACGACCTGGTCGAATCGTCCTTGTCGTGGGCTGATCCCGCGGAATTTGAAGCCGCGGATCGAGCCCAGCCCGCCTCCGTAGAAGCGCTCGAACACGGGAGCATCGCCGCAGATGGCCCCGGCGGCGGCTCGGCCGGCCAGGATGTGCTTGCGGTCCAGCGGGTCGAGATACACGGTGTGGTAGATGTGGTAGTCGGCCACTGCCCGCCCGAAGCTGGACCCGGTCACGACCTGTTCGTAGCTGAGGCTGAGGCGATCGCCCCGCGAGGGCGCCCACCGCTTATCGGTGTTGTCGCGGACCAGCGTGCCCTTCACGCCGGCAACGCCCGTCGTCCCGGCGTCGTCCCGCACGTCCATGGGCGCCTCGGGCATGTCCAGGTTGCTCACGCGGACGCCCTCCACTCGCCCGGCCACCTCGGCGTACCATCGGTTCGGGAAGCGCCGGCCGAGACTGACCAGTCCGCCGTAGCGCGTCTCGTCGTAAGTCTCCCGCCCGGAGGTGAACGCGAACGCCCGCGTCCCCAGCGATATCGGCATGTCCAGCAGGTACGGCTCGCGCCAGTCAATTCGGAAGCGCATGAACTCGGTGCCCGGCTCGGCCGAAATGCTGAACAACTGCCCCGCGCCCTTGAACGCCCGCCCGCGCTTGATGTCTTCCCAGGAGCGAGGCCAGGCGAGGATGTCGAAATTCCGCTCCGTGAACGAGATGTTCCCGAGCACCCCGGCGTTGGTGGACAGACCCGCGCCGATGAGGAACTGGCCCGTCTTGGCCTCGTTCACCTCCACCAACGTGTGGCGGATGCCCGGGGCCTCCCCGAAGGGGGTAATGGTGACCTTCTCGAAAAGATTCGTATCGAACAGTTGCTGCCGCGACTCGGCGACGGCGACGGTGTTGAACAGTTGCCCCGGGCGGACGTTGACCTGGCGGCGGATGACGTTCATCTTGGTGATTCTGTTGCCGCGGATGTCAATCCGGCCCACGCGGAACTGTTCGCCTTCGACGATCGCGTAGACCAGGTCCACCAGGGCCGGCTTCTCGCCCGGCGCCGGCTTGAGCCAGTCTGGCGCCGGCTCGCCCGGGTCGGGGTAGACTTCCTTGACCGCGACCTGCGAGTCCACGTATCCGATTTCGCCGTAGAGGGATCGAACTTTGTCCAGGTCGCGGCGGAGCGCCAGGGCGTCGTAGAACTGGCCGCGGCTGAGCTTGAGGTATCGCCGGATCTCCTGGCCGGGGAAAACCGTGTTGCCCTGGAAGACCGTTTTGCGAATCCGGTATCGGCCGCCCTCGTCCACGACGAACGTCACCTCCACCCGCCGCTTGTCGGGCGTGAATTTCATCAGCCGGTCGACGCGCGCATCCAGGTATCCCTCCGATCGATAGAAGTTCCGCAGCTTCACGACGTCCCGTTCGACCGCCTCGCCGTCCAGCACGCCGGGGATGAACGGCCACAGCCTCGCCCGGCTGCTGATGGCGCCCCGCAGGCGACGGGCGGAGAAGGACGCGTTGCCCTGGAAACGAATCTTCCGCAGGGTCACCTTCGGGCCTTCTTCGATGGTGTAGACGGCCTCCTGCTTGTCGCGCAGGGCGGCTGCATCCAGGCTGACCTTCACGAAGTTGTAGCCGGCCGAACGGTACTTGCTGGTAATGGCCTCGCTGCCGCGGGCGATCTGGAAGGGCGAGATCGGGTCGCCTTGGCCGAAGGTCAGAACCTGGCGGAGCTTCTTATCGCCGAGGGACTTGTTGCCCTGGAACCTGACCACGGCCACCAGCGGCCGCTCCGTGACCTTGAAGGTCACAATGATGCCTTTGTCGGTTTGGGTGGTGACGGCCTCGGCGGGGAAGAATCGGCCGCTCTCCAGCAGGCGCTGCACGTCGGCCTGCACCACCTGCTCGGAATACGGCTGC
>Ga0315541_1000898_pt1 | contig 29888 bp, 25 predicted proteins | sample SalMarSW160190MG_FD_203095 | JGI IMG/M metagenome (GOLD analysis project Ga0315541, IMG submission 203095) | Salt marsh sediment microbial communities from the Plum Island Ecosystem LTER, Massachusetts, United States - Salt Marsh Sediment SW1601-190 ...
CCGGCATCACCGCTCCACAATGGGTGAGATTGACTCGTAACGGCAATAACTTTACAGCCGAGTATTCAGCTAATGGAACAACTGACTGGCAGATGATTGGTGTACCGTTGTCGATACCTATGCTTACGGATGTCTATATAGGCTTGTGCCTGACGAGCCATGATATCAATGAGACGTGCACAGCCGAATTTTCCGATGTTACCACCGCTGGCACAGGTGAGTGGCAGTCACAGGATATCGGTATAGAAAGCAACATTGGTGAGCAGCTTTACGTAGTGGTGCAGGATAGCGCCGGTAATAGTGCGGTGGTCAAACATCCTGACCCTGCTGCAACGGCCATAGGCACATGGACGGAGTGGAATATTCCGCTTACAGATTTTGCCGGCGTAAATATGCAGGCAATCAAGAAGATGACCATAGGCGTCGGCGACAGGGCAAATCCACAACCTGGTAGTGCAGGTGATTTGTACATTGATGATATCTGGCTGTATATTCCTTAATGTTAAATGACTAAAATTTGAAGTGACTAAAGTGCCTAAAGTTATAGATTATAAATGTAGTTTGCTTTAGGCACTTTAACTCACTTTAGGCACTTTACATTTTGTTTAGCTTCTTAAGGCATTCTGTATAGGCCCTGCTTGTATTGGCGTTGCGCGTCTTTGGAATGAAAAATGCCTATCTTTGAATACAAATGTACCAAATGTGGACATGTGATGGAATTTCTGGAAAGAAACAGCGGTAGCCACAAGCAGGTTTGCCAACAGTGCAAGGGTTCGGATTTGCAAAAACTGTTCTCAAGTTTTTCGGTGGGGCGGAGCAACAATTCTAATCCATTGAATTGTGATTCTTGTCCAACCGGCCTATGCTCTCCTACCGGTACATGTCCTGACGGCACCTGCCCCATGTCTTGATAGTGACTAAAATCTTGACTGTCATCAGACAAGTTTGGAGTGACTAAAGTATCTAAAATTATAAATTATAACTTTAGCTCACTTTTAGACACTTTAACTCATTTTAGGCACTCCACTCGATTGGTCTTGCTTATATATCCAGAGGTCAGCCGTCGCGATACTGTGGCTTATTTCCCTCGACTATACTCCCTTCGGCTACACTCAGTACAGGCGGGACAGGTCTGTTTAGTTCACCTTCTTGGTTTGTGCGGGGCTGTGTTTCAGCCTGCACCTGTGGTGCCGCAGGCACAGGTGGTTTTGCTCTGGTCAACAGCTTATCGATAGCCTGCTGACCGGTTATTTTATTATCTTTTGAGGCAGCTAACCAGTTGACTTTATCGCACCACCAACAAAGGTATGATATGTTAACCTGTTGAGTTTCTCCGCTTAAACCCATTTTATTTAAGTACTTGTTTTGAGAAACTGGAGTGATACAGATTAGTAGAACTATAAAACTTAGGACAAGAAAACCAGCAAAGAAACCGAGGAAACCTGCAAAGAGTATATCGAATATTTTAGGGAATGGTACCTCGAATTGACCTGTAAAGAGTACGTATGTTATTCCGTACAGGATAAGAAAGACTGCCGCCGCAAGAGCTATAATAGTTAATGTAGTGCCATAATTTGTGTCGAGGGTAGCGGGGAGAATATCTGTAACAATCGGAGTAAGGTAGATAGCCAGATAAATAGAGATTAAGATGTTAAATAGTAGGGCCCATATTTCATAGAAACCAATCTTTATGGCATGCCAAGCGAAAATCGCACCACCCAATATTGTTATCCAGAATACCACAGCTTTTATCCTACTACTCTTTTTAGTTCTTGGAGACTTGTTTTTCCTTCAATGACTTTTCTCAATCCCTCTTTTTTAAGGTTGGCTATGTCTTTCTTAGTGCCTTTGCTTTTTAATTCAGTTATCAATGTGGCGTTGTTTATGAAGTCAGCTTTAGTTCTATCCGTGATCTCCATGATGTCACAGATAGCTGTCCTTGCAAAATACCCCGTTCCATTACATCGTTTGCAGCCTACAGCTTCATATATGCCTGCGTAATTTATGCCTTTTTTGTTGAATTCGTTGATTAAGCTCTGCGTTAACTGAGCCGGTTTTTTACAATAATTGCACAACAAGCGAATCAGTCTTTGAGAAATAATCAGGCTAAGGCCTGATGACAAAAGCATCGGGGATATACCTAAGTCCATGAGTCTGACCAATGCCATCGAATTGCTGCCACAGTGTATTGTTGCCAGGACGAGATGACCGGTCTGTGATGCTCGCAGCGCAATCTCCGCGGTTTCTTCATCACGTATTTCGCCTACGCAAATCACATCGGGGTCCTGTCTCAGGATGCTGCGTAGGGTTTTTGCAAAGGTGATATCAGCTTTTGGATTGATTTCAATCTGGCTTGACTCAGGCAGGACAGCCTCAATTGGGTCCTCTACGGTAATAACGTTGCGTGTGTAACGATCTATCTGGTTTAACATTGCGTACATAGTGGATGTTTTACCGCTGCCTGTTGGGCCACAAATCAATATCATGCCCGACGGCTTGTTCATCGCCTTATCTATGCTAGGGTATTGTTTTTGTGTAAATCCCGTGTCTTTTAGGGTAAACGTGCTGGCACGTTGGTTTAGAATTCTTATTGAGAGTTTTTCGCCGCCGATGACGCCTGCGCTTGCAACCCGAAATGAGGCTGTCATCTCACCTTTTTTGGCCATGAATGCTCCGTCTTGAGGTCTTCTTTTTTCAGAGATATCCATGTTTGAGACGGCTTTTATACTGTTAATCACAGCTTTGCAGGTATCGGTTTTGAGTTGGTTTACCGGTATAAGGACACCGTCTATTCGCAGCCTGATTGTGTAGGTTGAGTCATCCTTTGGGTCGATAAGGATGTCACTGGCCCGTTGTTCAAGAGCGTTAGCGATAATCTGCTCGGTTAAGTCAAGAATGTGTGTGTTTTGACCTTTGCCGTCACCGTGGCCGTAAATCTCCTTCAGCTCAGTGCCAGATGAGTCAAGAAGTCTTATTTTTGAATCGTCCTCTTCAACCCGTCTGAATCTTTTTGACCATATATCGACAATAGTGTTTTTTATTTGTTGTTTTATTATCGCGAATGTGCTTTCACCGCTCTTGGATGACTTTTTGGCCGCATCTACTAATAGCAGGATAAGAAAAAGTGCTGGTCCCGCAAAAAGAGATATAATGCAGAAAATAGATTTGTATTTGTGGGGCACGAGAAGGCCGAACTGAGCACACTGAACAAAATATAGGCAGAGGTAAAACCATAATATGAGGATAAACAACTTAATGGGATTAAATGGCAATGGTACTAAAGAAGTGCCACCCTGAACTTCCAGTATCAGGAATTGAGTGAAATCCGCTATTTGCATATCTTCTCCCTGCCGGTAAATACCGAAGATAAAAGACCTACAAATAATGAAGCATCTTTTGCTGATGTTGGCAAGCAAAAAGTTTTTCTAAAAGAGCAGGCAGATATTTTCGATATTCTTTTGAGCAGATGGGCCATTTAGTAGCTGGTGGTAAAAGCAGTTCTGCTCAAATATCTTGCAGCTCGGCCAGGAAATCATCATCTTCATCAATATCTAATTCCGGCAGCTCGTCTGGTAGGTCATCTGTCGGTTCTGCAGCGAAACTGCCTGATGGCTCCTTCTCTGCAGGTTTTGTTTTTTGCTTTTCCGGTGGAGTTGGTTTTTTTGCGGGTTGAGCAGGTGAGATAAACTCTTTAGGCTGTCCGTTGATTTGGATTCCAAATGTAAGGGGGCCTATTGTGATATTGTCTCCTGCTCGAGCCGTTATCTCGTCCGTTATGCGTTTTCCATTAAGGAAAGTGCCGTTGCGTGAGCCGAGGTCGCGGATTTTCAGAGTCTCATTGTTGAGGATTAGCTGGCAGTGCCTTCTGGAAACGTGCATTAAAGGAATACGTAAATCGCAATCCTGGCGACGGCCAATTATCGTAACATTGCTCGGTAGAGGAACTGCTTTCTGCGAGCCATTATTTTTGAAAAGAATTAAATTTACATCCATCCTTCACTCCCAGTTAATTTCAGCCTCGCAGCCTTCATATATTATATAATTGACAGTATATTATGGCAATAGATAAATCGAATAACCGATAAAAATGCCTGAAATGAGCTTAAAGTGTCTAAAGTGAGCTAAAGTTAAAATTTACAACTTTTTGGCACTTTAGACACTCCAAACTTTAGTTCACTTATTGTAGATCGAGGCTTGACAATTTCTCTCATATATCTATACTTACAGATAGCTCTGCCTGTCGAGAGCCTCCAGATCAGAAGAAAGGATTAGAAATACTGGATGTATTTATGGCAAAAATAACACTGCCTGACAGTGGTATATTAACAATTACTGAAGGTGCAAGTTTAAAACAGGTGGCAGAACAAATAGGAGCGGGGCTGGCAAAGGCTGCTATAGCGGCTCAAATAAATGGGGAATTAGTAGATTTATCCGTCCCTGTTACAGGCGATATTGACGTTAAGATCATTACCGGTAAAGATTCAGAAGGACTTGAGATAATACGGCATAGCTGCGCGCACGTCATGGCCGAAGCTATATGTACTATTTGGCCTGCGGCAAAACTGGTCTATGGTCCAACTGTTGAGGACGGATTTTACTATGATATCGACCTTGACGAGCCGATCCGGCCGGATGATTTTCCGCGTATCGAAGAAAAGATGCGAGAAATCGTTGCAGCGGATAAGCCGTTTATTCGTCAAGAAATGAGCAGGGCGGAAGCCCTGGCGAAATTAGCTGGTGATAAATACAAAATCGACAACATAAATCGAACAGATAGTAACACCATCAGTTTCTATTCTCATGGAGATGGTTTTGAGGATTTGTGTCGTGGTCCACATGTGCCCAGCACCGGCAGGGTGGGAAGCTTCAAGATTATGTCTGTTGCCGGCGCTTACTGGCATGGTGATCCCACACAGAAAATGCTTCAGCGGGTCTATGGGACAGCCTGGCCGAGCCAAAAAGAGCTCGACGAATATTTGATAGGATTAGAGGAGGCAAAAAAACGTGACCATCGCGTATTAGGCAAACAATTGGATTTGTTTAGTTTCAACGAAGCCGGCCCCGGCTTTGCATTTATTCATCCCAAAGGAATGATTATCTGGAACGAAATAGTTGAATACTGGCGGGACGTTCATAATAAATTCGGCTATAAGGAAATCAAGACGCCCATCATTCTTAATGAGCAGTTATGGCACAGAAGCGGCCATTGGGACAATTATAAGGAGAATATGTACTTTACACATTTCGATGGTGCCGACTATGCCGTAAAGCCTATGAATTGTCCTGGTGGATGCTTAGTCTATAAGACACGCCAGCATTCATATCGCGAGCTTCCAATGAGGGTTGCCGAACTTGGTCTGGTGCATCGACACGAGGCCAGTGGCGTAATGCACGGGCTTTTCAGAGTTAGGCAATTTACACAGGATGATGCCCATATTTTTTGCACACCGGTACAGATAGAATCCGAGGTGATAGGTGTTATAGACCTGACTTTTGAGATTTATCGGACTTTTGGATTCGAGGATTTTCATATCGAGCTTTCCACCAAACCAGAAAAGCACATAGGCTCAGACGAGGTATGGGACGTTTCTACAACTGCCTTGAAAAGAGCTCTTGAACATAGAGGGATTAAGTATAAAATCAATGAGGGTGATGGTGCTTTTTATGGGCCCAAGATAGATTTTCACATTAGAGACTGTCTGAAAAGGTCCTGGCAGCTTGGTACTATACAACTGGATTTTTCTATGCCGCATAGATTCGACATGGTTTATGCCGATGAGGACAATACTGAGAAGCCGCCGGTCATGATTCACAGGGCGGTTTTAGGATCTTTTGAGCGATTTATCGGGATTCTTATAGAGCATTATGGCGGCAGTATGCCGCTGTGGCTTTCACCGGAGCAGGCAAGAGTGCTGACGATAAGCGAAAAAACAAAAGACTATGCGGAAATCATTTTTGATAAGCTCAAAGAGGCTCAAATACGCAGCATTTGTGACCTGTCGGATGAAAAAATAAATGTTAAAATCGCCAAAGCTTATAGTGAAAAGCTTCCCTTTATGTTGGTAGTTGGTCCCAAAGAGGCTCAGTCCAGCACAGTCAATGTAAGAATACGAGGGGAAAAAGAAAATAAGACAATAAAAATTGACGATTTTTTAAAAATAGCAAAAGGCAAAATTTTCAATAAAGAAGTAAACTTAGCGTTTGAAATCGATGGTTGATTGTTAGCGGCATATCTGCTAACCGGACATTTCGAAGAAAGGTAAGGTGGTGTACAATCGTTAAACAAAGTTTGAGGATAAATGGAGGAATCCGAGCCAGGACGGTTCGGCTGGTTGACGAATCAAACAATCAAGTGGGGATTTTAAAAACAAGCGAAGCGCTGGAAAAGGCCCGTGAAGCCGGGTTGGACCTGGTAGAAGTTGCCCCTACAAGTGAACCGCCGGTCTGCAGGATAATGGATTACGGTAAGTGGCTGTATCAGCAAAAGCGCAGGACTCGTGAAGCTCACAAAAAAACTCAACGCCATAGTAGTACGCTGAAGGAGATCCGGCTCAGACCTGAAACCGATAAACACGACCTCGATATCAAGCTCAAACACGGCAGGGAATTCCTGGAAAAGGGTCATAAAGTACAATTCACTTTGTTTTTCCGCGGGCGCCAAATGCTGCATATAGACAAGGGATATGCTATTCTTGGGCAGATTACCGAAGCATTGCAGGATTTGGCTAAGGTCGAAAGACCAACCTCAATGACTGGTAAGCGTGTTACTTTATTGCTTGTGCCGCTCCGGCACGCTTCGCTGTGACGAGTGCCCAAGTAGCAGAGCCAGCCGCAGTAGATATCGAATAGATTGGAAGCGAAGTCTATTTGCAGAAAGACTTTGTCGCTCTTACTTAGGACGTGCCACGATTTGGATGGTGTGCTCCTAAAATCATTTTCTATTGTTATTTTTCTAAAGAATTTACATCTTTAATGTTGACGAATAGCCGGGAACGGCGTAAACTTCCAACTTTATATTTTTCGGAAGTTTGGAATACATTTATTTGAGGAAATTAGACAAATGCCGAAGCAGAAGACCCATAAAGGGTTGAGCAAGAGAGTGAAAGTTACAGCTAGCGGTAAGATCAAGCATCGATGTGCCGGCGGCGGCCATCTTATGAGCGGAAAAAATGCCAAGCGTCGAAGACGAATAGGTAGTTCCGCAGTTATTACTGGTACCATTGCCAACAAAATCAGGATTAAAATGGATAGATAGATATTTGTGTGATATGTGTCAGGAGCTACACCCGATACGATATAAATAATATTATACGCTTGCTTCTCGGCTTAACATTGGCTGCCGTTAGCAGGTAGGATTTTAGGATTTTTAATAGGAAAGCAGGTCAGTAAAAATGCCAAGAGTCAGAAAAGGTGCAGCAAAACGCCAGGCAAAGAAACGGCTTTTCCGAGCCGTGAAAGGGTATCACAGCTCCATAGGTCACCTTTATCGTCATGCCAAAGAAGCTGCTGTAAGGGCGGATGTCAATGCAAGAATCGATCGAAAACGCCGAAAACGTGACTTCCGAGGTCTGTGGATTATACGCTTGAGCGCGGCCTGCCGGCAACGTGATATAAGGTACAGCCAGTTCATCAATGGATGCAAAAAGGCCAACATAAGTCTGAACCGTAAAATGCTGAGCGAGATTGCTATAACGGACCCACAAGGCTTTGACGCCATCGTTGATGCCGCCAAGGCTGCGATCGCTTGAGAAAGAAATTACCACGTATTAAAAACCCCGAAATAAATTGCGGGGCTAAATATTTAAATGATGCTTGAGCAATTCCAGAAAATTGGCAAAGATGCCCTTGACGACCTAAAGAAAGTTACCGACCTAAAGGCTCTGGAGGACTTCCGTATAAAATATCTTGGTCGTAAAGGGCAGATTATCCAGATGCTTAGCAAATTAGGCAGTCTCCCTGCTGAACAGAAGCCCAAAGCAGGCCAGCTCGCCAACAAGACAAAAGTAGAAGTCACTGAGGCGTTTGAGCAGCTTAAAAAGACCCTGCTGGAATCGCAAAAGGTATCACGCGAGTCTATAGACGTCACTCTGCCTGGCATACCTGTTAATATTGGCAGGCCTCATCTTATTACGCAGACCACAAATGAGCTGCTGGAGATATTCGGTAGAATGGGCTTCGCTATTGTCTACGGCCCAGAGGTTGAGGATGAGTGGCACAATTTTGTAGCGCTGAATATAGGCACTGAGCATCCGGCAAGAGATCCATTTGATTGTTTTTATATCGACGAGAATATTCTTTTTCGCAGCCACACATCACCAGTTCAGATTCGTGTTATGGAGCGCAACAAGCCGCCGATCCGTGTCGTTGCGCCGGGCAGGGTCTATCGGCCGGACACCGTTGATGCTACGCACATGTATATGTTTCATCAACTCGAAGCTCTGGTCGTTGACGAGGGCGTCAGTATGGTGGACATGAAAACTACTATCGACCAGTTTATCCATACCTTTTTTGGTCACGGAACGAAATGGCGATTTCGTCCGAGCTTTTTCCCGTTCACCGAACCCAGCGGCGAAGTGGATTTGCTCTTAGCGGACAAGACCGGCAAGGAAAGCTGGGTGGAGATGGGCGGCTGTGGTATGGTTGACCCGAATGTTTTTGACGCGGTGGGGATAGACAGCGAAAAATATACCGGCTGGGCCTTCGGTTTCGGCATAGAACGCCTGGCTATGCGAAAGTACGGAATCACCGACATCCGCCTATTCTTCGAGAACGACCTGCGCTTTCTGAACCAGTTTTAATTATTGATATGGCCACTAAGTTAGCGGCCATACAAAATCCCTTTTGAGTTTCATTTGACTGAATCATCAACTGGCAAGCCGAGCTGTTTATACAGGTTTCTCCGGCCGGCCTTGTCACCTTCGATTGTCACCCTTGCGTATTCAGCTACTTCCTTTGCGTGCGCCCGCGGAACAACAACAACGCCATCGCCATCGGCGACGATAATATCACCCGGCTCGACCAGAACGCCACCGCATACGATAGGGCGGTTCACGGATTCGATTTCGTTTCGGCCAGGTCGAATGCCTCTGCCGACCTTTCTAAAATATAACGGGACCTTTTCAGTTGCAACCTCATCGGTGTCACGTGCCGTCGCGTTTGTGACAACCCCGACGCAGCCGCGCAGCTTCCAGCCCATAATATTGTTGGAGCCAATCGAACCGACATCTGCATCGGGAGCATCATCAAGAACTATAGCTATGCCTTTGCGAATAAGTGGGGTAAAAGGCTCACTTGAGATCGTACTGTACCACTGGCTGACCCAGCGATCAAAGTCTTTGGTTTCCATACGCGGCGCTGGTGGCTTATTAGTGGGGACATATCGTGCTGTCACCGCAATGCCAATAAAGCGATGTGTGAAATGCTCTGTATCCTTCCATGCAGCGTGGATTTCCGGTGACATCAGGCCGATATTAGATAGACCTGCCTTATCCATGCCATCGGTAACATCAGCGACACGCAAACCCTCAAATAGCTTGAGGATTTCCTGGTCCTCCTGCTTGCTATAAACCCTGGTTGGAATAAAATTCCTGCCTTTTCTTAGCTCTGCAGTATCTGGGCTGGCGGCATCCTGGGCCAAGAGTGATATCGAAAGCAATAATAGGCCGGTGAAAGCCAATAAAGTTAAAGCTGCGATTGTTGTTTTTGCTTTTGCAGTTACCATTTTGTTTTCTCCTTTTTGAATGTTGATACTGTCGCCGTACCGGCGACTGCTAAACTTTAACACTATGGTTATCGATAATATGTTGATAATACAAAAATTTTTGTTTAAGCTCAAGGCGAAAAGAGAAAACGATGATTGAAATTACAGATGAAATATTTATTTCGGAAGATGAGCTTGTTTTCAAGGTCTCTCGCAGTAGTGGGCCGGGCGGACAGAATGTCAATAAGGTCAACACCCGCGTAACACTTTTGTTCGATGTGGCTAATTGCAAAAGTTTTAACGATGAACAGAAACAGTGGATACTCAAACGTCTCGCAACGCGAGCGGATAAAGCCGGAATATTAAGAGTTGTTTCACAAAAGTATCGAACCCAGAGGGCAAATCGTAAGGCGGCAATTGAGCGATTACGCCAGCTTCTGTTAGAAGGCCTCAAAAAGCCGCCGGTGCGAAGGAAGACTAAGATGCCGTTGGCAGCTAAGCAGAAGAGGTTAGAGAATAAAAGGCATCGAAGTCTGTTAAAACAAGGCAGAGCAAAAAGAATTTCAGCGGAAGATTGACGTATTAGAGTATTACAGCCTGTCCCGAGCAAAGCCTGCTCTGAGCAACGTCGAAGAGTCAAGGCAGCGGTGGGAAATTTCAGCATTCTCGGCGGCGGCCCCGCGATGAGCGGCACACTATAAAAAATAATTTTTCTGTAATAAAGAGTAGTCGGAGGCGTCTTTATATGTGAAAGGCGCTGTATGAATACGATATTTGGACAAATCAATTCGCTCGGTAAGATATTTATTGAATTTGCAATACCAATGTTAGTTCAATCCAGCATAGTAATAGGGATTTTGCTGCTGGCCGAGCGGCTGCTGCGGGAAAAAGTACGTGCGGTGTATCGATATTGGTTGGGAATACTTATATTCGTACAACTGATTTTACCTCCCTTACTGATTTCGCGTGTTAATTTGGGATATTTGTCTGTTGCTGGAATTGAGGTAATGGATGTTTCGCAATCAACAGCGTCGCCGGTTATTACATGGCAGGGCGTTGTATTTTTGGTTTGGCTTGCCGTCGTGATAGTTATGGGCGTAGTATTGTTGAAGCGAGCGATTCTTGCCGGCAGGCACATCAGGCAGGCAAAGAGAGCGAATCTTTTGATGAACGACCTTCTCGTGTATTGCTGCAAGTGTATGGGTGTAAATAATAGGAAAGTTCGGCTGAGAATCTCAAGCGATGGGACAAGCCCAGCGGTGTATGGATTATTTAGGCCTGTGATTTTAGTGCCTAATAATCTGGCGCCGAGCTTAGGTTCTCGCCACCTGCGGGCTGTCCTTCTGCACGAGCTTGCCCATATTAAACGTGGCGATTTGTGGGTGAACTGGGCGCAGACTGTATTGCGGATCATATATTTCTATAATCCACTGTTGTGGCTCGCCAATTCGACGATTTGCAGGGTACGCGAGCAGGCTGTAGACGAGGTTGTGCTTGCGGCTATGGGTAAGAAGATACAGCGGTATCCTGAGATGTTGGCGGATGTGGCAAGGTTAATGTTCAAACGTCCGGCTTTGAGTCTTGGCTTGATTGGGGTTGTAGAATCTCAAGACACTTTAGCTAACTGGATTAAATCCAACCTTTATCCACTGCTGCGAAAAAGTGCGTAGCTGAATAAAGAATCCTTACAAGCCTTTAGTATCAATTCTGTCTTCTGTCATACGTATGTATTGAAAATAACCGCCGATTGTGTTACAAAATTTGGAAAACCCCGCGATTTATCGCGGGTTTAAGTATTTAGCCCCCCAATTTATTGGGGGGTTTTAGGGTGGTACAAACCGGTAAGATGGGTTACAGAATAAACCGGCAACATGGGTAACAGTTTTTGGTTTTTATCCGCCTTTGGCGGATATGATTGCCTCCGAAAGGAGGCAGATTATGCCATGGACTGAGACCCGAATAATGGATGCAAGAGTAAAGTTTGTAAGTGAGGTATTAGAAGGCATATATAGTATGGCTGAGCTTTGCAAAGCATACGATATAAGCAGAAAGACCGGCTACAAGTGGCTGAGACGATACGAGTCGGAAGGTCCCTGTGGATTGTCTGATCGCAGCAAAGCTCCGCACAATCATCCTCACGCGATAAACGAAGAAGCCAAGCAGGCAGTGTTATCGGTCAAAGGAAGGTTCAGTCACTGGGGTCCGGCAAAGATACGAGTCAGGCTTCAAAGAGAATATCCTAACTGGAGTTGTTATCCGGCGGTATCGACCATAGGCGAATATCTAAAACGCCAAGGGCTTGTTTGTTCTCGCAAGCGTCGTCATCGAGCCAGTCCTACTTTGCCACCTTTGACGGTCGGCGACAACAGCAACGATGTATGGGCCACCGATTTCAAGGGGCTCTTTCGCACCGGTGACGGCCACAGATGTAATCCTCTTACAATCAGTGATGACGCGAGCCGTTATCTTTTATGTTGTCGGCATCTTGACCAGATGAGCCACGAGCTTGTACGGATGCAGTTTGAGCGGGTATTTCGCGAATACGGGCTTCCTCTTGTGATACGCAGCGACAACGGCGAACCGTTTTCCTCAAGAGGTTTATGTGGGTTGAGTCGCCTGTCGTACTGGTGGATTCGCCTGGGCATTCATCCCGAACGTATCATGCCTGGCCATCCAGAGCACAACGGACGGCATGAGCGAATGCACAAGACCCTCAAAAAACACACAGCCAATCCTGCGGCATTAACTCTCGGCGAGCAGCAGAAGCGGTTTGACTTGTTCGGCATTGAGTACAACCAGGATAGACCTCATGAGGCGCTTGATATGCACACGCCGGCGAGCCATTACAAGAGTTCCGCACGTTTTTATCCCGCCAAAGAGCCTGAAGTGAGTTATCCTGAACGGATGAAAGTCTGCCGCGTCTTAGAACATGGCGATGTGTACTATTGTGGCAGAAGGTTTTTTGTGACCGAATGTCTTAGCGGAAAATATATCGGCATTGAACAGATAGAGGAAGATAGGAGTCGATTGTGGTATTGTAACTATGAACTGGGAACTGTTGATCATCGAAGATGGCAGGTTACGGCGGCCAAGAGCCACGCGTTGGTTGCTGGGGTTAACCCCAGCAACCAAGAGTCCTAAGTCCTTATAACCTGTTACCTATGTTCCCGGTTTAAAGTGTTACCCATGTACCAGTTGACACAAACGCGTAGTCGAAGGAAGGGAAACTGCGATGGCGGTTCAATTTATTCTTGGCAGAAGCAGCACAGGCAAGACAAGCTATTGCGTAAGAGCAATCGTCAATGCGTTGCTGGAGCCGATGGCTCGACTTGGCTCGCCGAAGTCTGACAATAAGCCTTTGCTTTTTTTAGTTCCGGAGCAGGCAACATATCAGGCTGAACGGGCCATCTTGGCTGATGAAAGAATAGCCGGTTATAACAGGTTGAATGTGCTTTCATTTGACCGTTTGCAATTCTTGTTATTGGGCAAAAATACAGCAAGACCGGATCTTTCGCGTATCGGCCAACAGATGATAATCCACAGGATTTTACGCGACAATGCGAGTCGGCTGAAAATCTTTAACCTCTCAGCAAACTGGCCCGGACTTGGCCGACAGATGGCTCAAACCATTATTGAACTGCATCAGTACGCAAAGACGCCGGACGATATTGACCGGTTGCTAAGCGAATTAGCCAAAGATGAGCGTGATAATTTGACCGTTCTGAAATTCACCGATATTGGTCTGATACTTAAGGAATATTTGAAATTCATTGAGAGCAGATTCATTGACCCCGATATTCAACTGACTCGTGCCACCGTGGGTGTGGCGACGGCAGATTTTGTTAAAGGTGCAAGGTTATGGGTGGATGGTTTTGCAGGTTTTACGGTAGGAGAGCTTACGATACTTGCCGAGCTGCTCAAGGTTGCTTGCGAGGTCCAGATTGCACTTTGTTTGGACCCATCGGATATCGACCTGGAAAACCCGGATGCCGAGAAGATAGACCCGGCAGGTTTATTTAGTCCGACGCAGCGGACTTACGCTGAGCTAATTAAAACAATAAAGAAATATAAGCTACAATTGGCTAAACCGATAATACTCAAGCAAGCACTTAGATTTTCGGACAGCTCTGGGCTTCTTCACATCGAGCGCAATATATTTCAATCGCAAGCTCCTAAAATTCCATCCTCAGATCCGCCGCGGCGGATTCGTATTGTATCAGCACCAAACGCTCGGTCTGAGGTCAAATTTGTAGCCAGGCAGATACTCCAGTTGGTCAAGGAAAATAGTTTCAGATATCGTGACATAGCGGTAATAGCCTCGGATATCGACAGCTATGAGCACTATATAAGAGCGAATTTCGATGACTATAGTGTGCCTTTTTTTATTGATAAAAGAAAACAATTGAACCAGCATCCAGTGGTTAAGCTTATTTGTTCGACTATAGAGGTGGTAGCGGGCGGTTTTTCTACCAGCGATATTTTGGCATATCTGAAAACGGACCTGGTGCCGATAGATCGTTGTGAAGTTGACCTGCTTGAGAATTACTGTCTTGCGTTCGGCATACAGGGCAGTGACTGGCAGAGTGATAAAGAATGGTACTTTGCAGAAGAGAATGATGAAGCATTTGACGAGAAACACATAAATCGAATCAGGCAAGAGATGACAAAACCTTTGCTTGAACTTCGAGACAGCCTCTATCTACAAGACAATTCAGCACAAATTATAAGTGCGGAGCAATTCACGCGAAATGTTTTTGATTTTTTAGACAGGTTGCAGGTTCGTGAGACACTGGGTGGGTGGATTGAAGAAGCTACCGGGCGAAAAGATTATACTGCGGTGGATGAGCATCGGCAGTTTTATGACAAGCTATTAAACATATTTGATGAGCTTTGCGAAGTCTTTGCCGGCCATGAGATGTCTCTTACGGATTATCTCGCCATTCTCAATTCCGTCTTTTCGCAATTGACTTTGGCTTTTATCCCGCCGACCCTGGACCAGGTTCTTGTCGGCTCTATCGAGCGCAGCCGACATCCCGATTTGAAAGCGGTTTTTCTAATAGGTGCAACGCAAAGACAGTTTCCAGTTCCGGTGAGCTTCGACAGCATCCTGACCGAGGACGACCGAAACGCTGCTGAATCGGCTGAGTTCCCGTTGGCGGCAACAGCAAGCCAAAAGCTGGCCGAACGCCAGTATTTAGCTTACATTGCATTGACTCGGCCTTCACAGTTTCTGTGTATTACATATCCGGTGGTCGGTGAAAAAGGAAATGCTGTACCTCGTTCACAGTTTATCGCCGATGTTGAAGCATTGTTTGAAGACCTTAATGAAGAATTAACCGCTGACAAACAAATTGATGTAGCACAGGTTCAAAATGAAGCCGAGCTTTCGGAGTTGCTTTGCAGCCAACTTGGTAAGGATACACAAGGGACACAATCACGTGTAAAACACGAAAATAACCCCGCAATAAACCTGTCCCGAGCAAGGTCGAGGGATTGCGGGGCTAAATATTTAGATTTGTTGGATGATATTTGTGTCGATGAGCAATTTGCTGAGTTTGGTTCAAGGATTGTTTCTGCAATAAATTATGATAATCGCGCATGTTTAGATAGAGAGATGATTGAGAATCTTTTCGGTCGCCAAGTAACAAGCTCGGCAACGAAGCTCAGTACTTTTGCCGCGTGTCCGTATCAGTATTTTGCACGATATATATTGGAACTGAAGGAGAGAGAAGAATTTAAATTAGAGCCATTAGATGTTGGCATCTTTTACCATCGTGTTCTGGATGGTTTATTAAAGCGATTAAACGCTGAAAATTTTAATTTTGCGATGGTTAAAGATAAGCAGCTTTTAGAATTTTTAAGAGAGCAGATATCCAGGCTTCTCATAGAGGATTCTTTTGTATCGAACTTTGCCAGTCACTCCGCTCACAATACCTTTATCATTCACTCTGCCGGTGAGTACCTTGAGGATTGTGTCTTGGCAATTGCAGAGATGGTACGGGCTGGAAATTTTCGACCAAGGCTTTCGGAAGCGTCATTCGGCAGGACTGCCGGCATACTTGGCAAATATGAGCTTACTCTTCCAAATGGACGGCTTCTGTCTTTGGACGGTAAAATTGATCGGCTGGATTTCATGGAGAGCAATGCTGACAAGGCGTCGATTATTTTCGACTACAAGCGCAAGGCCCGGTCTTTCAACTGGGCGGAGTTCTACTACGGCCTGGATATGCAACTGCCGATTTATATGTCAGCCATTCGCAATGTGACTAACTCAAAGGTAAGGAGCGCGGTTGGCGCATTTTATATGCCAGTCGAAGTGACACTGGCGATAAGCACGCCGAGCGAAATGTCAAAAAGTAGTAATTTCGCTTATAAAGCTAAAGGGATATTCGATGGTAGGTTTTCCCAGCAATTGGACGGAACGGCGGGTACAGGCTGGAGCAAATTCTACAGCTTCCGTATAACAGCTAAGGACGGGCAATATGGAAATTACGGCATAAGTTCCGCGCTGAAACAGGATGATTTTGAAAAGGTTCTTACATTTACCGAGAAAAAGGTAATCCAGTTAGTTGAAGAAATCCTTTCCGGCAGAATTGAGGTTAAGCCGTATCGTTTGGGGGGCAAATCACCGTGCAGCTTCTGCAAATATAAGCCTGTATGTAGATTCGATTGGCAGATCAATGACTATAACTTCCTGGAGTCACTGAATAAACTTCAGTGTCTGGACAAGCTTGGCAGTTGCAACCGCTAACGAAGTATATGGACGTTACCTAATCGAACAATTTTCCCTGAAGAATTTATTTTCTCCCCCTTCTATCGAGTTTTGAATCGGATCTCCTGCCTCTTTTGCTTTTTATGCTGGCCTTGGTAAAAGCCGGTGTCGGCCTTATATGTGTCAATTTGTATTGTCTATTCCACCAGGCTACGGCGGACAAGTATCTATTTTTCTCATTTGGTTTTTCTGATGTAGAGATAGTCTGACTTAGGATTATATCCACTCATCTTGGCGAAGCAAGCCGTAGTCAGATGAAGACAAATGGAATCAATGCTGGTTGCTTTTTTGGTCACCTCGACCGAGGCCGTATGGCCGAGTGGAGAGGTCTGCCTTCAAAGCAGATTTCTCCGCTTCGGCCCACCCATGATGGGCCTACGGTCGAAATGACCCCGAATTGTCAGGCTTTCTTTCTGCGGATTCCCCCAAAAATCTTGACACACACCCAAGAGATATGCAGTCAAATCTTGCCAATTGAGTCAAAATCACATAGGATTACATTTGTGATAATCGGGACGATCGGCAGTACACAGGTCGGGCTACGGCAGGCTTCGCCCTGACGAGTTAAGTGTGTGGAGTGGATTGACGTTTCGTGCTCATCTAACTTTCGTTAATCTGCCCTGCTCAGAACGATATAAAGGCAAGTGAAAAATGGAAAAATATACGTCAAAGAAACAAACATCTCTACAACCAGCTGAGAAACATCAAACCTCACTCGCAGAAAAGCTTTTAATGGGCAAAAAGATATTGCTGGGCGGGCTTGAATTTGAAGTGACTAAGATTATTAATCAAAAAGGGGAATCTATTAAAAAAATAGATTTGGAATGGCGTCAAGATGTTCGAGTTCCCCTGCGCCAATGCGACTATGAAAAGCCGCTAATTTGCCGCGTTTTTCCTTCTCAGGACGATTCACGCGAGGATGAATTGACTCTATCGCTGGTAGCACAAATCGTTCTGGTAGTGCCGTTTTGGCGAAGGTTTATCCGCTGGCCTGGCCGACGCGCTATCCCAGCAGCATACGCAGAACTACGGCGGCTTTTGCTCGAATATGGTTACTCTCCAAAGGACTTTGAGAAATGTTCGATTGCCGATATCGCAGAGCTTCTTTCGGAAGGGCATTATCGAGCGGAAACACAGGGACTCTTACAAGCATGTTTGCTCGAAGAGGGTTATTCAGGTCCTTTGCCATCTGATTCTTGCCTGGGACAATTTGCCGGACGTTCTATTGATGAGATAGTAAAAATCATAAAGAACGCAGGCAAGTACAAACCCGCGGCTGCCGAAAAGACAACAGAAGCAGAACGAAATCAGAAAAAGACCAGCGACGGACAAGTCCCTATATTGAAACTTATCGAACAAGGCGAGTGTGACTCACTTGAATTTAAAGAAACACTTGAGTACGACACGAAGCAAAAGGAAAAAAACAAAGATGTTTTACTTTCTTCATTAAAGACAATAGCTGCTTTTTTGAACTCCGAGTCCGGAGGAACATTGCTTATAGGCGTGGATGATTCGGGCAAGATAATAGGTATTGAGCGAGATTTGAACCTTATGAAGGCTGGTAACGCAGACAGGTTCGAACAAAAAATACGAAATTGCCTGAAAGACCGCTTTAAACCACAGCCGATTGGCAAAATCGAGATATCATTTGAGAAATTCAACGAGAGAACGGTTTGCTGTGTAGATGTACAGAAAAGTAAAGAGATTATTCATCTGGATGGCGAGGTATATGTGCGGGATGGCAATACAACGCAGAAACTTGAAGGCCGAGCATTAACCGACTGGATTCAGCAAAGAAAAAATTAACGAAATCATAGATTGCCACGGCCCTTTGGGCCTCGCAATGACCTTTCAAATAGATTCTTCGACTGCGCTCAGAATGACAACGGAAGACGGAGGACAGAGGATGATTGTTAGGTTATCAGATCATCAGGAAATCAGGTAGCAGGACACCATGGTATCTCGTGCTACGTAGATACTTCGCAGAGTAGTACAGAATATCAGGCAGATTAAAAACGAAGAATGAAGGACGATATACGATATACTAGATACGATTGACGAGAATGGGCGATGCAGGAATCGAACCTGCGACCCGCTGATTAAGAGTCAGCTGCTCTACCGGCTGAGCTAATCGCCCCTGACGGATTCTCATTAATACTCTGCGAAGCAGCGCTTCCAGCCTTCGTCCGTCTTAAGCCGGACTTCGGCGGCGGAGGCTCGCTGCGAATTACGAGCTACCTTACAAAAAGTCGGTCATCATTGCAAGAGGATTATCAGAGATGTTTTGTATTTGGTTTTATTCAAATAAGTCTTTCACTAATTTTCTTGCAACACCGCTTTGTTGGCTGTAGAGTATAAAGGACTTTGCAGGGAGTGTAGCTCAGTTGGTAGAGCAACGGCCTTTTAAGCCGTAGGTCCTGGGTTCGAGTCCCAGCGCTCTCATTTGTTTTCCCACCTTAATATCTGATGTTACCTTTTCACAGTGATGAGTTGATCACGATGTGGATTTGCTTTCGAATATGCTGCCGAGGCTTAATGCACCGGGGCCGCAGCGTGTGCAGTCAAGGCAGCGGACGCAACGCCAATTGTTAGGGCTTTTTTCCGGCTCAATTCCGTATTCGCATAATTTATGGCAGCGTTTACAATCCGTGCATTTTTGCGGATTGAACCGAAGAAAGAAGGCAGAGGCACAATTGAACAAGGAAAATATAGCGCCGCAGGCTTCTGATTTCTGTCGTTTGAAATTGGCTTTGTTTGGGTTTGTTTTCACCAAATGTCCTGTTCGATTTATTTCTCATATTCCCTTGTTATAATTAAGCTTACATTCATTTGACTTTTTCGAAAATTGGCTTTGTTTTGCATAAAATAGGGCCGATTTGTAGAGGATTCTCGACAATTGTAGAACACGCTGTTAGTTTCGTTATACGTTTATCGGTTGCGCAACTGGTTTCGATTAACGTTAGACGTCTAACGTAACGAGCATCGCAATGGCGTAAGCCATCCCCAAGCGGACCGCAACCGGATATTCGTTCCCTGGTTTGCCAATACCCTACATCCTGATACTTTGGTATCCTGATACATGTGGTGAGCTTGTCGAATCCATCCATTGCCTGATTTTCCTGATAACCAGATAACCTGGTATTCCCTCCATTTATGACATGTTCTACTATATACTCAATACGCGATACGCTATACGCGTAACGAAGTTATATTATACTCCAAAACGGCTTAATTTTCAAGCAAAATTTCTAACCACGGATTTCGCGGATTAACGCGGATTTGTCTTTCGGAGTTGGATATTCCTTGTTCAACATTCGATATTCAAATACCGTCTTTTGTCCTCTGTCTTCTGGTTGCTGGGCCAACAGTGTGGATATAAAGAATGAGGTTGATGTCCGTGCCGCCTGCAAATTTGTTTTTAGGCCATAGTTAGCCATTGGCACTAAAACCTTCATGGAAAACCACGACGCCACGAACTTTGTTTTCCCCAAATGGCAAGGCAAGAAAGTTCTCTTGGGGAACACCTTCGAGAATCAAGTCCGGGATATTCCTGAAACCGAACCGTTCGTAGTACTTGGGGTCGCCTACAAGTACGCAGCCTTTTGCGCCGGACGCCCTCAACAAGCGCAGGCCTTCATGGATCAGTGATTTTCCAATACCCTGCTTCTGGTAGTCCGGCAATACAGAGATTGGACCAAGACCATACCAATCGCAGCTATGGCCGGAAATAGTCACAGGGGAAAATGCTATATGACCTACCACTTTTCCTTCAATCTCCGCGACCAGCGAAACGGCAAGTGCGTTGGCAGCTCGCAATGCATTGATAATAAACTGCTCTGTGTGGTTGCCGTACGGACAATTCTCGAAAGCGGCTATGGTAATCTCTGATATTACTTCAATATCTGTCTTCCTCTCATTTCTAATGTTCATCTTTAGCACGTAGGGTGCGAAATTTCGCACCATTTTAATTTTCTGTTTGTATGTCACAACAATAAAGAAATATATCCTGCCAACACAAAACCATCATTTATAATCCGGCATGTATCTATTCTTCCATAATTGGTGCGATTCATCACACCCCATTGCTCTCCTGTTTAATTACCAATATCTGTATGGGATTTCTGAAGGTCTTATACGAGGAAACGGAATTTGCATCTTATTCCACAGTAGTTTTCGTACTACATCCACGCACTTATATTTGTAAGAACTTGGTCCGACAACAATGTTTACATCTTTCCATAAATTTTGGTCGCTTAGATCGATCACCCTATAGGGGACTATTAGCCCTTCTCTCGCATAGAATCCCAGCTTATCTGACTTCCTGGTACCTTGCATTGCAGGTTCAAACCTCCATTCACGTTCCTCACAGAATTTAACATGTTTAAGTACAACTGCTGTTCTGAAAATGTCCCAGATAAACTTATTAACGATGTCTAATGCATGCGTCTGCTGATTAGCTTTCAGTGCCTCTGTTTTCATACTGTCGAGAACACTATCAACCTTTCGGATCTGGTCTTCATGCTTGTATATACAGGGTTCAAATATGAAGCCCTGCTCTTTTGCCAGAGATTCAAGTCTGCTTTTAAGGAAACCGAGCGCAAAACCTCCTCTTGGACAGTAGGCACGCCATTGACTCAGAAGATCGTCTTCCTTCGAAAAAGAGCAAACATATATAGCTAAATTCTTCTCGGGTATAAGTCCTCCTGGTTCTACAGAAATAGCACTTTTAACCGCGCCGAGACACTTTTCAAATATGTGGTGATTTACTTTGCCACTTATGCGATCTTCCAGTCTACTTTTGAACATTTTCATGCCTAGATACCATTCTTCTAAATCATTCAAGAAAAAGATGTTGGTCGCCCATATTCCTTTGTCCTCAATAATCCCAACTAATCCTTCAGGAGTAGTGTAATGATACAAATAGAAGTCATCTTGTTCTGACATACTCAGTGGGCTCCATTTATTTTTTAATCATGTTTGATGTTTACCTATTATTCACAAGCATCGTTAATAATTCAGTTCTTTTTATTCTCCGGCAGAGTCCTCGGCAGAAGTAGGTAAACGTCCCCAATAAAATCCTTTAGCTTATGGGCATTTGAAACCAATGCTCAATTTTTCCTTTTTTAATATATATCAGGAGTATTACAGCAGTGCTGGTTTCTATCACTTCTCTGATTAATCCTTGAATGATATCTTGGAGAAAAGTGAGATCCTCTGAATAGATTCCTAATGTCAAGAAAAGATATATTAAATAAACCGTGGTAAAAAGTCCAAGCACTATAACTAATCCACATAGAGCATATGCGACAGTTCTCTTCTCATTTGGGACGATCTTGAGCGCGACATAAAAAAACACAAGTACGCCCAATACTTCTCCTGTTCCCCATAGTATCCATTGGCCAAGAAAGCCCGGCTCAAATCTAAGAAAAAGTTTATTCAAGACATCCCAAACTAACTTAGCCAAAAAGCCCGAGGCTAAAGCAATAGGCAAAAAGAATATCCATCTCAGAATGATCCACATAAAGCACAAATACCAGTTTTCTGTTATCTTTATCTTTTTGGCATTCGATTATTTAAATCACACAACGCTCGAACATAGGATTAAGCATATTGAGGTCTCTTAAATCCTGATGTTCTGCCACGCTAGTTAAAGGCACAACTCCTTGTTATGCCTTAATATCTTGATAGGAGCTCTGAAACATCTTGGTGCCCCTCACGAGTTGCGAAGTCCTCTGGAGTTGATCCATCTTTAGAACTTTTAGCATGGGCTTCGGCGCCGCTGTTGATTAGAAATTCCACGATATCTGCGTGGCCCATTGATGCTGCTGTATGGAGTGGTGTAATATTATCTTTGGCTTTTGCATTAACATCAGCACCTGCTGCAATCAAAGTACGTACTATTTCGTTTTCGCCACAGTAAGCGGCAATATGTAGGGGGGAAAGCCCATTATAATTTTTTAAATGAATATCAGCTCCCTTTTGCAATAGGTATCTTACTATTTCTATATTCCCTTTTCGCGATGCCTCATGAAGCGCTGTCACACCTTCCATCCTTGAGTCTTGCCAGTTAATATTGGAACCTTGTTCAATAAGATTCATCAATTCATAAATGTTGTCGGTACGTACAGCAAATAGCATTTCTATTTCACGCTTGTATACTATGTCCCCAGATCGGATAACACTTTTACGAAAGAGTAACTCTACTATCAAGCCAACAGCCAGCGGCCACCATATACGATAATATATTGCAAATGTGCAAGCTCCCCAGTACATTATAAGTGAGGTTACACAACATAGACGTTGTCCTTGTTTCAATGGTCCTGTTTGAGAATGACCAATTATAATTGATATCAAATTTCGCAAACCAAGCCATGCAACAATTATTATTGCTGCCCAAAAAAGTATGCTTTTCATATTCCGCCAATTCTTATTTCATTAGACACAAAAGAGATTTCTCTTAATCACAGGGCTAAGGATAATAAAAAATCGTTTGGGTTTCAAGACCTATCATTCAGGATAAAAACCGAAATATTTCTTGTACATTTCATTTCTGACAAGTTTTTGCTTTTCAATCACATCTTTGATGTATGAGAAACAATTTTGGCAGAATCTATGTCTTATCCATAACGATGTTCCTCTTTTCACCTCATAATACCAATACCGATGACCAGCATTTATACAAGATTTACATCTTTCGCAATTCCAGTTTTTTTGCGCCTGTGCACTACTGTTGGGAATATTGATAGTTTGATCGATTCTTATGCCCTCAACAGTTACATTTGGTAGCAAACTATCAACAGTTTCACTTGCAAATCGTATTATTACCCAAGCAGAATACGCACCTCCAGCAAGAGACGTAATAATTCCCAAGTACTTAAGAAGTTCGTAGGGACTGTCGTGTGGAACACTTCCAGGCGGACGCCGATGATGGGCACTTACATAAGTACCATCGGCTCGCTGATAACCTCGCACAAATACCGAATAAGGTGTAATCTCGGAAACAGCATAGATGTACAGAAATATACCGGATAACAGGACAAATATTGACATTGGTAATCTGGTAAACATTCCTGCTAATCTTGCACGACCAAAATAGTAGCGAGCCTTATTGAACATTTTATCTTTTTTAATAACATTCTTTATGTTTGTGGGACAGAAATCCGGGGACATTTTTCTTATTTCTCCCTTTTATTGAGGTCCTTTTTATCTCGCATAGGGTTTTTTAGCAGATATATCAAGGCCGTCCTGCTTGGAATCCTTTATTAGATTACCACACTTGAGTCTGTTTGTCGCCAAGAAAAAATGGTGGGGCGAGCCCCACCCTACGAGTTTCTGAAGCGGAGTTTACAAGAAAAAAGATACAAAGTGTATAAGACAGCATAAGAGCACAAGGCATAAGTGCATAAGAGCACAAGACACAAGGGCACAAGGCATAAGTGCATAAGACGTAGGAGCACAAGGCATAAGTGCATAAGAGCACAAGACACAAGGGCATAAGATGTAAGAGCACAAGATGTAAGAGCACGAGATATAGGCCTTAAGGTGTGGCAATCACACATCCTGCCGGCTATTCTGTTGCGTTAGGCTCCTCATCTTTGAATAGCTTAGGAGCATGAAACTCTTCGGTGTTACCGCCAATTATTACAGTAGTTGACCCAGAAGGAAAATAATGCGACCATACCTGCCCGGTTGCTGAATCAAGAACAAATGCATAATCCTGATTGGTATCAATTTGAAACCGGCCATGATACTCAGATGGAACATAATTCACAGCACCAAGCAAACACATTACCGAAAAAACCAACAAGCCGCCGATTAGAAAACTCTTGATGCTAATTGAACGTAACATAATAATCTCTCCTGTTTTTAATAAGGTTACTCAAATAGTCTCTCACCGTGGAGACCGAACTGCATATTAGTGCTTAACCTAATATATAGAGGCAACTACTCGCTAAAAAGTAACAAAAATATAAGGCCGATAGCGTAGGTCCTGCAAATCCTTGCTGGTCTCGCTGCAGTATTACTTCTTACGTGGAGTGGTCGGACTGAAGATAATCCGCGTCTAATCTGTCCTTTTCACGTCCTGTTGCGAGCTTGTTTTTTATCAGGTCTGCTTTTGAAAGGAACGGCACGTTAAGGTCATCGATTTGGATTTGTTGTTTTTGGGTGTAAGCTTGTTTGAACTCCACGCCGTCGACTCTTGTTATGATGTCAATTCTTCGCGGCGCTACTCCGATTTGGAACATGATTCCTGATTCGCAAAAAGTCTGTTCGGTAAGTTCCGCAAGCGGTGCCCCAAACTCTGCGAGTGACTTATATACTCTTTTTGCGTTCTCAGCGGAAGCTTCCACCCATATATCGAAATCACCCGTGGCGCGTGGATATCCATACGCTCCCATCGCGTATGCACCGACAACAAGAAACCTAACCTTGTTGTCTAATAAGAGCTGTAACATTTCTTTGTAGTCTTCGTTCAGCATCCTGTCTGTTCCGTAACGACCACAATTCTTTGGTAATCTCCCAGACGAAGCCGACACGTTGGGCCGGCGAGGCTTCAACGTACACATCGTGGGCTTCGCTCATTTTTCTGAGCTTCGCATGATCTCTCATTAGCTTCATATCAATATTGTAGCATACTTAATACATAAAGAAAAGGCTGTGATCGATTGCCTCTACAAAATCTTCGAGATCGTGCGAATCCGTGTTGAAGTTCAATTTTTAAGAGTTTTTAATCTGCTCGTAAAAGGCCATAGCGGGGCTGCCGGCGAAGCTGATGCCCATCCAGGCGGCTTCGTCAATCTCGGCCTGTGTGAAGCCTTTCTCCTTGGCCTTTTTAAGGTGCATTTTAAGGCACGGCTCACACCGCGTAGCTACCGATAGCGCGATGGCCATAGCCTGTTTTGTATAAGCATCCAAGCCGTGAGGTGAACTGGCTGAACTTAGAAAATCCGTGAACTTAGCCTTGATTTGATTTATCTCCGAATCCTGTCCAATGGCGGATTGGCCGGAAGTGATGGCGTCGGCACAGCAGGGCACTTCCGATTGTCTCTCGTCGCTCGTCCCTCGTCAACCGGCACCACAGGTGTGCCGGCTAAACTTGGTGTGGGTATTTGACGGCGACCGCTTGTTCGGATGTGGACAAGGCCTGAACCTTTTCCAAGAACCTTACCAATGATTGTGGCAGCAGCAACACCTTCACTGTGCAAAGCCTTCAAAAATTTTTCGCCCTTTTCTTTTGCAATTGCAATGAGCAGACCTCTGTTCCAATTAAAATAATATTACTTAGATTGCGTTAATGAGCTCGATACTTGGTGTTATTTTATATGTTGTTATTTTCCCGTATATGTTTTGGCATTGTTCAGCTCTTTCTTCCGCGAACGGTTATTTGCATGTCTGCATCTAAGATCGGTGCCTGTCTTAACCAAATCCGAGACGGATGCTAACCAGCCTAACTCGGATACTAAGTTAGTCGAAAACAGCGATTCTGTATAGTAGGGTCAATAAGATTAGAAGTTATTGAAATATTCCGGTTTGCCATCATCGCTGTCGTAACGAGTCACATCTTCGCCATCTGCGTTAATCAGGATACGCTTGATCTGCTCAGCTTTTTTCGTATTACTGTCAACAGTAACCAGAATCGCACCTATTTTCACATCACCTGTCGCTATCTCAAATGGAAACGGCATCTGGGTCCTGAATGACTTTAAGACGTTCTCTACACTTCGACCGAGCACCGAATCATAAGCGCCGGTCATGCCGATATCGGTGATATATGCGGTGCCCTTAGGCATGATTTTTTCGTCCGCGGTTACAACATGAGTATGCGTGCCGTAGCATAGACTAACTCGGCCATCTAAGTGGTAGCCCATCGCAATTTTTTCGCTGGTGGCCTCGGCGTGAAAGTCGACGATTATGATGTCAGCTTGTTGTTGCAGCTTAGACAGGATTTTATCAATAGCATTGTATGGACAGTCTGCCGGCTTCATAAAAAGTCTGCCAATCAGGGATACGACCGCGACAGTTGGCCCTTTGCCGGTTTTATAGGTAGCAAATCCTCTACCGGCGGCAAATTCGGAAAGGTTTGCCGGGCGTGCGATATTATCAGCTTTTTCCAAAGTCTCAATTATGCTCCTTTTGCGGTAGGTGTGGTCGCCGAGCGTAATCAGGTTTATGCCGTAGCGCAGCAGCTTGTTGTAGATTTGCGGGGTCAGGCCGGAGCCTCCGGCTGCGTTTTCCGCGTTGGCTATAACGCAGTCGATAGCAAACTCATTAACCAACGGTTTTAGCTTGTCGGCAATAATGCGTCTGCCCGGCCGGCCAACTATGTCACCTATACAGAGAAGGTTTAGTTTCATATTAGTTTGTTGAATAAATGGTTATTGGTTAAATGGTAACTGGTTAAATAACAGTTACCAATTACCAGTTACCAATCACCGACTATTTACATATTACTTTGCATATTCAATGCAGCGAACCTCACGCAGCAGCGTAACCTGTATTTCACCCGGATAGGCCATTTCTGCTTCGATTTTATTGGCAATATCGCGGGCTATTTTCATAGCGGATTCATCATCAATCTGTGATGCGTCAACAATCACGCGGATTTCTCGGCCGGCTTGAATAGCATAAGCATTTTCAACACCTTTAAAGCCGTTGGCGATTTCCTCAAGTTTTTCCAGTCGTTTGATATATCTCTCTAACGTTTCCCTTCTGGCACCAGGGCGTGAGGCACTGATAGCATCGGCAGCAGCGACCAGCGGAGTGTAAGGATTATCTGCTAATATATCACCGTGATGTCCTGCAACCGCGTTTAGTACAACAGGTGATTCATTGAACCGCTTCAGATAGTTGGCCCCTATGGTTGGATGGTTGCCTTCCACGTCATGGTCGATGGCTTTACCAATGTCATGTAATAATCCTGCCCGTCTTGCTATCGAGCCGTCTAAGCCAAGCTCGTCAGCCATAACTTGAGTTAGAAAAGCGACCTCTACACTGTGGCGAAGCACGTTTTGACCGTAGCTCGTTCTAAAGTTCAAAGCGCCGAGCATACTAAGCACTTTATTGTTCAGGCCCCGAACATTGGTTTCAACAGCAGTATCTTTACCGATCTGGAGGAGCTTGACGTTGACGTCCTTTTTGGTCTGAGTGACGAGCTCTTCGATGCGGGAAGGATGTATTCTCCCATCCTGTATAAGCCGTTCCATCGAAAGACGTGCCACCTCTCGCCTAACAGGATTGAAGCCGCTTACGACGATCATTCCGGGTGTGTCATCCACGATGACATCAACACCGGTGGCCTTTTCGAATGCACGGATGTTGCGTCCTTCTCTGCCGATGATTCTGCCCTTCATATCGTCATTCGGTATATCGACGGTAGAAACAGTTACTTCGCAGGTCTGCTCGGCGGCATAACGCTGAATGGCGGTGTTGATTATTTCCCGGCTTTTCTCATTGGCAGCTTCTTTGGCTTCTTCGACTTTTCGGGAAATCAGAGCTGACATTTCGTGCTCGCACTCGTCCTCAAGGTTTTTTAACAGCAATTCCTTGGCCTCGTTAATGCTCATAGCCGTGATTTTAAGCAGTTGATTTTTCTGCTGGGCTATCAAGGTGGAAAGCTGCTTATCCTTTAGATCGATATTACGCAGTCTTTTGTCAACTTCTTGTTCCTGTCTTTTTAATACCTTTTCCCGCTGTAGAAGTAACTCAGTCTCTCGCTCAATAGTATCTTCCCGCTTGGTTAGTCTCAGTTCGGTTTCGCGCAGCTCAGCACGGATCTTGTCGGCCTCGTTGGCAAATTCCTCCTTTTTCTTGATAGTTTCGGCAGCGGCGTTAATCTGAGCAGATTTGATTATGTTTTCAGCTTCCCTCTTTGCACCTTCGATTTGGCGCTGCAAATCCTGTTTGAAGGTCTTGGCTTTTGTTCTGGCAATTATCTGTTGGATGATTGCCATTAGGCAAATTCCCAGAACGAAGGTAATTATTGATGCAGCCACGACTGAGAGGGTCAAACTTTGCATTAAAATGGAGCTCATAGTGTATGCCTTTCCCTCGCGATTTCTATAGAATAAACGCGCATCATTTATGCGGAAAGTATTGCGGAATTTTACGGCAGGAAAGCTCTAAAGAAATCCACCGCTTAGGGTGATTTGTGAAATCCTTTTCGTTGGAGCATAAAATCAGCGTTCTAAGGCAAATTCAACTTAAATTGTACCATTTTGGCCTTAAAATGTTTGCTTTTTTTCATATATTTGGCTCGTTTTATGCTTAATTGCGATAAATTTCGCTTGTAAGCAAAAGCCTCTCCAAACGTTTCCGGATTTCATCTTACATTGTCTTCACTTTTACGCGCCTTATGAAGTTAAAGCTGATTTTTATTGTTTCAGCCTATAATCGGCGATAAAAAGTGTCTTTATAACTTAACTACCGTTGAGATAAAGCTTTATAAGCTTTATCTCCTGTCCCGCACATCCTTTCACAAAGAAATTAATCGATTCAAACCTAAAATTAACGGGACACTATACGTTGTTGCTTATCATCGGCTGATTCCGATATGATAGTAGAGTATTTTTTATAATCGGTCAAGAAAAAAACATGGAAATTGATGGTTCTGATGTCCGATTGGCTAAAATTACAAATTTTATAGGGAGTCTATAGTTCAATAGGGCGAATGTTCTTGATTTTCGGTCGCAAAAATTGTACAATTATATCACGAATTGGGGTTTGAACCGGAAATGGGAGGATAAAAGACGCAATTATTTGTCCAGAGCTTGTGTGGATTATAACAGCTTGACCTGCCTGATATTATGTGCGTCCTTAATATTATCAATTCTCCTTTCCCTCGACTTCGCTCTCCACAGTCCTAGGGACCCCTGATGGAGGACGCCTTACGGCGGGGACAGGAATAAAGTGGGGATGGTAATCTTAAAACTATGAGAATTTCCCAGTTGGTTGTGGTGATTTTTTTTGTGGCTGGTCTCTGCCCTTGCAGCACAAGTTTAGCCGGGCAGATTATCGCTTGGGGCTACAATGATAATGGCCAGTGCGATGTGCCGGACGGTAATGATTTTGTGGATATTTCTGCCGGTTTAAGTCATGGTCTGGCCCTTGGGTCCAACGGCCAAATTGTAGCTTGGGGCAGCAACGAGTTTGGCCAATGTAATGTGCCTGCCTGTCCCGAGCGCGGTCGAGGGGACGGTAACGACTTTATAGCTATCTCTGCTGGTTCTTATCACAATCTTGCTTTAAAATCCGATGGTTCTGTCGTAGCATGGGGTGCAAGCAAAGGTGATGTCCTTGATGTGCCTGCCTGTCCCGAGCACAGTCGAGGGTATAAAGCCATTTCTGCAGGTGCATATCATAATCTGGCTTTGAAAAACGATGGCTCAATAGTAGCCTGGGGTTCAAATTCAGCCGGTG
>Ga0315541_1000900_pt1 | contig 29838 bp, 25 predicted proteins | sample SalMarSW160190MG_FD_203095 | JGI IMG/M metagenome (GOLD analysis project Ga0315541, IMG submission 203095) | Salt marsh sediment microbial communities from the Plum Island Ecosystem LTER, Massachusetts, United States - Salt Marsh Sediment SW1601-190 ...
CGCCTGGAGGTTGGCGGTGTGGCGCTGGTCCCTGGGGCGGGGGACCCAGGGATCCGCGAGGCACGTGGGCCCGTCCGTGCAGGGTCCCTCCTGGGGGATCTCGTCCTCCGCCCACGCCAGCGCGTACGCCGCCGACCAGGTCCAGCGGGAGCCGGCGGAACCCTCGGCGAAGAGCTCGACGCCCCGAGCTCGTCCCCGCCCCGGGTCGATGCGCAGCCGGTCTCCCTGCTGCTCGGGAAACATGGCCAGCTCCTGCTCCAGCCCGACGTACCGGGGCTGCTGGTCGGAGATCCTCCGGTCGTAGACCTCCACGCGCACGCTCAGGGCCGCGCCGAAGCGCCTCTGCAGCCCCAGGGCGAAGAGGTCCGAGCGCTCCGAGGCGGCGTAGCGGCTCTGCCCGTCGCCCACCTGCAGCTCCCCGATCCCCTGGGGCTGGTGGTAGCGGCCCGCGCTGGCCTGGAGCGTGAAGCCGGCCCCCAGGCCCAGGGAGGCCTGCACCCTGGGGGCCACCAGGGCCTCGTCCGTCTGGGATACGTGGTGGTAGCGGACACCCGCTTCCACCGTCAGGCGCGTGCCGGCCCGGGCGCGTGCCGCCAGGAAGGCGCCGGCGGTGTTGCCGTCGGGATCCAGCGACATCGTCACGGTGTCGGCGCGCATACCGACCCAGCCGTCGGCGGTGACGTACGGTGTCCTGGAGTCGGCGTAGTAGTCGTAGTCGGCGCCGGAGCGTACGACCTCGCCGCCGGCCCGGACCATCAGGTCCGGGGAGATCTCCAGATCCACCTGCTGGCGCGCGCCCACGAACGCGAATGAGCGCTGGTCCCTGACGGCGATCTGCTCCGGAGTGCCGATGCTCCCGAAGTCGTCCTGGTACCCCTCCCGGAAGCGGGCCACGCGGCCCGTCCACAGGAGCGCCCTCGAGACGAGCCGGGGCGTCAGGCGCGCGTCCCAGGTGGCCCACCCGTACGTGCTGTTCCAGTCTGACCGGACGCTGCCCTCCTCGATGCTGCCTCCGACGGTCAGCCCGTCCCAGGCCTCACCCTCCAGGCGCAGCCGGTCGCCGGCATGTAGGAACCGCACGGCGACGAGATGGCCTGGGGCGGGTTGCCAGGACAGCTTCCCGAAGACGTCGTAGAACTGGGGAGAGAGGCGGTCGTCGGCCCCCACCATCTTCATGAGGAGCCCCAGGGATCCCCGGCGTCCGGAAAGGAGCCAGCTCCCCCGGTCCCCGGCGAACCCGCCCTGCCCCATGACGGCCACGTGGCTGATGTTCAGCCCCACCTGGGTCTCGGCAGGGCCCACGCCCGTTCTCGACCTCATGTCCAGGACGCCGGCTCCCCGGTCCCCGTACTCGACGCCGAAGCCACCCGCCTTCAGCTCGGCGGCGGAGAGCGCCGTCAGGTCCACGATCCCCAGCGCTCCGTCGAAGTCCTTGAGATGGTAGGGCTCGTAGAGCTCCAGGCCATCCAGCCGGATCATCACCTCGCGGTCAAGACTCCCCCGGACGCTCAGCTTCGTGGAGATGTCGTGGGCCGCCACGCCCGGCAGCCGGGTGAGGGAGCGGAACACATCCTCCCCGAGCTGCGGCCGCGTCTCGATCTCCTTCCGGGTGATGGTTCGCACCGCTCCCGGGGATGCCGTCTCCAGCATCCCGAACGTCCCGGGCGCCACGACGATCTCCGGAAGGGGCACGGCGGTCCGGCGCAGCCGCACGACCACCGCCGCGGTGTCCCCGGCCGCGACGGTGAATTCCTCGCTGGACCAAGGCTTCCAACCGATCCCCGTCACATCCAGGCGGTGCGCCCCCGCCGGCACATTCCGCAGCGTGAACCGCCCTGAGCGATCCGCCAGCACCCCCTGGCCCGTCTTTAGCCGCACCGCCACGCCGCCCACCGCGGCGTCGGTCTCGGCGTCCACGATGGTGCCGACCACCACACCCCGCCCGCTCACCCCGCTGCTGCGCGGGACGATGAGCACCTGGGACCCGGCGACCCTGAACGTCAGCCCGCTCTCCGCCAGGAGCAGCTCCAGAGCCTGCCCGACGGTGCGCTCCATACACGCGCAGGAGACACGCCGCCCCGCAGGAATCAGGTCGGGGCTGTAGACCAGCGGCACCGCCGCTCTCTCCTGGAGGAGCCGGAGCGCGTCGGGGAGGGGCACCCCCGCGACTGCCAGCCGAGCGGGCCGGGCCAGCAGCGATTGAGCGCTCGCGGCGCAGGGGAGGACACAGCTCGCCAGGATCACGGCCGCAACACGGCCGATCCGACCCAGTCGGCTCGCCAACGGTGAAAGGTTGCAGCTTCCGTGACGGCGCATCGTGGGCTCCCTCGCTGCGGGTGTTCCTACCATCCGCAACGTCCGGCGAAGCTTCGAGGTACCGACGGAACGTAGAATCTACTTCCGCGCATCCAGCACCGGCATGCCGTTCTTCTTCGCGTACCGCAGGATGACCCGGTCGCGCGTGACGAACGTGGTACCCAGCCGCGTGTTGGTCTTGACCAGCAGCTGATCCCAGGGATCCCGGGTGAGTCCATCCAGGCCCGCGCTCTCGTAGGCCGTCCAGGCGTCGAGGCCCTCGATCGCGATGCCGGGGATCTCAATGGCCTTGCGCAGCCATTCACGCCCTCCACCCGGGAACTCCACGAGCTTCCGGTGCTCGAGCTGGCCGATCTCGCGGAAGCTGATGGCCGAGACCAGGACGCGTCCGGCGCCGCACGCATCGTTCAGGGTTTCGATGCAGCGCGGGCCGAGCCGGGACCGGTTCCCCTCGCGGAACCAGATGAAGACGTGCGTGTCGAGGAGGTACGTCATTTCGGTTTGAGCAACTCGGACCACCGGCGCTCCCACGCCTCGTCCCCCTCCCTGTCCTCGGGGAGTCGGTCGGGGTCGACCTGCCACACCACGGGCCCCAGGTGCGCGAGCGCTCCGAAGTAATCAACCTGCATCGCCGCCTCGGCGGGCACGAGCTTCGCGACCGGCTTGTCGTGCTTGGTGATGACGACCTCGGTGCGCTCGCGCTGCACCTCGTCCATCAGTTGAAGGCATCGCTCGCGGAACTCGCTGGCCGAGATCACGGTCACCGGCCGTTCCACGCCATAGCTCGTGAGCGCGACCTCGCGGATGGTCAGGGGCGCGTCGGCAGGGCGCTTGCCGCCTCGATTGGGCTTTCCCATGCGATCCGGCCTGCTGCTGAAGATTGTACAATATACAATGTACAATTTCTGCCCTTGGAGTCAAGGAGGCGAAGGCGTCGGTGAAAGTGGACCTTACACCTCCAGCACCTTGAGCACCTCATCCCCGTAGTGGTTGATCACCTTCACGGCGATCCTGCCGCTCTCGGGTCGGTCGAACGGCCGGCTGACGGTCGAGTACAGTGATTCCCACGCTGCCTCATCGATCTCCGCGCGCAGCGCGCGCTTGAGCTTGTCGTAGGGGTCGCCGGCGCCGGTGAAGTACGCGTGGCGGACGAAGAAGCTCTCTCCGTTGTATAGCAGCCCGTGGCAGAAAGGGGTTCGTTCACGCGACCGAAGCGGCGTGAGGGACTCGTGCGGGTGGATCCCAGAAACGGTCGGCGGTCGGGTAGAAGGTGGTGAATCGGAGTACAAAGCGTCGATAGAGCTTCCCGAGCCGGGAAAACAGGTCGAATAGAGAGGCCAGGAGCCGCTCCGTGGCCTGACGGGGCGTTCCGGCACCCGTGAGAGCGCGCATGAGCAGCGAGAGGTTGAAGCCCGCAGCATGAACCACGAGGCGTTTGAGGTTGTTGTCGCGACCGCGCGAGTGGAGCCGTCTCATGCCGCCTGTCTCGTACATGTGAGCGAACTCCCGTTCGCCCAGCTCCGCCCGCAGCTTCTGGAGGCGGTGGCCACGTCCGCCGCGTGTCCTGCGTCGGTTCGCATACACCTGCTGCTGTTCTTCCCGCTTGCCCTGCCAGCGCCGCCGCCCACGGTTCGGCTCCGACACGTAGCTCCGTACACCCCACTCGCTGAGCCCCACCAGGACGTCGTCGCTGTGGTATCCCTTGTCGGCTACGACCTCCTTGATCTCCGTCCCGATCTCTACGGCTCGCGCTTCCGCCTCCTCGAGCGTCTCGAAGACCGTCGTCGTGTCGCCTTCGTCCGCCCCCTGCAGCGTCACCGCCAGGAACGCCCCGGTGTCCAGGTCCACCGCGTGCTCGGCCTTGTACGCCAGATGCGTGCGCCCGTCCTTCATCTTCGTGATCCGCGCGTCCGGGTCGTGCGGATGCGTCCAGTCCTTGTTCGAGCTCTTCTTTTTCCGCTTCCGGTCGAACCGCGCCAGCTCCTCCCGGGTCGGCGCCTCGATCCCGGCCTCTTCCGCCAGCTTCTTCAGGTACTCCTCGTAGCCCTCGCCCGTGTCCCGCCGCACGATCGAGCGCAGCGCCGCGTTCGCCTCCAGCGTCGTCGCGTCGATCGCCACCGTGTCGCCCCGCACCAGGCCCTCTTCCGCAAGCAGCTTCAACACCCAGGCGAACACCGCCCGGTGGGTCGAGAGCCAGTACAGGCGCCGTGTCCGCGAGACCGTCGAGTGGTCCGGCGTCTTCTCGTCCAGCCCGTACCCGAGGAACTTCCTCAGCGACAAGGAGTCCGCCACCCGCCACGCGATCGCTCGCTCCGAGTCCAGTCCCTCGAAGTAGCCCACCAGCAGCATCCGGAAGTACACCCCCGGTGGGATGCTCGGCCGGCCCCGAGGGCCTCGGTAGTAGCGCGCGCAAAGATGCTCGACCCGTCGGTCGAACCCGCAGCGCCTGAGCCCCTCGTTCAGCCGGTCGTAGAAGGCGTGCCCCGGCGTCTCCACGATCGATCCCGTGGGGATCCAAAGCCCCTCTTGCCGCTCCCGTTTACTGCGCTTACCCATGGCCATGAAGTAATATACAGCATCTTAGCCGCTACTTCAATCGCCGGACACGGTCCGGCGATTATTACCACGGGCTGCTAGAGCCAACGCTCCCGCCAGACCCGGTCCTGCTCGATAGGCCAAGACCAGGTATCGAAGGCTTTCCGCAGGCGCTGAGCCTCGGCCACGTTCCTCTTTCAGGCCCCGCCCCTCATCTTCTACCGTGGCTCCGCGGCGCCCCTGCCGCGCACTCCTCACCCAGGACCTCTCCATGCACCGTCGCGCCCTGCCGGCCCTCGGCCTTCTCCTCGCCGCCGCCCTCCTCCCCTCCCCCACCTCCGCCCAGGCCGAAGCTCGGTGGAACCGCTACCCGGCCATCTCGCCGGACGGGTCCACCATCGTCTTCACGTACCGCGGGGACCTGCACCGCGTCCCCTCCGCGGGAGGGACGGCTGTGCCTCTGACGTCCCACCCCGCCCACGACTACATGCCGGTGTGGAGCTCCGACGGCAGGTACCTGGCGTTCGCCAGCAATCGGCACGGGAACTTCGACGTCTTCGTCATGCCCGCCGCGGGCGGCGAGGCGACGCGCCTGACCTTCCACTCCGCCGACGAGCTCCCCTACGCCTTCGACGCGGGAGACGGCGCCATTCTCTTCGGAGCGGCCCGCCAGGACCTCGCGGAGCACCGCGGTTTCCCCACCGCGTCCCAGCCCGAGCTGTACCGGGTCCCGGTGGCCGGCGGACGGGTCAGGCAGGTCCTGACCACACCCGCCGAGCTGGTCCGGCCGGGCCCGGGTGGGCGATTCCTCCTGTACCAGGACAAGAAGGGCGGGGAGAACGAGTGGCGGAAGCATCACACCTCCGCCATCGCCCGGGACATCTGGCTCTACGACTCCGCCGCCGGGACGCACAAGAAGCTCACCAGCTTCGCCGGGGAGGACCGGAACCCGGTCCCCACCCCCGACGGCCAGGCCTTCTACTACCTGAGCGAGGAGAGCGGATCGTTCAACGTGCACCGGATGTCCGTCTCCGGAGGCGCCTCGGAGCGGATCACCACCTTCCAGGGCCCTCCGGTGCGCTTCCTGAGCATGGCCGGGGACGGCACGCTGGCCTTCGGCTGGGACGGCGACATCTACACGAAATCGGGCTCGGCGCCTCCGCGGAAGGTCCCCGTCACCGTGTTGGCCGACGTGCAGGCCAACAACGAGCGCGTGATCCCGGTCACGGGCGGCGTCACGGAGATGGCACTCTCTCCCAACGGTAAGGAGGTGGCCTTCGTCGCGCGGGGCGAGGTGTTCGTCACCTCCGTCGAGGGAGGGATGACCAAGCAGATCACGCGCACCCCGGAGCGCGAGGGCCAGATCGCCTTCTCCCCCGACGGCAACGCCCTGGTCTACAGTGCCCAGAGGGACGGCCGCTGGACCATCTACGAGGCGCGCCGCTCCCGCTCGGAGGAGCCGTACTTCTACGCGGCAACGCTCATCCAGGAGACCGCCCTCCTCCGCAACGAGCACGAGAACACCCAACCCCTCTTCTCCCCTGACGGCAAGGATCTGGCGTACGTCCAGGACAGAAACACGCTCCGGGTGCGCAACCTCCAATCCGGGCAGGACCGCACCCTTCTCACCCAGGAGCACATCTTCTCCTCCCGCGTGGGTGGCCAGTACTTCCGGTGGAGCCCCGACGGGAAGTGGATCCTCTTCGACTATTCCATCCCCGGGCTCGCTCCCGGCGAGGTGGGACTGGTGGCGGCCGACGGCACCGGCCAGGTGCGCAACCTGACGCTCTCCGGCTTCCAGGACGGCCGGGGCGAGTGGGTCCTGGGCGGGAAGGCGATGATCTGGCGGAGCAACCGCGACGGCCTGAAGTCGGTGGCCCAGTCCGGCGCAAGCCAGTCCGACGTGTACGCCATGTTCCTCACCCAGGACGCCTGGGACCGCTTCCGCCTCACCAAGGACGAGTACACCCTCCTCAAGGAGATGGAGGACAAGAACCGCCCCAAGGGCGACACCGCCAAGGGCGACACCGCCAAGGCCGACACGGCGAAGGCGCCGGTGGCGCTGGAGCTGGACGGTGCGGAGCTGAGGAAGGCCCGCCTCACCATCCACTCGTCGTCCATGGGCGACGCCCTCCTCAGCAAGAACGGGGAGACGCTCTACTACCTCGCCCGCTTCGAGCGGGGGATGAACCTCTGGACCACCGAGGTACGCACCCGCGAGACCAAGATGGTGGCGACGCTCAACGCCAACCGCGCCAGCATGGTCTGGGACAAGGACCAGAAGAGCATCTTCCTGCTCTCCGACGGGTCCATCTCCAAGGTGGACCCCTCCAGCGGGAAGCGTGAGAACGTCACCATCCGGGGAGAGATGGTGGCGGACCTGGCCGCTGAGCGGGCCCACGACTTCGAGCACGTGTGGACCCAGACCAAGGAGACGTTCTACACCTCCGGGTACCACGGCGTGGACTGGGTGGGGCTGAAGCCGATGTACGAGAAGTTCCTTCCCCACATAGGGAACGCCCACGAGTTCGCCGAGATGCTCAGCGAGATGCTCGGCGAGCTGAACGTGAGCCACAGCGGAGCCCGCTTCTCCGCCTCCGACCCCGGCGACGACGCCACCGCCTCCCTGGGCGTCTTCTACGACCAGGCCTGGGACGGTCCCGGCATGAAGGTCGTCGAGGTCATCCGGAACGGTCCGCTGGACAAGGCCGGGATGGACGTGAAGCCGGGGATGATCATCGAGTCCATCGACGGTGAGGCCATCGTTGCCGGCACCGATCCGTCCGTGTACCTGAACCGGAAGGCAGCAAAGCGCACGCTGGTGGTGGTGTCCGACGGCGGGGCGAAGCGGGAGCTGGTGGTCACGCCCATCACCACGGCCCAGGAGGGGACACTCCTCTACAACCGGTGGGTGCGCAGGAACCGGGAGGAGGTGGAGCGGCTGAGCGGCGGGACCCTGGGCTACATCCACGTGCCAGGGATGAGCGATGGCTCCTTTCGCACCGCCTTCGAGGAGGTGCTGGGCCGGTTCCCGGACCGGGCGGGGCTGGTGGTGGACACCCGCTTCAACGGCGGCGGCGACCTCGTGGCGGACCTGGACATGTTCCTCACCGGCGAGCGGTTCTTCACCTACACAACGGACACCCGCGCCACCGGGTACGAGCCCAACTTCCGCTGGACCAAGCCCAGCGTATCCCTGGCAGGCGAGGCGAACTACAGCGACGGCCACTGCTACGCCTACGTGTACAAGGAGCTCGAGATCGGCCCGCTCATCGGGATGCCCACGCCCGGCACGTGCACGTTCGCCGGATGGGAGACGCTCCCCGAGGGCATCCGCTGGGGCGTCCCCGGGATGGGGGTGAAGAACAACGACGGCCGCTACCTGGAGAACCTGCAGACCGAGCCGGACATCCAGGTCTTCAACGAGCAGAGCGTGGTGAGCCGCGGCCGGGACCAGCAGCTCGAGGCCGCGGTGGCCGAGCTCCAGAAGCGGGTGCGCTAGGCAGGACGGCACCCCCAGGACGCATCGCACCCGACAGTCAATGACTTGCCGATTCCGGGGCCGGAGCTTCAGGCGCGCCCCCTCGACGGCGTGTCCACCTCACCCGCCCGCCTCCCTCATCGAGGCACCCACGCTCAGGTCGCACACGCCTGGGAGATATTAATATGTCGTGTTACTATCTTGTAGCGTAATTATTTCTGATGTTAACACACGATCCCCCCCGCCATCCCTCCCATGATCCGCTTCCGCCTCTCCGAGATCCTGTCGCAGAAAGGATGGACGCCCTATCGCCTCTCGCAGGTGACGGGGCTCACCCCCCCGACGGCCTATCGCCTGGCGGACCCGGAGATGCGGTTCGGCCGTTTCACCGCCGACACGCTGGAACGTCTGTGTCGCGCCCTCGACGTGCAGCCCGGAGACCTGCTCGAGTGGGTCCCGGACGAGCGCGAGAACGGGTGATGCACCCCATCGCCCGCATCGCGTTCCTGGGAAACCACCTCCCGCGGCAGTGCGGGATCGCCACGTTCACCACCGACCTGAACGACGCCATCGGGACCGCGTTCCCCCGGCTCGACCGCATCGTCATGGCGATGAACGACGGCGGGCACCGGTACACCTACCCACCCCAGGTGCGCTTCGAGCTCCCCGACAACGACAGCGACGCGTACCTCCGTGCCGCCGACTTCCTCAACGTGAACACGGTGGACGTCCTCTCCGTGCAGCACGAGTACGGGATCTTCGGCGGCAAGTCGGGAAGCCACCTCCTCGCGCTCCTGCGCGAGCTCCGCATGCCGGTGGTGAGCACCCTGCACACCATCCTGGGCCAGCCCAACGACACCCAGCGCAAGGTGATGGAGGAGTTGGCCAGGCTCTCGGAACGCCTCGTGGTCATGAGTGAGCACGGTGCGACCCTGCTTCGCGAGAACTACGGCGTGGACGGGTCCAGGATCGACGTGATCCCCCACGGCACCCCGGTCGTGCCTCCGGCCGAGGAAGCCAAGGAGCGCCTCGGGGTCCAGGGCCGCCCGGTGCTGCTCACCTTCGGCCTCCTCTCCCCCGACAAGGGGATCCAGTACGTCCTCGACGCTCTGCCCCAGATCCTGAGCCGATCCCCGGACACCATCTACATCGTCGTGGGTGCCACGCACCCGCACGTCCGGGCGCACAGCGGCGAGACGTACCGGCTCGGGCTGGAGTCTCTGTCGCGCGAGCGCGGGGTGGAAGGGAGCGTGATGTTCCACGACCGGTTCGTGAGCGCCACCGAGCTTGCCGATTTCCTCGCCGCCGCGGACATCTGCATCACGCCCTACCTCCAGCCGGAGCAGATCTCATCGGGCGTGCTCGCCTACGCCGTGGGCTCCGGGAAGGCCGTGGTGTCCACGCCCTACCGGTACGCGACCGAGCTCCTCGCCGAGGGCCGGGGAATTCTGGTGCCGTGGCGTGACCCCCAGGCCATCGCCGACGCGGTGGCGGGCCTGCTCGGCGACGACGCGGGGCGCCGCGCCATGGCGGCGCGCGCAGGCGCATTCGGGCAGCGCATGGAGTGGCCCGCGGTGGCCCGGGCGTACCTGGCGAGCTTCGAGCGCGCCCGCGTGAGGCACGCCGAGGGGAGAAGGGCTTCCCTCGCCGCGCGCACGCTGGCGGCCCGGCCGGCCGGCCTCCCCGAGGTGGATCTCCGCCACCTGGAGCGCCTCACCGACGACACCGGTGTGCTCCAGCATGCCCAGTACAGCGTGCCGCGATACGACCACGGGTACTGCCTGGACGACAACGCGCGTGCTCTGCTGCTCATGGCGTCGGTGGAGGACGCAGGCACGGACAAGCGTGCGACCGTGGGAGCGTTGGCCGGCCGCTACCTGGCGTTCGTGGGGCACGCCTTCAACCCGGACACGGGGCGCTTCCGGAACTTCATGTCGTACGCCCGGACGTGGACGGAGGAGTGCGGATCCGAGGACAGCCACGGCCGGGCGATCTGGTCCCTGGGGGCCGTGCTGGGGCGGTCCCAGACGCCCGGGACGCGGAGCCTGGCCGGTGACCTGTTCCACGGCGCGCTGCCCGCGGTGACCGGCTTCGCGAGCCCGCGCGCGTGGGCCTACGCGCTGCTGGGAATCGACCACTACCTGGGCGCGTTCAAGGGCGAGCGGCACGTGGAAGCCGCGGGCTCGCTCCTGGCGGAGCGCCTGCTGGACCTGCATGGACGCACGAGCGGACCCGACTGGTGCTGGTTCGAGGACTCCCTGACCTACGCCAACGCCCGGCTGTGCGAGGCGCTGATCGTGTCGGGCACGAGGCTGCAGCGGCAGCCCATGCTCGATGCCGGCATCGCGTCCCTTGAGTGGCTCCTCTCCATCCAGCGCAACCCCGAGGGGTACTTCGCTCCCGTGGGATCCAACGGCTTCCTCGAGCGGGGCGCGTTGCCGGCACGGTTCGACCAGCAGCCGGTGGAGGCGTGCGGGTTCGTGTCGGCCTGCCTGGCCGCGCACCGCGCGACGGGGGACGCGAGCTGGGCCCGGCATGCCCGCTGGGCCTTCGATTGGTTCCTGGGCCACAACGCGCTCCACAGGTCACTCTACGACCCGTCCACCGGGGGCTGCCGTGACGGCCTGCACGCCGAGCGGGTGAACCAGAATCAGGGCGCGGAGTCGACCATCTCGTTCTTGCAGGCTCTCCTCGACATGCGCGCGGCCCAGCTCGCCGTTGCCGTGAATCCCCCACCCCAGGCAACGGCCCCATGACCCCCGCAAGCCGGTATGCGACACTCCTCCACCGACACGAGGGCAATCCCATCCTGACGGCGGCCGACTGGCCGTACCCCGTCCACACGGTGTTCAATCCCGGCGCCACCCGGCTCGAGGACGGCACCACCCTCCTGCTCTGTCGCGCCGAGGACCGCCGCGGGCACTCGCACCTGTGTGCCGCGCGCTCGGAGAACGGGATCGACGGCTGGCGCATCGACGACGCGCCCACGCTCGCCCCGGATCCCGTGGGCCATCCCGAGGAGCTCTGGGGCATCGAGGATCCCCGCATCACCTTCGTCGAGGAGCTCGGCAAGTACGCGGTGGCCTACACCGCCTTCAGCAAGAGCGGCCCGGGGGTCGCGCTGGCGCTCACCAAGGACTTCCGGACCTTCGAGCGCCTCGGCCTGGCCATGCAGCCGGAGGACAAGGACGCCGCGCTGCTGCCCCGGCGCATCGACGGGAGCTTCGCGCTCCTGCATCGCCCCACGGCCCCGACGGGCGCCCACATCTGGATGTCCTTCTCGCCCGACCTGCGCGCCTGGGGGAATCACAAGCCGGTGCTGCAGGCGCGGAAGGGCGGGTGGTGGGACGCGAACAAGATCGGGCTGTCGTCGCCCATGATCGAGACTCCGCGGGGATGGCTGATGCTGTACCACGGTGTTCGACAGACCGCGTCCGGCGCGCTGTACCGATTGGGCCTGGCGCTCTTCGATCTGGCTCACCCGGACCGGTGTCTCCTGCGCGGCGACGAATGGATCTTCGGCCCCGAGGCGCCCTACGAGTGTGCCGGCGACGTGGGTCACGTCGCCTTTCCTTGCGGTTCCACCGTCGGTCCCGACGGTGACACGCTCTACGTTTACTACGGTGCGGCGGATACCAGCATCGCCCTGGCGACGGCGAGCCTCCAGGAGCTCCTGGGCTGGCTGGATGCCCATGGAAGCTTGGAGCGCCGTAGGAAGGGCCCAGGGACTCTCCCTGGGTCTTCGCACGCCGCGACAGATCTTCCAGGTGGAAGGTGACCACCTCCGACATCACCGCATCAGCGATGATCCCGGGCCCCACTTCCACCTCACCGTGGTCGTTGGCCTCGAGACAGAGGTCCGCCGATTCCGGAGGGCGTCCGGTCCGCTCCTCGATGAAGTCCGCCATGACGTACGGGGGCCCGGCGAGCGCGCCAGGGTTGCCGAGAGCGCCTTCCAGAAAGGCCACGGTGCCCGTCCCCATCCCCCCCGCTCCCCGACCGGACAACGGGGTGTTTCCCGACTTGTTCCCTTCGGCAAGGGCCCATACGTTAGCGGTAGGATCCTTGAGAATTAGGGCTCGTGAAGCCTCAGCGCGGAGGAGGAATAGACTATGCGTCGTGTGATCCCCACCGTATTGGCCCTGGCCTGGCTCGCCGCCTGCAGCAAGGAGGCGCCCCCACCCGCTGAGGAGGCCGCCAACGCGGGCCACGCGGACTCCGTCGCGATGGCGGCTGCGGCCTTCGATTCCACCGTGCTGGACACGGTCACCTGGAACAACCCGGAAGAGGCGCTCTCACGCGGGGGGCTGGTCTTCCGCGTCAGTTGCAACAAGTGCCACGGCGTCACCGGGAACGGCGACGGCGACCTGGTCGCCGACGGCAAGTCCGCCAAGCCCCCGTCCTTCCTCGCGCCCGACTGGAAGTACGCCGACGATCCCGTTGGACTCCGCAAGGTGATCTTCTCGGGCAGCGCCAACGACATGCCTTACTGGGGCCTGGTGGGCCTCAAGTACCGGGACCTGGACGGGGTGGCCACGTACATCACCACCTACCTGCGCCCGACCTTCGCCGACCAGCCGACGACCTGATCGGGTCCGGGACCGCATGACAGAGGCGGCGGCCCACGGTGATGGGACGCCGCCTTCTTCGTTCCGGATGAGCCGGCTTCGCCGCCTTGGGATTCCCGCCCCACTCGCCGGCGGTCACGAGGGCTTGATGAGCGGATAGAAGTAGATCGCCTCCCTACCCCGAAAGTCGGCCATCCGCCCGAGCACGAAGTCCTCCCCGATGTGATGGACCTCCATGAGCGTCGGCATGGTGAGGTCGCCCAGGAAACGCCCGTCACGGTCGAAGACGGTCCACTTCTGGGGTTGGCCCATGCCGAACCACTGGTAGGCCTTCACCCACAGGTTCCCTGCGTCGTCCACGACGAGGCCTGCATAGGCGGGGAAGCGCTCGGCGTACTGGAACTTTTCCACCACGGCCTTGGCGGCGGCCTCGTCCAGCGTGTCTTCAAGCTCGCCCACGGCGGCGTGCTCATAGGCGGTCCTGTCCACCTGCGTCACGTCCCCGGCCAGGCGGTTCAGCCTCACGATCCGGCGTGTGCTCCTATCCAGCGCCACCTCCCGGAGTTCGAAGCGGTCTGCCGGACCGTACCAGAGGGTCGAGTCGCTTACCGCCTCAACCCCATCGGCCCCGAAGACGTAGATCCCGTCACCGTGCAGCACCGTCAGGTCCTCAAAGTCCCCCAGCGACCCGAGGGGCGAAGCGTCGGTCCCGAAGGTCAGGAGGCGAACCCGCGTCCGCTGCACCTCCCCCGCAGTGGTATCCCCGGGGGGAAAGACCTTCAGGAGGATCGTGCCGTTCCCCAGGATCCCGCTCACCGTCGGGGAGGGATCCGACTCCATGTCGGTGGACACGGGCTTGGACCTCCGCGCCATGGATCCGAGGGAGTCGTAGACCGCCACCGAGCGGTCCATGAGCACCACCAGGAGCGAGTCCCCAGGGAGCTCGTGAAGGCGGATCGGTCGAATGGGCTCCCGCACCTCGTCCGGGGGCATGGCCAGCGTACGCAGGTGCATACCCTGGGCGTCGTATACGCGCACGTCTCCCAGCCCCGTGTTCGCCACGGCAATGCTCCCGTCGCCCAGGCGTATAGAGTGACGGACCCGGTAGAGTTGCTGGGTCTCGTCCAGAGGCACGTTCCCGATCTGGACGGCAGGCGTCCGAGCGAGTCGCCAGGCCGAATCCAGCGTCCACGCCGGCTGGGCCTCGTCGTTGTCCACGATGGTGATGCCCAAGCTGTCGCCGACGATCACCGCCTCACGGGGCGGCGGCGCGCCGCACGCCGCCAGGAGGAGCGCCCCGCCCAACGGAGCGAGGCAGCGGCGGGACAGGGTGCGGCGCCGGCGCCGCGTCCCGATTCGGTGGATCGAGGGCACGCTCATGGGATGGACCTCCTTCCGTGGGGTCTGGACAGCAAACCGTATTCATGGTGAGTTCACGTGGCAAGCTTGGCGCGGAAATCGGTCGGGGAAGCAGGCGGTGGGGAGATCCCGTACCGAATCCCTAGGGAGAAACCGTACAGGATGTGGGCTTACGGCTCCCTTGACGCTCCGGGCCGAGCCCTACAGGTTGTCGTGTCAGGCCTGACGGGTGCTCGCAGGCGGTGGGGTGCGAATGCATATTCACGCTTCGCCGATATGCCCGTGGTGTCCGCGACCGACGCGGAGGCCTAGGCCCAGGACATCGAGCGCCACAGGCAAAGTGCACGGAGGGAGGGTTACATGAATTCTGAGTCCCCTGGCGAGGTCGGCGCCCACGCGCGCCGTGAGCTTCTGCCCACCCGGGACATCTCGGCGAAGCCCAGGGCGTTCTCGACGCTGTTGGCGAGCCAGCCGCCCAAGCAGGGTAGGACTGTCGGGGCGACGCTGGTTTCCACCGTCGTGCACGCGGCTCTCGTCGGCAGCGCGGTCTGGGTGACGATGCAGGCCGGTGAGGAAGCTGCGAGCGCCGAAGAGGTCGAGTTCGTCGAGTTGGTGGAGGACGTGGCGCCCCCGCCCCCGCCCCCGCCACCCCCAGTAGACCAGCCCCAGATGCAGGACGTGGTCCGGGGCTTCCAGACGCTGTCGGTCCCCGATGTCGTTCCGCCCGACATCCCACCCCCCGGAGCCTTCACGATCTCCGAGGCCGACTTTACGGGTGAGGGGCTGGAGGGAGGCCGCTCCGAGGGCCGCGACACGACGGTGGTGGTGATGGAGGAGGTGAACAGGGAGGAACCGGTCTTCACCCCCTACACCGTCGCCCCGGACCTGCGAAACCGTGAAGAGGTCGGACGCGCCCTCGAGCGCGAATACCCGCCGCTCCTGCGGGACGCCGGCATCGGCGGCACCGTCGTCGTGTACCTGTTCATCGATGAAGAGGGCATGGTGCAGAATACGCGGGTACACACGTCCAGCGGCCACACTTCGCTGGACGAGGCCGCCCTGCGGGTCGGGACCGTCATGACCTTCTCTCCCGCCATGAACCGGGACAAGAAGGTCCCGGTTTGGGTATCGCTGCCAATCACGTTCCAGGTTCGCTAACCAGAGCACTGCGCGGGAGCCGCACCGCGATCACCGCCACGTCCGCGGCAGTCTACCGGACGCGAAACACGCCTGAGGAGGGTTGTCGATTATGGGTCTGGATCTTATTGAGCTTTGGGGAACGATGGGATGGTTCGCCAAGGGAATCGTGTACATTTTGGCGTTCATGTCTCTGTACTCCCTGACGATCGCCGTGTTGCGCTACTGGGACTTCCGCCGCTCGAAGAAGGCGACGCTGAAGTTCTCCCCCATCCTGTCCGAGGCCATGAGCAACATGGACATCTCCGCCGCCGAACAGGCGGTGGCCGACCATAAGCTCAGCCACATGGCTGGCGCCTTCCAGGGCATCTTCGAGTCGCTGCGGTACCACCTCGAGGACAGTTCCCTGACGGCCGTCGAGGTGGCGGCTTCCGGTCGCATGCTCGAGCTCAACAAGCTCGAGCAGGTCGCGCGCTTCCGCCGTGGGCTGGGCGTCCTGGCCACCGTCGGCGCCACCGCGCCCTTCGTCGGTCTGCTCGGAACCACCATGGGCGTCGTGAACGCCTTCACCGGAATGGCCGAGATGGGATCCGGCGGCCTGGCGGCCATCTCCGCCGGTATCGCCGAGGCCCTGATCACCACCGCCTTCGGCCTCCTCGTGGCCGTCCCCGCGGTGTGGCTGTTCAACTTCTTCCAGAATCGGGTTGAGCTGGTCGGCATGGAGATCGAGTACGGGAGCAAGGAGTTCCTCAACCTCCTCCTCGTGCTCGAGCAGCGCCTGGCCCGCGGTGAGAGGATCGAGCTGGCAACCTCTGCGAAGGCCCATGCTCCAGAGGCGTAAGCCACCAAGGAAGGGGGTGTAAATCATGGCAATGGCCGCTGGGACGTCAGAGACCATGAGCGACATCAACGTCACGCCCATGGTGGACGTGATGCTGGTGCTCCTCATCATCTTCATGGTCGTGACGCCCACCATCATGGCCGGCTTCCAGGCCGCGCTTCCCACGGGCGACAATCTCAAGGCGCGCCCGGAAGAGGAGGGCAGAGTGGTCTTCGGGGTCGATGTCAGAGGGAATTACTATCTGGACAAGAAGCCGGTGGCGCGGGAGCAGGTTCCCGCGATGCTGGCCCAGGCGTTCCGTGAGAGACCCCAGGACAGGGTGCTCTTCCTGAAGGCGGATGCGAATCTGCCCTACGAAGAGATCATGACGGTCATGAAGCTCGCCCGGGATGCCGGAGCTCGCGTACTCGCGGCTGTATCCGAGGCCCGGGGTCCCGTCGATGGCGCAGCACCGGGCGGAGGAGGCTGACCTATGGCGATGACGCAGAGTTCAAAGGGGTCGATGGCGGACATCAACATGACGCCGATGATCGACATCCTTCTGGTGCTCCTCGTGATTTTCATTCTTGCGCAGCCCATGCTCCAGCGGAGCATCGACATCCAGCTCCCCCTCGAGAAGGAGGAGGAGGAGGAGGAGGCAGGGGGCGCATCGGCGGTGATCGTGCTGGAGATCACGAATAGCGGCTCGTACTTCCTCAACACCGCTCCAGTTGCGAAGTCCGGTCTCCGGGCACGTCTGGTCGAGGTCTACAGCGCGCGGCCCGACAAGGTGCTGTTCGTGAAGGCCGAGGGTGGAGTGTCGTACGGCACCGTGGTGGACGCCATGGACCTCGCCCGCGGGGCAGGTGTGGAAGTGGTGGGTGCAGTCCTCCCCAAGGCAGGGGAGGTGTTCTGAGCCGAAGACGGATCCATCCGTCGCAAGCTCCTCAGGCCGGGCCCCTCTCCTCCGGGAGAGGGGCCCGTTCGTTTGCACACGGCGCTCCTTCCGGCCGACTTGAACCCCTCTCTGAGCTACCGTAGGTTACTCGGAGCGGGTTCCGTCATTCCGCGCCGTTCCCATCTTTGGGAGGAAGTTCATGCGCCGCACCAGCATCACCCTTGCCGCCCTCGCATGGCTGGGTGCCTGCGGGGGCGAGGCTCCGCCACCGCCGCCGGCCGAGGAGCCCCCACCCACCCTGACCCGGGCCGACTCTGCCGAATTGGCGCTGGCGGCTTTCGACTCCACCGTCTACGACACCATCCAGTGGCAGAGCGAGGACGCCGCCATCGAGCGGGGTGGCCTCGTGTACCGCGTCAGTTGCATGACGTGCCACGGAGAAAATGGACGCGGGAATCGCGGCTTCATTTTCGAAGGCGACACGCTGCGCCCACCCTCCTTCGTCGCCGCCAACTGGCCCCTCGCGAGAGACCCCGTCGGCCTCCGCAGGCGGATCTTCACCGGGTCCGTCCTCGGGATGCCCTACTGGGGTCTGCTGGGCATGACGCACAAGGACGTGGACGCCGTGGCCCGCTACATCACCAACGCGCTGCGATAGAAGGCGTCCGCGGGTCTTAGCACCACTTCGGAGCAGGAGGGCCGCGGAATACCCGGCCCCCAGCTCTCGGCTTGCCTTCGCAAGCGCTTCGCCCTAGAGTCTCCGGGTAGGCTTCGGCCCGGCACGCCATCATCTCGTTTCTTTTCCAGGATTCCCCATGCGCACTGCGACCAGAAACACCGCCTTCTTGCTGCTTCTCGCATCCGCGGCCCTGTCCGCATGCGGCAAGGAGCCCCCCCCACCCGCCGAAGAGCCCGTGGAGGAACCCGCGATCGATCCCATCTACGACGTGGAAAATGCCAACGAGCAGGCTCCGGAGGAGTACAAGGTCCTCATGGAGACCTCCGCCGGAAACGTGGTCATCGCCGTCCACCGCGCCTGGGCGCCCTTGGGCGCCGACCGGTTCTATAACCTGGTGAAGGTCGGCTTCTACGACGATACCCGGATCTATCGCGTGGTCACGGACTTCATGGCCCAGTGGGGCCTCAACGGCGAGCCCCGGGTGAACGCCGTGTGGCGGAACTACCCCATCACCGACGACCCCGTGAAGCACTCCAACGACCGCGGAACGGTGACCTTCGCCACCAGCGGAGCGGACGCACGCACCACCCAGGTGTTCATCAACTTCCAGAACAACTACTTCCTCGACGAGTCGGGCTTCGCGCCCTTCGGCGAGGTGGTCGAGGGCATGGACGTGGCCGGGAAGTTCCATGCGGGATACGGCGACGGACCGCCCCAGGGCCAGGGCCCGAACCAGGCGCAGATCTTCTCGGAAGGGAACGCCTATCTCGACGCTTCGTTCCCGGAACTGACCAAGATCGTGAAGATGACCATCCAGGAAGAGGCACCGCCTCCCGCAAGCTGAGCGGGGTGACCTCCAGCCGGAGGGCACTTCAGGCTGAGAAAGAGGATCGGCGCCGCCAACGCGATGCGGTGGCGGCGCCGATCCTTTGCGCGCCGGATGACCAAGCCGCCGGGGCGGCCGGGGGCTCGTTCAGGCCTTCAGTGCCACCAGCACCTCGTCCAGCATCTTCTTGGCGTCGCCGAAAAGCATGCGGTTGTTGTCCTTGTAGAAGAGCGGGTTGTCCACCCCCGCGTAGCCCGACGCCATACTGCGCTTCATGACGATGGACGTCTTGGCCCTCCACACCTCCAGCACGGGCATGCCGGCGATGGGGCTCGTCGGGTCTTCCTGGGCGCTGGGGTTCACGATATCGTTGGCGCCGATCACCATGGCCACGTCGGTGGCGGGAAAGTCCTCGTTCAGCTCGTCCATCTCCATCACGATGTCGTAGGGCACTTTCGCCTCGGCCAGGAGCACATTCATATGGCCGGGCATGCGTCCCGCCACCGGATGGATGCCGAAGCGCACGTTCACGCCCTTTTCGCGCAGGTGCTTGGTGATCTCGTAGACCGTGTGCTGGGCCTGGGCCACCGCCATGCCGTAGCCGGGAACAATGATCACGTTTTTGGCGTCGCGCAGCAGCTCCGCCGTCTCGCCAGCCAGGATGGGCGAGACCTCGCCCGTCGACTGGGCGCCGCCCGCGATCGCCGGCTTCCCTCCCCCGGTGCCGAAACCGCCTGCGATCACCGCCACGAAACGTCGGTTCATGGCCTGGCACATGATGTACGACAGAATGGCGCCGCTGGAACCGACCAGAGCGCCGGTGACGATGAGGAGGTCGTTGTTCAGCATGAAGCCGGTCGCTGCCGCGGCCCACCCGGAGTAGCTGTTCAGCATGGACACCACCACCGGCATGTCGGCGCCGCCGATGGCCATGACCATGTGGACCCCGAAGGCCAGGGAGACCACCGTCATGACCATGAGCGGCGTCATGCCTTGGGCGACCTCGTGGGTGTGGATGAACTGCCAGCCGAACCAGATCACCACCAGAAGCCCCGTCAGGTTGAGCAAGTTGCGCCCCGGGAGGATCACGGGCTTCCCACTGATCTTCCCTGCCAGCTTCCCGAAGGCGATGAGCGAGCCCGAGAAAGTCACGGCGCCGATGAGGATGCCGACGTAGATCTCGATCTCGTGGATGGTCTTCTCGGCGCCGGTGAACGCGCCTGCCGCCGCGGGATCGATATAGTTGGCAAAACCCACCATCACGGCCGCGATGCCCACCAGCGAATGCATGAGCGCCACCAGCTCCGGCATCTGGGTCATGCGCACGACGCGCGCCGCGTACAGGCCGATGCTGGCGCCCACAGCCATGGCGCCGATGATCAACGGAAGGCCCTGCGTGGTGACGTTCGGCCCGAAGACCGTGGCGAGCACGGCGATGATCATGCCGATGATGCCGTAGAGGTTTCCACGGCGAGAAGTCTCCGGATTCGACAACCCACCCAGGCTCAGGATGAAGAGGATGGTGGCGCCGACGTAGGAGACGGTTACGAGTGTCGGTGACATGGGTCGTCTCCTCTATTTCCGGAACATTCCCAGCATGCGCTGGGTCACGGCGAATCCGCCGAACATGTTGATGGCCACGAGCGCCAGGCTCGTCACCGCGAGGCCCAGGATCCAGCCCACCGGCCGGTTCACCTCCCCCGTGAGCGGCGGCGCGATCTGCACCAGGGCACCGATGGCGATGATGCTCGAGATGGCGTTGGTGACACTCATGAGTGGCGTGTGCAGCGCCGGCGTCACGTTCCAAACCACCATGTAGCCCACGAAGCAAGCCAGCACGAACACGGTGAAGTGTGAGAGGAAGGCAGCCGGCGCGAAGGCTCCGATGAACCAGAACAGAAGCCCGCCGCCGACGAGGAGCACCAGGGTGGACCTGAGCGGCATGGGGCCGCCGGCCGCGCCGTGGCCGTGTGGCTTCGCCGGCGCGGGCACGGCGGCCTTCGCCGCCGGTGCCGGCGGGGACGCCGAGAGCTTGGGTGCCGGCGGCGGCCAGGTGATGACGCCATCCTTGACCACCGTGGTGCCGCGGATCACCTCGTCGTCCATGTTGACGTCGATGACCCCGTCCTTGGTCTTGCACAGCTCCTCGGTCAGCCGCAGCAGGTTGGTGGCGTAGAGCGTGCTGGACTGCTTGGAGAGCCGGCTGGGAAGGTCGGAGTAGCCGATGATGGTCACGCCATGCTTGACCACCACCTTGCCGGGCTCGGTGAGCTCGCAGTTGCCGCCCTGCTCCGCCGCCATGTCCACGATTACGCTTCCGGGCTTCATGGACTGGACCATCTCGGCAGTGATGAGACGCGGAGCCGGCTTACCCGGGATGAGCGCGGTGGTGATGATGATGTCCACGTCCTTCGCCTGCTTGGCGAAGACCTCGCGCTGGGCTTTCTGGAAGCCCTCGCTCATCACCTTGGCGTAGCCGCCGACGCCGGTGCCCTCCTCTTCGTAGTCCACACCGACGAACTCGCCGCCCATGGACTTCACCTGGTCGGCCACCTCGGGCCGGGTGTCGTTCGCCCGCACGATGGCGCCCAAGCCCGCCGCGGTGCCGATGGCGGCGAGCCCGGCCACGCCGGCGCCGATGACGAACACCTTGGCTGGAGGAACCTTCCCCGCAGCGGTGATCTGGCCGGTGAAGAAGCGGCCGAAGTGGTGAGCCGCCTCGATGACGGCGCGGTAGCCGGCGATGTTGGCCATGGACGACAGCGCGTCCAACTTCTGCGCCCGCGAGATGCGAGGCACGCTGTCCATGGCCAGCACGGTGGCCTTCCTGGCCGCCAGCTTCTGCATGAGGTCGGGGTTCTGCGCCGGCCAGACGAAGCTGACCAGAGTGCCCCCTTCGCGCATCAGGCCCACTTCCTCGGTGCTGGGCCCTCGCACCTTGAAGACGATGTCCGATCCCGACCAGAGCTCTGCGGCGCTCGCTACGATGTCCGCCCCCGCCGCGCGGTAGGCGTCGTCGCTGAAGTTCGCGTGATCTCCGGCGCCGGACTGGACCACCACCTTGAAGCCCAGCTTGATGAGCTTCTCGACGACCTCCGGCACGGTCGCGACGCGCTTCTCGTCCGCGGCCGTCTCTCTCGGTACGCCTATCACCTGAGGCATGGATTTCCCTCGCTCGTTGACGTTGGAGCGCGTGGACGTCGGCAGGGTCGCGTTCACGCGTCCCGTGAGAATAGGGGGAGTGCAATCACAATGGAATGGCGCGCCTCGCCAACGTCCCCGGCGGTGTGTCCACGGCCAGGATCCAGGCACTTGGAGCTTGGAGTACTACTGGTGTCCACGCCGGTGTCCGCCTCCGGGATCCGGCCCCAGGCGTGCCTCCTGTCGGGGGGCGGCACACCCGCTAGGTTGCCCCTGCGCGGACCGGCGGGCACAAGCCGCCTCTGCGCCCCACCAACGCCCGGAGGCCCGTCGCCATGCTCGCCCGCTGTCCCGCCCCCACCAGCACCGTCTTCTCCCTCCATTCCCCGAGAAGGCTCCTCCTCGCCTTCTCCCTCGCCCTCCTCGCAGCACCTGCGCTGTCGGCCCAGGATGTCATCCTCGTCCCAGGCAAGCCGGAGGACGTGGGCATGTCCTCCGCCATCCTGCAGGGGGGCGTCCAGCTCTACCGCGACGCAGTGGAGCGGGGCGACCTGGTGGGCGCCATGCTCCTGGTGGCCAAGGACGGCAAGGTCGTCCTCCACGAGGCCGTGGGGTGGCGCAACAAGGGGAAGAACCTCCCCATGGAGCCCAGCACCATGTTCCGCATGGCGTCGAACACCAAAGCCACCATCGCCACCGCCATCGGCATCCTGGTGCAGGAGGGGAGGCTCCACTACGACGACCCTGTGCGGCAGTACATCCCGTCGTTCGACAACTACCGGGGTGGATTCATCCAGATCCGCCACCTGCTGAACCACACCTCCGGCTTCCGCATCGGGTCGCTCTTCCTCGAGCCGTACACCCAGCCCTCGGCGGAGCACCCCGAGGCCCCCACCCTGCAGCTCGAGGCGGCCAAGTACGGCCCCGTCGGTGCCGAGGTGGTCCCCGGCACGTCGTACTCGTACTCCAACCCCGGATACAACACGCTCGGTGCGCTGGTCGAGATCGCCTCCGGGCAGTCGCTGGAGTCGTTCCTGGACCAGCGCATCTACACGCCCCTGGGGATGCACGACTCCTACAACCACGAGGTCGCCGAAAAGCTGGAGGGGAAGCTCTCCCGCATGGGCGCGGTCCACTACCAGCGAGACAGCCTGAGCGGCGAGTGGATCCCGGCGTGGCAGCCCGGCGACCCGCCCCAGGTCCCCTTCGTGCGGGCCTCCGGGGGGATGATCTCCACGGCCATGGACTATGCGGTCTTCTGTCAGATGTTCCTGAACGGCGGCATCTACGGCGGCACGCGCATCCTGGAGGAGCGCACGGTGGAGCGCATGACCTCCGACTCGTACTTCGCCGGCGGCGAGTTCGACCCCGAGCGGGGCACACACGTGGGGTACGGGATGGGGTGGGTGGTGGCAAGGGACGGGACGTTCTCCCACACGGGCTCGGACGGGACCGCAGCGTGGGTGGACCCGAACCAGGACCTCGTCGTGCTCGTCCTGACGCAGACGCCCCGGGGCCGGAATCCCAGAAACAAGTTCTTCGAGCTGGTCCGCACGGCCATCCTGCCCTGACCGAGCCCAGCGAGCAGTGCCTCCTCCCCCTGGCTGCCGCGCTCCTGGTCGCCGCACCTGCGGCCCAGGCGCAACAGGGCGGCCGCGTCCTAGAGGGGCGGACCCTCTTCAGCAAGGCCCTGAACCGGGAGTGGGCGTACACCATCTGCCTCCCCCCGGACCACGACAGGTCGGAGCGGGCGTACCCGGTCTTCTACCTGCTCCACGGGATGGGTGGCGAGCACACCAACTGGGCGCGCTATGGCGACGCGCGCGCATGATCGGCGGCCTCTCCATGGGCGGGTACGGCGCCATCCACACCGCGTTCAAGCACCCCGAGCTGTTCGGCGCGGTGGCGTCGCTCTCCGGGGGACTCTCGAAGACCCCCCCGGCGCAGACCGAGGCGCCCAAGCCCCCCACGCCCTGGGGGATCCCCTTCGACGCCAAGCGCTGGCAGGCGGAGAGCCCCTTCACCTGGATCCCGTCGCTGAAGCAGAGGGTCGAGGAGGCGCGCCTCCAGGTGTACATCAGCACGGGGGACGACGACGACGCCCGCATCGTCCAGGGCGCGGTGGACCTGTACAACGCGCTCCGGGCCGAGGACCTGCCCGCGGAGCTGCGCATCACCGACGGCGCCCACACCTGGGAGGTGTGGGACCGGGGGCTGAAGGAGGCGCTCATCTTCTTCTCCAACACGTTCCGGGCGCGGATCCGGTAGGCGCCAGGACCGGGGGCGCGCCAGCCTCGTGAGGGCCTAGCTGCGACTCCAGACCGAAAGCGGGCTGACCTCGGCGATGCGCCGGAAGTCCGCGTCCGTGGTGAGGATGCTCAGGCCGTGGCGCACACATAGCGCCGCGAGGAGCGCGTCGATCGTGCCGATCTGGATTCCATTCCGCCTGCACCGATTCCGGAGAGCCGCCGCGTCGATGTGATCGCTGCGGTCCGGTGTCAGGAAGGGGAGCGCACGGAAGCGGCCCAGGATCGCTTCGCGCGCCCGGGGACCCGAGAAGCCCTGCAAAATCTCCTGCAGGATCGGTCCGGTGGTGACGACCAACTCACCGGACGCCAGGGCATCTCCGAGGGCTCGGACCTCGGGGAGGTCGGGGGGAGCGTCCCGGCGAAGAGCCATGGACCACACGCAGGTGTCCACCAGGAGGCTCACGCCCGGGAGCGCTCCGCCTTGTAGTCGTAGGCCGGGTCCCACTGCAGGCTGCGGAAGAGGTCGAGGACCTCCCGCTGTTCACGGCGGGAGATGAACTCTTCGAGTGCCCGGGTGACGGCGGCCTTCTTGGTGTTCTCGCCACTCACCGCCAGTGCCCGGTCCAGGAGCTCCGGATCCAGATCCAGGTTCGTTGCCATGTGTAAGCCTCCACACATGATACTACACAAGCGCCTCCGATTTGGCCACCCACTTCGTCGGGCGGGAACACGGGTCCTGGGCGCCGCCTCCATCTTCGGATCGGGCGCGGGGCGCCTCCATGGCCCGATGCGCGCGCTTCCCGTCCTGGAGCGCCCGTCCATGATCGAGCCCCTCGATCGCCTGAAGGACGCGCTGAGAGATTGCTAGGCTTTCGAGCGTGAGCTGGGCTCCGGAGGCATGGCCACCGTCTGGCTGGCCCAGGACCTCAAGCACCACCGCCAGGTCGCCGTGAAGGTGCTGCGGCCCGAGCTGGCAGCCAGCGTCGGCCCAGAGCGGTTCCTGCGCGAGGTGGACATCGCCGCCAACCTGCAGCACCCCCACATCCTCCCGCTCCACGACTCCGGGGAGGCCGACGGGTTCCTCTACTACGTGATGCCGTACGTGGAGGGGCAGACCGTGCGTCAGAGGCTCCTCAGGGAGCGGGAGCTGCCGGTGGGGGAGGCGGTGCGGATCCTGCGGGACGTGGCCGACGCCATGGCGGCGGCCCACGCCAAGGGCGTGGTGCACCGTGACCTGAAGCCCGAGAACATCATGCTCACGGGGCGCCACGCGCTGGTGGCGGACTTCGGGGTGGCCAAGGCGGTGAGCGAGGCCACGGGCCGGCAGCACCTGACGACGAAGGGGGTGGCGCTCGGGACGCCGACGTACATGGCGCCGGAGCAGGCGGCGGCCGATCCGCTCACGGACCACCGGGCGGACATCTACGCGCTGGGGGTGGTGGCGTACGAGATGCTCACCGGGGAGCCGCCGTTCGTGCGCACCACGGCGCAGGCCATGATGGCGGCGCACCTGACGGAGGCTCCGGTGGCGGTGACGGAGCGGCGGGGGACGATCCCGCCGGCGCTGGCGGCGATGGTCATGCGGTGCCTGGAGAAGAAGCCGGCGGACCGGCCGCAGCGGGCGGAGGAGCTGCTGGGGGTGCTGGAGGGATTGGCGACGCCCAGCGGGGGTCTGACGCCTGCGGAGACGCAGCCGGTGAGGGTTCGGGGGAGCCGGAGGAAGGTGGGCCTCGCGGTGGCAGGGGTCGCTGTCGTGGCGCTGGCCGCGCTGGGCGCCTGGGCGCTTCTCGGTCGCGGCGGTCCCGCGCCGGACCCGAAGGTGCGGGAGCCGGTGGTGGTGCTGCCGTTCACGGAGCGCTTGGGCATTGGACCAGAGAGGTCATCGCGCCCGCCGCCCTCGGACGGGTGGACGAGATCGAGCGCGTCGTCAACGAGAGCTACCGGCTGGAGCAGCAGGGGGCTCCTGAGCGGCTCTCGAGCAGCGCCGCGTTGGAGTTGTCCCGACACGGCTTCGCGGAGCCTGCGCGGGCGTTCGCCAGAGGGCGGTGGAGGGCTTCGAGCGATGGCCCCAATCCGCGCGAGACGTGCCGGGCGCCCGCAACGTCCTCCGGAACAGCCTGGTGGTCCTGGGTGACTACGAGGCGCTGTGGCAATCCTACGACGAACAGTCGATGCGCCAAGGCGCACAAGGGCTCGGCTCCCGAATCCTCGGAGCGCGCTTCCGCATCCTGATGGGTGACACCACGGGCGTAGTGGCTCTCGTGGACTCGGCACGCACCCTGCCCCTGACCGCGTTCGCCGGCTCGAATTGGGGTCGGACCGGTGAGCCGCGCTACTATGGCGCTCAACTCCTGGCGCTGCTCGGTCGCCAGGACGAGGTCGTGGCCATGCTCCACGAGGCGTGGAACAACGGCTGGCGCCTCGGCGCCGACGAGCCGCTCCAGTGGTACTGGGCCCCCATCAAGGACTATCCGCCCTTCCAGGAGCTGGTGAAGCTGAAGGCCGGGAGCTGAGGGAGCTTCCGTTTCGGCGGTGACAGCGCCATATTGCGACTCGATATGGCGACAGTGGCGCGATTCTTCCGACCTCCCGAGGGGAGCTTCTTCCTCTTCGGCCCCCGCGGCACGGGGAAGACCACCTGGCTCCGTGAGGCGCTTCCCGATGCCCTGGTGGTCAACCTGCTCCGCCCAGAACTCTACCGTGAGCTGAGCGCCCGGCCGGAGCGGCTCGCGGAGCTCGTGCGGGGGAACCCCGAGCGGACCGATGTCGTCCTCGACGAGGTGCAGCGTGTGCCCGAGCTCCTCTCCGTCGTGCATGACCTCATGGAGTCGGAGGACCGGCGGCGCTTCGTGCTCACCGGCTCCAGCGCGCGGAAGCTGCGCCGCGGCGGCACCGACCTCCTGGCGGGGCGGGCGGTGCTCCGCACCCTGCACCCGTTCCTGGCAGCGGAGCTTCCCGCGTTCGACCTGGAGGGCGCCCTCGCCCACGGTCTGGTGCCCCTGGTGGTGACCGCATCCGACCCGGGCGACGTGCTCGCCGCGTATGCGACGCTCTACCTCGAGCAGGAGGTCCAGGCCGAAGGCATGGTGCGCAACGTCGGGAGCTTCGCCCGGTTCCTCGAGGTGGTGAGCTTCTCCCACGCGTCGGTGCTCAACGTCAGCAACGTCGCCAGGGACGCCCAGGTGAGCCGCAAGACCGTGGAGGGGTATCTGGCCATACTGGAGGATCTCCTCCTGGCGTGGCGCGTGCCCGTGTTCACGCGGCGGGCCAAGCGGGCCACCATGGCGCATCCAAAGCTGTACCTGTTCGACGCCGGCGTCTTCCGCTCCCTGCGGCCCAACGGACCTCTCGACCGTCCCCACGAGATCGAGGGCGCGGCCCTGGAGGGGCTCGTGGCGCAGCACCTGCGCGCGTGGATCGCGTACTCGGGTGATGCCTTCGAGCTCGCGTATTGGCGCACGCGCTCCGGCGTGGAGGTGGACTTCGTCGTGTACGGGCCCGGCGGGTTCTGGGCCGTGGAGGTCAAGAACGGAGCGACGCTGCGCCGTGAGGACGTGCGGTCACTCAAGGCGCTGCGGGAGGACTACCCGGAGTGCGAGCCCCTCCTGGCGTACCGCGGGAGCGACCGCCTCGTGGTGGACGGCGTGCGCTGCCTCCCGGTGCAGGAGCTGCTCTCGGGGATCAGGCCGGGGCGGGGGCTGGGGGCGTAGGCGGCGCCACCTCAGGGAGCCCGGATCCGGACGCGTGTACGCCGGCCGGGCGCCACCGTATGTTGGCGCGCATCCGCCCACCTCGATGGGGTCTCGCGTCATGATACGGGTTCCGGCTCTCCGCGCCTTCGTTCGCGCAGCGGTCCTCACCGCCTGCGTCCTCCCCCCCTGCCTCCGCCTCCGCCCAGGTGGAAGTGACGGAGGCCACCGTCGCCCAGCTCCAGGAGTGGATGGCCTCCGGACGCACCACGTCCGTGGAGATCACGGCCGCGTACCTTGCCCGCATCGGGGCGTACGACCAGGCGGGGCCGCGCCTGAACGCCATGATCCGGCTCAACCCCAACGCCCTGGCGGAGGCGGAGGCGCTGGACCGGGAGCGGAAGCTGCGGGGGCCCCGGGGCCCGCTCCACGGGATCCCCGTGATCCTGAAGGACAACTACGACCTGGCGGGGATGCCCACCACCGCAGGCACCATCGGCCTGGCGGGGCTCATGCCGCAGGACGACGCCACCCAGGTGCGCAAGCTCCGCGAGGCCGGGGCCGTGTTCATCGGCAAGGCGAACATGCACGAGCTGGCCTCGGGGATCACGACCATCGCGTCGCTGGGCGGGCAGACGCTGAACCCCTACGATCTCACCCGGAACCCGGGGGGCTCCAGCGGGGGCACGGGAGCGGCCATCGCGGCCAGCTTCGCCGCCCTGGGGTGGGGGACGGACACGTGCGGATCCATCCGCATCCCGGCGTCGCACAACAATCTGGTGGGGCTGCGCCCGACCAAGGGGCTGTCGAGCATCGACGGGATCATCCCCCTGGCCCACTCCCAGGACGTGGGAGGGCCGCTGGCGCGGAGCGTGGCTGACCTGGCGGTGGCCCTGGACGCGACGGTGGGACCCGACCCCGCCGATCCGGCGACCCGAATGTGGGAGGGGCGCCCGCCTGTCTCCTTCGCCGACGCCCTCGACTCCCAGGCCCTGAAGGGCGTCCGCATCGGGATCCTCCGAGGGCTCTTCGGACGCCCCGGCGAGACGGACGGCGCCCCGCTGGTGCGCGCGGCGCTGGAGAAGATGGTGGAGCTGGGCGCGGACACGGCCACCGTGGTCATCCCGGACCTGGACAGCCTCCTGGCCCGCTCGGGCCGCATCGCCCACGAGATGCGGCCGGACATCCTGGCGTACCTGGCGGACGTGCCCGACGCGCCCGCCGACTCGTTGGGGTTGCTCCTGGCCGAGGGCACGGTGCACGAGGCCCTCATCGCGCGCCTGCGCACCCGCAACGCCACGCCCCTCGACTCGGCGGCGTACGCTCGCGCCGTGGAGGCGGGCGAGCGGCTCCGCGCCGTGACCACGGCCACCATGGATTCGATGCGCGTGGACGCCCTGGTCTACCCGACCATGAACGTGGCGCCCAGCATGAACCCCGACCCCCAGAGGGGCTCCACGTGCGGGCTTTCGGCCCAGTCGGGTCTCCCCGCCATCACCGTCCCCGCCGGGTTCACGCCGGCGGGGCTCCCCATGGGCGTGGAGATCCTGGGGCGCGCGTTCGACGACGCGCGGCTGGTGGCCCTCGCCTACGCCTACGAGCAGGTCGCCGCCAATCGGCGCGCGCCGGCCACGACGCCGCCCTTGGTGGACGGTCACGCTCCGCCGCCTCGCTCCTGGAGCATCTCGGCCGTCGGCGCGGGGCCCGACCGGGCCGAGGCGCGCTTCACCTTCGATCCCGTCCGGGGGACGTTGGCGTGGGGTGTCGAGGTGAGCGGCGTCCCCGCCGGGGACCTCCACGCCGTGGCGCTCCGCCGCAAGGACGCCGAGGGGCGGCTCTCGGTGGTGCTCCGCCTCGTCGGCCCCGGCGTGCTCCGGGCCTCCGGCAACGAGATGCTGACGCCCAACTTCCGGGGGTGGCTGGAATCCGGCGCGCTCACGCTGGAGGTCTTCACCCGCGCCCACCCGTTCGGGTCGGCGCGCGCGGCGGTCTTGGCGCCGGCGGCGGCGGGGTTCTAGACTGAAGTTCCCACCGTATTTGGAGCCCTGATTCCAGTCAAGAGCCCTGGAATCAGGGCTTTTCGTGTCTACTGGAGGTGCGGTGCAGGTGCCAATATGTTGGCATGTAAGAGAGCCAGAGG
>Ga0315541_1000901_pt1 | contig 29814 bp, 24 predicted proteins | sample SalMarSW160190MG_FD_203095 | JGI IMG/M metagenome (GOLD analysis project Ga0315541, IMG submission 203095) | Salt marsh sediment microbial communities from the Plum Island Ecosystem LTER, Massachusetts, United States - Salt Marsh Sediment SW1601-190 ...
GTTTGGATTCTTAATTTGTAAATGGAATCTATCTTAAAAGACTGTGATACAACCGGTACACCACTAACAGATAAAACAATTGAATAGGTTTTGCCCTTGACTCCCTTTCCTTGCAGTAAAACATCAATTATTCCTTTTTCATATTTGTTTACCCTTATTGCAATCCCGGATTTCTCTGGCACTGGTAGTGGCCAAATCATGCCTAAAAAATCTTCTCCTTTAAGAGTAGCATAATATGTATCTCCATATAAAGGAGTTAGATCTATAATACCTGGTCCAAATCTTCCAGAACTAAAATCAGCAATAAATTCACCTTTTTGGTTTATAATTTCTCCAGTAACTTGAAGATTTTTTCCTCCGGATGTAACAGCATTAAAAGCTATCCTTTGTGTTAAATCATAGATTAATGTACCGCCCTCTGGTAAAAATCTTAGATCTATGTCATCTTGTGTCAATGGTATTTGATCTAATTTTAAAGGTTCTTTTCTGATAATAAGGTCAGACTTCTCTTGCTCCAGTCTTGGATCTCCAATCCTAATCGGAGCAGAGAAAACAAATTCTGGATCATAATTCATTTGCATGCTCGAAAAAGCTATGACTGTATAATTTCCAAAAGGAATTGTATTTGGAATTTTTAGCCATCCGGAGGCAGTGGAGTTAATTATTCTGAATCTTGCACTGTCAATCATTTTATGAGCTTGGTCCAAAAGAAGGGAGAATAAAGAAATGCTTTTAGTCTCAAATATTCCAGTTTGATGATTCCTGATATAAGCCTGAAACAATATTGTATCACCTGGTTGGTATAGATTCCTATCAAGATGTAGGAATATCTTTTCAGTTTGTTGGTCGTAATATTCAAATTGTTGTAACACACTCCCTTTATTGTTAGTCGCATTTTGTGACGTGGCAGTACTTTGAATAATAATTAGATATAGCAATAAAGTGTATTTAAGTATACTACTTTTCAAGATTGATGAATGTTTTAATTGATTCAGAGAACTAAAATATTATTACTTTGGATAATCAAATCAGCTTCAATCTCTTTCGATAGAGCCTTTCCGTCAAGTATAATTGATTTATTATCCATGTTTTAATTCTTGCCTTTTTATGTTTGTTCCTGTCGTACTGCGTCTACAAACATAACAATCACTTACCCTTGCATATTAATTGCGGTGGTGTACGTGCCAGTCAAAGTATCAGTATGCAACTTTAGTTGTTGCGTATTACTAAAACTTAAACGGTTGAAAACCCCGCCATTATTTATATGCGTTATGCACCATGCCATTTTTGTTCAGTCACCTTAACAATTGTATATATGATAATTTGAGTTCCTTGACCATTTCTATCTACGTTCAATATTTAATATTTTTGAGAAATGCAATAATATCCATGCAAATGTTATCAACTGTTTCAGCTTGTTGAACGTTTTCTTGTGTTTTTTTTTGACCGATGCCAATGTGGATGCAGCTTTGACAGAGTCTTTACCAATATCACCAAATCGCCGCTCCATTCCGGAATAAACAAACGTCCGTTCCAGTATTCCATACCACAAATCTTAGGAAAGTTCAGGTTATCTGTTACATAACTGCAATAGAAACAAATTGATACTACTGAATTATGACCCTTGAGGTAAGTTAATCAATCCTGAAAGAGCCTATAATAAGGTCATTTTCATCACTGCTGTAACCCATGTAAACCTGGTATTCCATGCTCTCAAGCCTCCAGGTATTTGTCGCGGGATCATAGTATTTCAGTTTATCAAAGGGACATCTTAAGGATACCCGTTTACTTTCCCCCGGTTTCAGAGATATCCGTTCAAAACCTTTAAGCAGTTTATGCTCTCTTTCCACAGATGAACCATCAAATCCTATATAAAGCTGGATAACCTGGTCTCCTGATCTGTTTCCGGTATTTGTTATTCTGATTGAAGCAGTAACCTGGTCATTCCTGGTTTCAACAGTGAGGCTGTCCAATGCAAACTGTGTGTAAGAAAGCCCGAATCCGAAAGGAAAAGGAGCCTTATTTCCGTCATGATCCAGCCTTATATACCCGTGATACCTGTCATAGGAGACTTCGGTGGCTGCAATATCAAAATCAGGATAATGGCTTTCATCCTTCGCGACAGTAAATGGCAGTTTGCCTCCCGGATTAACATCGCCGAACAGGACTTTTGCAATTGCCGTTCCTCCTTCCATTCCGGGATAGAAGGCATGAATTATCCCATTTACCTTGTCTTTCCATTCCTCTACTATTATCGCACTTCCACCTATAAGTACTGCAACAGAATTTTTGTTAAGGCTGCCTGTTTCCTGAAGCAATTGACTTTCATCTTCGTGAAGACGGAGGCTTTTTCTGTCCCCGCCGGCAGAAACTTTACTGTTAGATACAAATTCTCCTTCATCCCTGTGATCATAACCAACTACGTAAACTACCGCATCAGCTTTTGTAATACTATCTTTTAACCTTGTAAGATCTGATCCATCGTCATAAATAAATTCGATTGCTGAACCGTATTGACTGATTAGTCCTTCCAGCGGTGTAACAACATAAGCAGGCCATACCCGGCTGGAGCCATGATCTCCGATATTCTCATTAACGGCGAACTTACCAGCCACAATGACCTTTTTTATCCTGGATTTGTCAAATGGGAGAACCGATTCGTTATTCTGCATCAAAACGATCGATTTTTCGGCAGCTTCAAGAGCCATGGAAATGTGTTCCCTGCAACCAATCAAAGATTCCGGGTATTCAGGTATAGGATCCGGAGTTGTTTCAAATTTTAAAACTGTCCGCACGATACGAGAAGTACTTTCATCGATATATACTACAGGTACAGTTCCGTTTTCAACAGCCTTTAACAATTTTTTGCCGTAAAATCTTACGGCAGGCATTTCTATGTCAAGTCCTGCAGTTACCGATTTTTCAGTATTACGGACACCCCAGATAAAATCACTTATAGTAAAACCTCTGAAACCCCAGTCTTCTTTTAAAACTTTTGTCAGTAGGTAAGGACTGGCACATGCCTGGTCCCCGCGAAATTTGTTGTAAGACCCCATTACACTTGCAGCACCGTTGTCAACACACTCTTTAAAATGAGCCAGGTATACCTCCCTGAGAGTCCTTTCATCAACTTCCACATTTACTTCAAACCTCGTATTCTCCTGGTTATTCAAAGCATAGTGCTTAATGCATGCCATAACGTTATTCTTCTGAACACCTTTCATAAATGCACTTCCCATTTGTCCGGTCAGGTATGAATCCTCTCCATATCCCTCCTGTGCCCTTCCTCCGGCCGGATGGCGTAACAGGTTTATGCAAACACCGCCAAAATAGTTACCTTTCTTGGCTCTTACCTCTTTCCCGATTGCATCCCCGATCCTGAACTCAAGATCCCTGTCAAATGAAGCCGCACGTCCAATTGAAACAGGGAAGCAGGTTGTTTTACCGCTGACGAGTCCCCTCGGACCATCAAAAAACCTTACTGTAGGAATGTTTAATCTTTCGTTGCCTCCAGCCTGATATGGGTGTTGATTATATCTCATCCCGTCTCCTAACATTTCGAAAAAGAACTTCATCATGCTTTTTAATCTTGGGCTCATCATTTGAACCTTTTCTTTAATTGTCATCTGCCCAACCGCATCCATGGCCATTTTATCAATTTCTTCTTCTGAAATAACTCTCCGTTCAAGGGAGATGATGTTAGGTTTCGGATTGATTTTCAGGATAAAAAAGGCAATCACCAGAAGTCCTATAAAGATAACAAGCCCCATAAAAATTCTTTTTAACGTTTTCATATGTCAGATTATTTTTGGATCATGGGAAGTTAAAGATATTCGGCCTGTATAGCAGGCCGAGATCCTGATTTGTGTTACAATGGTAAGTCAGTTTATTCACATAATCAATCATTTACAATCAGTGATCTCATAACCCAATAGCGAAAGCATTTTTACTGCATATCTCCTTCCAAGTTCCCTGTAACCTGCCGAATTGAAATGCAGATTGTCCGGGCCATCTGTGCAACCGCTCGAAGAAATTACATACGAATTGGGAATGGTCTGAGGCAGAGTTGCAATGATTGAATTCATACTTGCACAAACGCCCTCCTGATCAGCATTCACCACTTCACCCGCGAGTAAGGGTACTTTCTCGGGATTGAGACCCAGGTCTTTAATCAGATTGTCGCATACTCCTTTAACTTTTAAAGGCCATTCGTTATCACCTGTGTCCGACTCTCCCTGGTGTAACAGAATTCCCTTGATAACACCGTCTTTCTGAGCCAGTTTTGCCATCTCGACAAGATGAGCATAAGGATTTCCTCCGTATAGGTTGATTATATTAGTCATCCATGATGCAGCCGTTGAAGCATATGCCTGGTAATTATCCTTATCGAACAGTTCAATTTTACATCCCGCTACAGCAACATGAACAATACCTACCCTTATGTTCTCAGGAAGGTTAGCGACCATTGTTCTGCCAAAATAATCTGCCGGAGAAAGACCTGTGTTGCATCGACACAAGGGAGGTGTAGCCGGGTACCAGTTACCCTTTGTCCTGCCCAGGTTCGGACAATCAACCGCTTCCAGAACCTGAAAACGATCATCCACCGTTTTGTCTTGTTCTTCAATTCTTCCCGGGCCCTCCATGTTTGACTGTCCAAAGCACAGGAAAATGTAAAAATTCGGATCCTGTGAAAAAACTTTCGTATTTAATAAGAGTAATCCTGCTAACAGGAACATTACCGGTTTTATTTTCATAAAATCTTGATTTAATATTATTAAGTAAAATAACCTGCTGGCTAAATTATGTTAAAAGTATTTGATACGCAAGAACCTGTTCCATTTCGAGATGATAGTCAGGTCTTCCGGAATCGATTTTAATTCTCATTATATATGATTTTTGTGAGTTGGCAACTCTGGCTTTAAGATTGGGGCAGCAAGCGCTCGCATACTAATTTATTGCTGCTGACGATCCGACCATAATGAGGCCTGAGCGTTAATTAATAGCCCTGTGACAGATCGGGCCTGACAACTGTGTTAGCAATGAAACTGCGATCATCTTTACCGCATGTCGTACTCAGTTTGTATTAAATCTTTTCTAATGGTAGCTTACCATCAACAAATATCGTTGTACTGCATCTATTACCTCCTAAAAGGAACGCGTCATCTATCCGGACTTCTACCGGTTTTTCAAGTAACATTTCAAACATATATTTTTGAAAACTTTTACAACAATATGTACATAGAGACTTGGGAGCGTCAGGTTGCTGGGCGTATGCACAAGCACATTTATCGACAAGCCTTCCTATAATTTTTATCGCTGATTTTTCATGATCGTACTCAATACTTTCCCAGTAAGTGTCCTTGTCGGAATTAACCATGTCGAAAAAATCTTTTATGTTGTTTTTATATCCGTTTATCCAATTTTTGAAACTTTCTTTGGTAGTATGCTCATAACCAAGTTTTTCGAATACTTTTTTTCTTGTTGATTTGTCCATCGAAGAATCGATATAGGATAGTAAGTTCTGAATTTGCCGTGCATCTGCGGGCACATCAGGAATTTCTTTTGTTTCACTGAACTCCTGTTTCGAGGCTGCATATAAGTTACTGTTTGTTAAAAAACATAGTCCAACACATGAACCAATACTCATTCCACATGTTGTCTTAAAGAATTCTTTCCGATCCATTTTAATAAGGTATTAAATTTATGTAAATATCTATATATTAAAGCAATAAACTTTCTTACTTGCTTAAATTTCAATTTCAAAGATACATCTTTTACTACCTCGTATCAAAGATTCAACACATTTAGGTTCTGTTTCCTTAGTAATGTGGAGAAATGATAAAGGATTAAATGATTGACTAATCCAAAGAGAGATATTAAAAAATGAAATTCATCCTCCTGCATATGGCAGGAAATTTGAAATATTCCTAAGCCCCCACATTGCATATACAGCGACCAGGATAATGGTCTTATCAGTTACCATTCCAATTTGATGAGAGAAACTCCTTGTCGCGGTAATAAAAACTGTATACGCGTCCCATTCTCTTTCGCAGTTATCCATTGAGGAGAAGTAAGCAATTTTAAATGACCGGCTGCTTCCACCCGGCGATATTCTTCTTCTGTAGGCTGTTGGGGAGCACCTAATTTTTGCCACATAGTAAAGGAATTACTCAGCTCCTGGTCCACACGATAGTGTTGCATGAGCGCAGGTCCATCAGGAATATTGCGAATCGTCAGCTCGATATCATTGATCTCCCCTAAAATATCATCGTCATGATAGTTCCAAACCAGTATGGTCATCTCGTTTTGGTCTACACATGCCATCGCATTAATATCCGGACGATCACGGATACCTTGTTCGATAACCTTCTTTGCCGGATAAGGATTTCCTTTTACCAGGACTCGTTGCCCGCGCATCATTCCAAACATCCGAAAGACATTCATAACCGGTTTGTCTACTCCATTGGATGCCAATTCACGAAATCCGGCAAACCACTCCTGATCTTCAAATTCAAATGCCCAGGTAAGTGCACCATACAAATTGACTTCATATTCATCCGTTAATTCAAAGATCTTAGCAAAAGAGGAAGCTGTATAGCTGGGGTACACAGTTCCATTACGATACCCATACTTGGGGTCCCTCTTCCATGAGCATGCCGCACACCCCTCAGGATCGCACTCACCAATAATAACCGGCAGATTTTTTAATTCCGGAAAGCTTTTAACCGCTTCAAATCCCTTGGCAATATCTTCCAGTTGAGTTCCCATATTCATGCGAATATGACCATCCGTTATTTCCGGATTTCCCTTGGCATGAAAAGAAATGTATTCCAATGGAGAACCTTTCTTTCCTGTAACATAGTTAGTTCCATTCACACAATGGTTTAAAAAACGATAGAGATACCCGTTTCCACTTTTTCCCGCAGGTCCCGTTGTATGCGGCCCTCCGACTGTACAATCCGGACATGCACGCTTCACAGCATCTACTCCATAATCGTACAGCTTACAATACTCCTCAAATGTGCCTGACCAATACCCGATATCCGGTTCATTCCATATTTCCCATATCCATTTTTCGATCTCTTCTTCACCATAAACCTCTTTTTCATGCAATACTAGCTGATAAATCAATTCTGCCCACTTGTTGTAATCCTTTGGCGGATAGGTCCAACCGGTCCAAAATGGCCCTTTAGTACTCCATTCGTGCCGGTAAGGTTCTGGTTGAGTGGATAATGCCTTAGGCATAAATCCTAACTCTACCAGCGGCCGCAGGCCATTCTCTATCTGTGCATTCAGGATTTTGTCCAATAAAGTCCAGTCATAAACCTGATTTCCTTGCTTATCTTCAGTATAAACATTGGTAAATCCCCACTTCAAATCGGGTTCGCCCTCCTTGGTAGTAAGTAAATTGTGGGTTCGGACATATACTGGCACCGGGCTCAAATCAGCAATTTCAGCAAGTAGTTTCCGGCCGTTTTCCCGGTAGGTATAGTTTGGCTCGTCATATCCGAAAAAAGCATAGATGGCAAGCATTTCTCCTATAGGTTTGCCTGCATCAATTTCCAATATGATTGGTGCTTCCTGGGCTTTTACAGAAAAACAAAATGCAATCAGCAATGTAAGAAGGATGAGAGTAGGTCGCATGGTTAGTCTAAAAATTTTCAATGAAGGTACCTATTATTTGCCATCATCTGTAAAATTTAAAGTAATTATCCGGAAAGTAGATCGGACACAATATAGAATCATCCATAGTTTACCCGGGTTTTTGGATAAAACATGTTTGTAATAACCTTTCTAAGAAACTCCTGCTGTTTTATATCTATTTTAGATTCCAATAAATAACATAGCGCTGTTTGCTAATCTGGTAATAAGGAATCATTGTGATTTCTCTCGATGTAACGCCTGCTGTTTTAAAAACCAGTGGTTTACCACTTACCGGAATCAACCATTCATTTAATTTTCTGCCATTAATATTTAAGGTAGATATAATATTACCAGGAACAGCCAGGTTTCTGTAATCAAGTTGATCCTTAGCAAAAGGAGCAGGAGCTTTTATCCCTTCATTACCCATATTACCGGCCAGTACTATCGGGCCATATACTACTGCTGCCATATTCGGATTATCGTTCGTTGCAACCAGGTGTAATGACATTGGGAAGGTAATATCTATTTTATCACCAACCCTCCAGTTTCTGTTCAGTACAATGTAACTGCCCGGCTTCTGGCTAATTTTAATATTTTTTCCGTTAATGGTTATTGTAGCACCAGAAGTTGCCCACGAGGAATAGCGAATATACAGAGGTAGATTCCCCTCTTTTATTTCTTGTATTGTCAGGTGGGTGGTAGCCTCTTCCGGATATTTGGTTTGTTGAACCAATTTAATACCCTTTTCTTTCCAGGTCAATTCCGATGGTATGAACAGATTCACATAAATACCTTTATCGTCGTGGTAGTAAATACCTTCACCATATTTTGCATGGTTTTCAAATCCGGTTCCTACGCAACACCAGAATGAGCTATCTTGAGTACAATATGTTTTAAATGTGCCGGGAGTATAGGATAAGAAATAAGTTACCATTCCTGTTTCAGGCTCTTGCGAGGCCAGAATATGGTTATACAAAGCCCGTTCGTAGTAATCAGCATATTTTATGTCTGCAGTCCATGTAAACAGGTGACGTGTGAGTTTTAGCATATTGTAGGTATTGCACGATTCTGTTGTTGCATTGGATATGTGCTTCGAAATCTGATCGGGCTCAAAGAAGAATTCTCTATCACTGTTTCCTCCTGTTACATAGGTGTGATGATCAATAACTGTCTGCCAGAAAAAATCTGCGATAGTCTTTTCCCTATCATTTCCGGTTAGTTCATAGCCTCTTGCTTCGCCAATAATTTTAGGGATCTGGGTATTTGCATGGTTCCCGGCTAATTTGTCTTCTTTCTGGGCCAAAGGGTCCAAAATTGCATGATGGTAAAAGAATTCTGCCAGTTTCTTGTCGTTTATATTCCCTGTAATTGCAAATAAATTGTATGCAGCTTCCATCATACCGCCAAATTCTGTTTTATGCATGGTTGCCAACTGTTCGGGCGACAGGTTCTCGAGTTTGTGATATGCCCAGTCAGCCATTTTAGTAACCACATCCAGGGCTTGTTTATTACCCGCATATTGATATATATCGATTAATCCTTCCATTACCTTATGTAAGGTGTACCATGGTGCCCAAACCGGTTTCCCTTCTATGGCGCGATTTACTAAGTTCTGAGGAAATGCGCTGATATAACCACCCTGGTTAAGTACTTGCTGAATATCAGCTAATGCCCTTACCAGGGAATCGCCTTTGCTTTTATAAGCAATATCACCGGTTGAGGCATACATCAGGGCAAGTCCCGAAAGTACGTGTCCTGCGGTATGACCTCTTAACTCAACATCTAAACCTTCCCATCCTCCAAATGGCCGTGCATGTGTCGACATACCGGCGTTAACCCGCCAACTGTGTAACAAACGAGTATTGTTAATGCTCAGCAACCATCTGCCATCGCGTTCCATGTTATCTTTAAAAGGGCTGTCGAGCAACTTAACGTCACTTAGATCAAAGCTGTATGCTTTAACTGGCACTTGCGGTTTGATTGTTTGAAATGTTGAAAACTGACCAACATACTGTGAAAAGACCAGAGCCGAATTAATGGAGCATAAAACCAATATTTGAAGAACCTTTTTAATTAATTTATTTTTCATAATCAAAATATTTATAAGGTAGTACAGTTTCTGCCAAACAAATATATTCTATTAAAACTAAAACATTGGTTTTGCTGAAGTAATTTTTTAAAGTTACAGTCTTTGCCCGACTAGGCGAATCGAAGTCGGGGTCCGGATTTGAGTGGTTTTTACGAAGTTGTCTAAATAGCAGGAACATCCCGTCCCGATAACTATCGGGACGGGATGCAAAAACCGTGACAACTTGTCCCGTGTAGCGGGAAACCTATTAATTTTATTGTCCGTGTTAGCAGCTGTGATTTTTTCGATTTTCTCTTTTGGGAGTAAACAAATTATTGTACATTTTCTGTGATGATAAAAGGTCAGTTTAGGAACTCACATTTGAGAAAGATCCCATAGTTTTCTTTTTTAATTCTATATGGTCCATACTGATCCAGATTAGTCCCAAGACCGAAAGCTAAAGTGTTAAATCTCATACCTGCCCTTAATTGAAGATAGCTTCTCTGGTGAGAATCTTCATTTATACTATAGTTATATACAAACTGGAGTTTGCTATAAATTGACCATTTGTCATTTAATGGTGGCTTAAACTCATATAAGCCAAATAGTTGGATGTTTTTATCAGCATTTGGATTAAATGATAAAACTGTGATTGCTAGGATTTTTTTATTGGCAAAATTATACTGCGGACCTACTATAGGTGAAAAACCTGATTTAGAATTCATTGTAGCACCTGTCATAATTCCAAATCCTTTCCAGAAAGAATAACTGATTTGGATTGGGATTACAAGATCATTGTCTGATTGGTCATTTGTATAACTAGCATTATAGGTCGCCAGACCAAAGAATCCGAATTTACTATCTGGTTTAAATTGTTTTTTGACAACCATTTGAAAACTAATTCTATCGTTACCTAACATTAATTCAACTGGCAGTGGGGGAGTAATAGATTTAGGGATTTGGGAATATGTTGTTGAATTTGATATTATTATGAGGCAAAATATTACAACTCTTCTCCAGATTTTAAAAGTCTTTACCATAGTTTTTTCTGCAAAGGAACTGTAAAGGCTTAATCTGGATGTTGCTCTAGAGCAATATTTTAACTAGTACTATTGAAAAAGGTAATAATGATAAAATGAAATCAGTAAAAACTATAAATAGGTCTTAAGTCGACTTAAAGTATATGGAGTAATCCCAAGATAAGAAGCAACCATTTTATTTGAAAGCCGGGTTAATATTTTTGGTTGGTAAACCATAAGCCATTTGAGCTTTTCTATTGCACTCAGTCCTTGAAATCCATATATCCTTTGTTGTGAAGTAAGATAAGCTGATTCTAGAATATGTCTATATATCTTATTAACGGCAGGAGAGGACTCAACTAAATTTTAAAAATGTTCTCTACTAATTATCAGTAATTCAGATTTTTCAATACTTTGTATATATTCATTGCTTGGTTTCTGAGTGATAAAGCTTGAAAGTGCGGTACCGAAAGTACCCTCAAAAGCAAAGTATCTAGTTAATTCATAACCTTTATCATTTATCATAAATAACCTGATGCATTCTTTATTCACGAAAATATTGAACCTACATACATATCCTGGGGATATTAAGATTTCATTTCTTTTCGTATTGGTTTTTTCGAAATACTTGGAGATTTCTGCGAAAGCTCTCTCCTCTATCCCAGCTCTTTCTTTAAAATATTCGAAAAGAAGTTGATACATTTTAAAAGGAATTTATGTAATACCTTTCCGTGGTCAAGGTACACTGAATTTTATTGAAAACACTAGCGGGATCCGGGTTTGTCTGGTTTAACTTTGTTGTATAGGAAGCAGAAACGTCCCCTCCCGATAACTATCGGGAGCTATTGGGATGCAAAAACCATGACAAGTTTATGTACTTTATTGTCCGTGTTAGCTGCTGTTATTTTTTATATTAAGTCAATTATTAAGTTAATCAGTTTTACGGCATTTGAGCACCCTGAGTGTTAACATATAGAGAGTAAAGTGATTGGCTTGCTGTCATAAATAATCGATTATGTTTTATCCCGCCAAAGCAAAGATTCGCACAGATCTCTGGTAAACAAATTTTGCCAATTAGTTTTCCGTCAGATGCGAAAATGTGCACTCCGTCATAGCCTTCACCGCCACCACCAGAAGCTGCCCATACATTTCCATCAATGTCACATCGGATTCCATCTGCACCACCTTTACCCATGTCACAAAAGAGTTTGCCATTTGTAAGTTTCTTTCCTTCAATCACATCAAATACTTTGATTGGCTGAGGCTTATCTGCTGGTTGTCCTGTGTCGACGATATAAAGAAGCTTTTCGTTAGGAGAAAAACAGAGTCCATTAGGTCGAACAAATTCATCAGATACTACAATTATTTCTCCAGTGGATGGATAAAGCCGATAAACATTAGTTGGTAATTCAAACTTATCTAAATGGCCTTCATAATTTGAAAGAATTCCATAACCAGGATCAGTAAACCAAATGCTTCCATTTGAGTGTACGACAACATCGTTGGGTGCATTCAATCGTTTATTTAGGTACTTGTCAATAAGCACTGTAATTGTGCCATCAGGTTCAGTCCGTGTCACACGGCGCGTGTTATGTTCGCATGTAATCAATCGTCCTTGACGATCCCTCGTGTTTCCATTCGAGTAGTTTGAAGGAGTCCGAAACTTACTTACTTTTCCTGTTTCTTCAGTCCATCTGAAAATAGTGTTGTTTGGGATGTCACTGAAAAGTAAAAACCTACAGTCGCCGAACCACACCGGCCCTTCCGCCCAACGTGCACCAGTCCAAAGACACTCTACAGCTGCATTAAACTGGCAATACTTTTCAAATCGTTTATCAATAATTAAGATAGATGGATCAGGATAGCGCTTTTGTGGTATTAGAGAAATTTCACTATAAGAAGTAATCAGAGTTGGAGCGATCAAAGCACCTGCAGCTGTTGTTGCGAATGTCTTTAAAAAGTGCCGACGATCCTCAAATCCAAAATGATTCTCTTGAATAACAGGTTTAATTGAGTCATTAATGTTCTTTTTCATAGGTCTTATAAAGTTATTAGTTCAGAGTTTAAATGTTAATTTGATGATATTTCATAATCGTGGCTAATGGCAGCTAACCAGCAAAACTTCTTTGAGTCAGATCCCGATATCTCCCGATAGTTATCGGGACAGGATGCAAAAACCGTGACAACTTGTCCCGTGTAGCGGGGAACCTATTAATTTTATTGTCCGTGTTAGTTGCCATTTATTATTCATAGTTAATCTTATATGCAATTAATTTATTTGATAACAATGTTGGAACAATAATAATATTTTTACTTTCAATCAATTCAAAATCAGCATTCCAATTGTCCCCTTCACTTGTATTTAATATAACTTGAGAAGTGCCTCGTTCATCAACCATAAAAATATCATATTGCCAAGATACAATATAGTTTTGCCTATATTTCTTTATTCCATCAATCCCTTTTGAAATACTCGATGCTAAAACCTTAGTTGTTTTATCGGTTATTAGTATAGCAATCAGGTTTACATTACCTTGATTCCCAATTATTAATTTATCGTTGTCAATATAAAGTCCATTAGAATTTTGCAAGATAGTATCTTTGAGCCACAACCTACTATTGTCGCCTACTATTTTATATATTGCTCCTTCTCCGGAATCGGAAATGTAAATATCTCCATTTTTATCTATTACAATATCGTTTAAAAAGCCCACTCCAGTAATAGGTATCCTCTTAGTAATTGATTGCTTCTCAATATTGATTTTAGTCAAATACCCTCTCTCAATAACATATAAGGTATCTTTGAATATAGTAATCCCTGAAGGGCCTATTAAATTATCAACCCATTTGAGTTCTGTTACATTACCTTCCAAATCAACCTTGGTTATACATTCATCAAATATCGTATCTGTTTTTTTTCTGAATCCCCCTTTATCATTGAAGTTACTAACATATAAGCAATTACGCAAACTGTCAAATACTACTGATTCAGGGGTCATTAATACACTGTCCAGTTCCCATAATTTTGATAATCTGATATTTGTTTGTGAAAATGATAATGATTGTATCAGAAACAAAAAAACAATTATTGTAATTAGATATTTTTTCATATTTATGCTGTTATAAATTTTAGATTTTGACCAACGGTAAAATTAATTATTATTAAATCATTATATATCTGCAATTTACATTTTTTATCTTAAAATCAAATATTTAATTTATCGTTAGCAACAGAATTTAATCCCGTTTGTCGTGTTGTGGGAAATGGCAACTAACCCGGCAATAGGGCCAAGCCTGCCTACCGGCAGGTAGGCGTTAATAAATTGCCCGGTGGGCAATTTTAGCGAGGAGCCGGCTTGCAGGGCAGAGGTGTTGCTAAGCGAAACCGTGACAACTTCCCGTTTCACGGGACAAGTCGTCCCGTGTAGCAGGAAACCTATTAATTTGTCCGTGTTAGGCACTGGCGTGTGTCCTGAGTTACTGCAGGGTACAAAGTCGTTCTTTGAAGTAGTAACGTAACTGTAAACATGATGATAGTCAAGATGATATGTCATTGTCAATGGGAAACGAGCCAGTATAGAAGCTGGAGGTCTCACTATACAAAGACAAGGCATAAATCCTTGAGTTGGCCTATCGGTCAGGGTGTTCAGGCACAGTGACCAAACCGCCATGTGGTGCTCACTTTTCAAGAGTTGGGTACTTTTAGCATCATGGTTAATGACTAAGAATCCGGAAAAAGTCTGGATATCTTTAGTCCTGGTGAGGGTAGAGGAGCTGAACGAAAGTAAACCGTTATTGAAGTGTCGTAACTAACTGTCATGGTATCGAAATCGAGCGGGTGCCGACTACGAGAGAGCAAGGTGCAAGATATAACCTGATTATTGCTTGCATGGTATCCGGCATTAAGACGGCAGGAACTCTATCTGGGCATGTTTACGGAACAGGAGAAGCAAACAGTCAATGTTAAGTGAAAAAGCCGAGAGCCCGAAGGGAAAGGCTGAAATAGCGATGCGCCTGTTTGTGGCGGACTGACTCGTAGTAGCGAATATACCCAAGGAATGAATGAGTAATGTCATTAGTAGCGAAGGGGTCAGCGGTCTCATGGCTTTTATGTTTTGCCACCTCCCTTTTGGAGTATGAGCTTGTTTTATCAGCCAGCAACCTTCAATTTTATGGTTGTCCGAGGTCGAAAAGCCGTATGAATCGAGAGGTTCACGTACGGTTCTGAGAGAGGTTTGGGGGTGAAACTCCCCCTTACCTACTCAACGGTTTTTTATTTTCAATCATTTTATCTGTCAATTTACATATTCTGTTTCTCTGTCCAGTGTTGGGGCAGGACGGACTGAAAGACTATTAGGTTGCAGCGTTGGCTTTGAGGGCTTTGTCAATGTTCATTGCAGTGAAGGGACGGTAAAGGCTATCATAATATTTAAGATTTACCTCATCTTAACTATTGGAATATTTATTAATACAATCTAACTAATAAAGGTCAGTTTTTTTTAAATTGTTTTACCTTCAATCCAGTTAAAAAATAATGAAGATTTAACTCTACTAACCAAGATTTCATCATTTTCAGGTGCTGGATTTATATTAACTTTTAAACGGCTGTTAAAATATTTGGACACCTTTTTTATAGAAGAAATATGTAGTAGATATTTTCTTGTAGCACGGAAAAATTCGTCCGGATTTAATATTTTTTCTAAATCGTCTAGGGTATGGCTGACAATTGATTTCTTATTTTCTTTATTAACGGCAATAACTATATTGCCATCGGCGATAAAATATGCAATGTCTTTTGTTTCAATATAAGTAAACTTATCTCCTGTTTTAATTAAAAAACGCTGTTTAAATGCTGCTCTGTCGGAAGACAATTGATGAATTTTTTGCTGTAGTCCCCTGATTAAATTAATTTCTAAATTCTTACTACTTGTTTTACGAAACTTATCAATGTGAGATGGTCTAGTGAGACTGGACAACTTATTAATCAAATATAAGTGTTTATGTTGAAATGAGGGGGTTCGGGGGAGACTCATAATTTGCTTTTTTGTTTAAAGGCCACTATTTATTAAAAGAATTATGTTTAATTGCATTTTCAATGAGCATTTGCAAGGTTAACGGAGGAATTTTTGTATAATATATTTCTTTCGGCAATTGAATCTTTATATTAATACTATTCGGAAATCGTTTTGAAATAAGGAAAATATAACTTTGAGTAAAATCAAGTTCTTCCTTTAAATTAATAATTTCTTCTTCACTGCTTTTAAGTACAAACCTATATATATCTGATAACTCAAGTATGAAATCAGAAGCTACTTTTGGATTAAGGAATTAGAATTGTCTTGTTGCTGAGAAATGAACGCTAACGGCCCGGCAATAAAATTAGTAGGTGTTGCTGAGAGAATGGAGGTTGTGACCACAAATTTTTATTCAGGGCAGGGTCCCGGCACACAACCGGAATGAACGAAGCATGGCGCATTTTTTGCCAGTCCAGGTACAAGTTTTCTGAGTTTTACGAGTGTCGCGGTACAAATTTTATTGCGAGCAGATAACAAGTCAAGGTACACAGAGTTTTATAGAAAACAGGTGCGCGGTCCGGATTAGTCACGTTTAACAAAGCTGTCTAAGTAGCAGAAAGCCAATGCAAAAAATGTGACAAACCTATTAATTTTATTGTCCGTGTTAGCGGAGCGTTTTTTATTTTATAAATAAGTGTTAAGTGATGAATGAAACTGGTTAAGATAAGTCACAGGATATGAATATTTTAGTTGGAATATCCCAGATTTTAAAGCTTCTGACAAATAGGACAAAAGTATACAGCACCACCAAGATATGCCTCTTTAACAATGGTATTACCGCAATTTGGACAAGGATTCTTCATAGTATTTTTTGACAGTATGGTTTTGTATTGTCCGAAACATCCAAAGAGGTCTTTTTCTGTATCCCGTCCTCCTTTATTAGTCATACTTTTTAGTGTTACCTTAAAACTGTAATACAATTCGGCTTTATGGAAATCAGATAAAGTAGATTTTTTACGTTTGGGATGAAGACCGGCATTGAATAAAATGTCTTGCAAAACACCATTACCAATACCAGGAATACGTTGTTCTGTAGCAAGTAGAGCTTTAAGAGAGATGTCTTTTGCAGTACTTTTAAAAATGTTATCAAAGAACAATTCATCAAACTTGTCATCAAGAGGAGAAATACTATTTAGGCTACGTTGATAATATGGATTATCAAATATGTTTTTGTATACCCATATTCCGCCATACATTGCGATTGTGAAAACGATACAACTCCCGTCATCAAATACAATTAGCAATTGATGTTTTTCGGGACGTAGCTCAGAAGGAGAATAATATCTCATGTTGGTACCTTCACCAATTGTGATACTTATGTTCTCATCGCAATTGATGTCAACAAACATTCCATGTCCTCTTGTGGATATAACAGTCCTTCCAACAAGGAGCTTTGCATATTCTGCAGGATCTCCTGCATAAAATGCAAATTTATGAGGACTTGTAGCATTAATGACTGCTATAATTCTTCTATTTATTAACGTATTACCTGCTTGTATGCTAATTGTTTTTGATTCGGGAATTTCTAACATAATATGTATTATTTACGATTATTACATAGTCACTCAATAGTATGAAACTGTTCACGGCTGTTTATATTCCATCTGATTTTGGTTCAGATCAAATTTTGTGGAATATCGACTAGTGGTCAAATAAATGTAACAAATGTTACAATTTACTCAAATTTTCTCATCATCATTTGATCGTTATCTTGCGAATTTAACTACCTATCTCGGTGGGACAAATGCCCGCTAACGGCCCGGCAATATGGGGAGGTTGTGTTACCCGACGCAAGCACCGGGCAGAGTCCTGGTACTTTAGCCGCAAAACTGTCACGGTGCAAGGAGGGTATGGCGCACTTTTTGCCGTCATGGTACAAATTTTATTGCGTGCTGGCGCGATCGCGGTACAATTTGTCTCGGAGCCAGAAATTAGTCAAGGTGCAGGATTAAAATTGCATGTAGATGCGCGTGTCCGGGTGCAACAACCATTACAAATTTGTCTTGGGTGCAGGAGCAAAAGCAAAAAGTGTGACAAACAACTTACCCATATTGTCCGTGTTATGGGCCAGGCCTTATTTATTTGTCTCGGTACCAGAAAACTATCTTGGTATATGAATTTTTTCGAATTTGTCATGTTGTAGAAATTTTCTTGCGACGGAGCGAGGGAGAAAAATTTTAAAATTAGTCCCTTAGAATTTGCAAGCTCTTTGCCAAAGCTTCGGCTTAGAGTTGGCTTGTGCGGCTTTGGCAATGTGCTTGCAAATACCTTTTATATGAACCAACTTTGAGCCAATTATGAGTCAATTGAGCCAACTTTGAGCCAACATAAATATTTAAACGAAGTCACCGCCAACTGCATCACCATGTAAAACTCTATATAAGACATAAACAGCACTAGATCCCTTTGTACCTTTATTCAAAAGCAATTGTTTGTCTTCTAGTTCTGAAAGATCTCTTGTGGCTGTCGCTTTTGAAACAGTGTATAAAGATTGGTAGTCACGATTTGTAATTCTCCCCTTTTCTTTGACATAAAGTACTGCTTTAACTTGTCTGTCATTAAGTCCAAGTGATTCAAGATATTCAGCAAAATAAATGTCTTTTCTGAACTCTACTGTTATATCACTCGATTCATAACTAAAAACAGGTTCAGGAATCCCTGCTTGTTTACATTCTTTTATGATTTTAATTGTCCCACGGCCCCATGATTCAATGTAGCCGCTACGGAATAAAGCAATAGCAATATCAGGGTTGTAAGGTCTTGATGCGTGTTTTACCAATAAGTTCTTAATTGTCCAATTTTCAGGGAGTTGTCCTTCATTCCAAAAAATGATTTTATCTCTATAAACACTAATCTGTATAGGAACTCCACCTGAGTAGTCTTTGTGTGCAATGGCATTCAGTAAAGCTTCTCTTATTGCTTCTTTAGGGTATTCATATTTCTCCACCCTGTTAATGCCTTCATAGCTGATTTCTGCCTTAATGTATTTGGTGAAAAGCAAATCAATAGTTTTCTCAATTTGTTCAAACAAATTTCCATGAATCGCGTCTTGAAATATCAATTCATCATCAGTCTGGAAATAACCAATTTTAATATAAGAAACTGTTACAAAATTTTCAGGAGAAGGATGAAATAGCAGAATTGCAGCACGTTTCAGATATTCGCCTTCTTTCAATTGTAGATTTTCAAGCAGCTGTTCATTCGTGTCAGTCAGGCTTTCTTCATTTATCCTTTGGCTTTTCAAAGCCTTCTTACGGAAAAAATCAAATGTTTCTTGTTTTAATTCTTTAATTGAGACTTTGGGAACCGGAACTCCGTCCCAGCGTTTTCCAATTTTCTGTAAAAGAAACTTGTCTATGGCAGCACCTTTTAATTCCTGCTTGGTTGATCCGCTACGATAATGATATTGGCCCTTATAATTAACTGGATAAGGATATGGCTCGATCGTAATTTCAATAAATTCACCCTTCTTTGACTTATGTAGATCTACATCAACCAAAATTCCTAATATGTCCTTCACTTTATTTGGGATATCCTCCATGAGCTTTTTCCCATCTTTCAGTCCGATAACCTTTCCATCATCATCCTTGCCAATAAAAATCTTACTACCCTGAGCATTAGCAAAGCCACAAATCCATTTCAGATATTCATCTCGCCAGGATTCCTTAAATTCAATATTTTGATCTTCAGACATTTACTTCTTTAGTAAGTTTTTTATAGTAACGGTTCCTTTGCTTAAACATTTTTTCAAAGTAATCAATTTTTGAATCACGATAGTCAAAAATAACCGGAGGATTTTTTGAATGTTGAATCCGACCAATATACTGTATCAGTTTTCCTTCAAAAGCGAATGGATATGCAATGATAAGACATTCCAGATTATTTAAATCGATTCCTTCGCCAAAATACTGTCCAGTTGAAATTACTATTTTATAATGACCTTGTTTCAGCTGTTCAATTTTACTTTTCCTACTACTTTCGGAATCTTCCCCATGAATTGTAATGGTCTCATATTTGTCCTTAAGATAAAGGTTAAGAATATCAACATGAGCCCTCCGCTCTGTCAGGATTAAAAATGTTTTGAACCGGTCTGAATTTTTTTTTACATCCTCTAATATTAATGAATTCCTGTTAGTATCATGAATCAGGATTCGAGAAATGGTTTCGTATTTATCAATCTTATAATCAAAAGGAGCATATAAATTTGTCTCTTTGATATTTACCTCGATCTTAGTTTGTTTCTGCCTGATCTGATCTAATTGGTCTGCATTGTATAAAATATTACCTATGTAAACATAAATCAGTTTTTCATCATTGTTTTTACGTTTAGGAGTGGCTGTAAGTCCATACAAATAGTATGAATTGAAATTAACTATTGCTTCTCTGAATGATTTTGCCGGAACATGATGACATTCATCCACAATAATTGTCCCAAAGTTGCTGGAAATCTTTTCAGTCTCCTCGCTTCTTGCAAGAGATTGTATCATTGCAACAGTAATTTCTTTCCCGATTTTAAACTTCTGGTTCCCAATCTGCCCAATTTCTTTCTTTGAAATTTTAAGGAAACTTTGAATTCTGTCTATCCACTGGTCAAATAACTGTTTCCTATGAACAACAATTAAGGCAGGCTGTCTTTTTTGTGCTATTAATTCAAGGCCGATTACTGTTTTTCCTGATCCCGGTGGCGAAACAATAACTCCAAAGTCCTTATCCAGAGTTTTTTCTATAGCAGCCTCCTGGTCAGGTCTCAATTCGATATCTGACTCAAAGTCAATCGAATCAAGTTTTTTTCTATTATCAACAATCTTAAAAGGCAGATCTTCCTTTCTGCAAAATGCAATTAAATTTGCAACAAATCCCCGTGGCAAGATCACTTCTTCCTGAGTCTCTTCCACCAACTTGAAATATTTTTCAAGATTAAAGGTGGATTTCCCCATGTTTTTCTTAACCAGGTAATCAGAATTCATGAAGTTTAGATTTTCCCCTATAAACTCAATAAGTTTTCTATTAAGGTGAAGACGTTTCAGATATATTTGACCACTAATCTGGATCTCAATTATTGGTCTGGAATCCCGGTCAAAACTGGATTTAAAGAAATCATCAACTTTTTCATTAAAAATATCTTCGTAAATGGATTTAAAATGATCGATGGACAGTTTACGAAAGGTCTTAATGATTTCAAACTGGCTGTCGTATGGTAAATAATTTTCAGGGTTCAGGAACGCTGAATTGCCATTCATCAGAGAATTACCATTAAGTGGAAGTGCTATCAGATTACCTAGTCCTTTCCCAGAGTGAAAATCCTGATTTGGGAAGAGTCTGTCAAAACTTGGCTCTTTATCAAAATGGGAAATGATAGATGATTCTCTAAGAAGTTCATATAATAGTTTTCTTGTCTGCTCTGCCGGAAAGTTTTCCTCAAAGAATATCCAAAGATGTCCTCCGTTTCCTGATCGGGAACGTTCAATATAGGCAGGTATTTCATGCTTTGTGCATATCTGATACAACTTTTGAATAGAATCTCTCCAATTATTGTCATCAAAGTCCGCTGCAATAAAAAAAGAGGTATTGTCTTCAAGAAGAGGGTAGATTCCAATAGTTTCTGTTCCCTGAATATGACGACTTATTACTTCATCAGTAAGTGCTTGATATTCTTTCTTAGAATAATTCTTAAAACTGCCTCCTTTAGATTTGTGTATATTGTAATCGCTCCAATCCACTTTGTAGGCTGGCATGTAACCAGATTTGCCATCTTTCTCCCAGCGAATGGCATAGATATCCTGTCTGCCTCGAAACAAGTATTTGAAGGATTCAATATGGTCAATTAAAATACTCACGATTGGCTTTCAATCTGCTTACAAAATGTGTGAGTTTACCATGCGATTGCATTAATTATTGGTTGATAATTTCCTTGTTGGTCTAATCTAATAGCATAATGCCTTTATGTATTTAATCAATATTGTAAATATAGAACTTCTTTGTGTGTTCACAAGATTACACTCTTTTGCATGTTTTGGTATGAGGGTAGGCTTTGTGCGACTTGCAAATGTGTGTAATGTGCGCTGATTGTTGAATTTTAAAATTTTTGCGCGCGGGGAAAGTCCCGGTAGAAAGCACCGAGTTTTATTGTCAAGGTTAAGCTGTTAGGGATGTAGAATCTTTTATCACTATGCACTTAACTGTCATGTTGACAGAGGCTTGCCCATAACGGCCCGGCAATATGGGGAGGTTGTGTTACCCGACGCAGCATCCGGGCAGAATCCTGGTACTTTAGCCAGAAAGCTGTCACGGTGCAAGGAGGGTATGGCGCACTTTTTGCCGTCAAGGTACAAAGTTTTGTGAGCATTACGAGTGTCGCGGTACAAGTTTGATCGGAGCCGCGAATTTATCCCCGGTTACAAAGTTGGTTGTGTGCACTGGCGCAGTGTCGCGGTACAAACTATCTCGGAGCCAGAAATTTATCACGGTGCAGGATTTAAATTGCGTGCTGATGCGCGTGTCCGGGTGCAAGAGGCATTACGAATTTGTCTTGGGAGCAGGAGCAAAAGCAAAAAGTGTGACAAATAACTTACCCATATTGTCCGTGTTATATGTAGGGTTAATTTTATAACTATCTTGATGCCAGAAAATTGTCTCGGTAGAACGTTGTCTTATTAAAATGCCAAATGTTTGGCATGCTCTTTTGCAGCTTTAGGTTTAGCGATGGCGTTGAGAGAGCTGCAAATGTGCATGACAACCTTAATAGGATGTTGGTCAATATCAGTATTTTAAATTGTATCCTTGGTTGTCTCCATCATTCTGTTAATTCAAATTAACTTCATTTTCCTTGAAAAGATTTTTCATATCGTCTTTAAGCAATCTATAAACCCAATTTCTGATAACACAAAAGTCATCAACTTTTGGGGTGTTTATTTTATCAATTGTTTTAATATGATTGTGATAATCATTGTAAAGAATATTGTCAAGTGAAAATCCTCGCAAAATAGTAATATTGTCTTCTTCAAAGGCTTTTTCTATTGTGTCATTGCTGATCTTCACTTCCATATATTATGTTATATACTAAATTTCCTTGTACAATGGAATCAATTTTATTGAAAGAGGTATATGTAACTCTTTGTGTTGAAGTTGGAATAAGTCCATCAATATTTCCCACAATAGTTACTATATGAGGCTTAATACTCTCATAAGCATAATTTCCAACAGATGTTTTAGATAAAATGTTACCATTTGCAGCATACGTCATAGCAAGAGAAGCAGGACCACTTACTGTAGTGAGTCTATCAAGATTGTCATAAGAATATATTTCCGTAAGATTACGAATATTATTTTTTTGAGCTAACATATTTTTTGTTTCTACGCTAAAACTATAACTCAAGTTTTCAATTGAACCAATATGAATATTTCTTAAAGCTCCCAGACAATTAAAAGTTTTTGTTGTAATAAGTGAATTTCCATATTGTTGACTAGTAAACTGCCCAAATGCATTTAGATTTTGGCCTTGCCAGATTAATGAATTATTATCATTGCGTCTTACTTCAGCCATATAACCATATGTATTATAAACATTCTTTACAGCAAAACCTGAAGGATAAGTTACTGTATTTATCCTGCTATAACTATCATATCCATAGCTTGTAGTATAATTTGTACCGTCAATTAGAACTACTTTACTTATCAATCTTGTGTTACTATCATAATTAAATGTCTCACTTCCTCCAGAATAAGTAACTGAACTAAGTAATCCTAGTTTACCTATTGGATCATATGTAAAAGTCTTTGTACCTTCTGGATTTTCTTGTGTTAATACTCTACCTAAATTGTCATATGTCATTGTTTGTGAGGGCAGGAGCGGGGTCTGGATTTATCACGTTTTACAAAGCTGTCTGGAAGGCAGAAACGGCTTGCAAAAACCATGACGAAGCTATTAATTTTATTGTCCGTGTTATAGTTAGTTGCTTATTTTATTTTTCTAAGTTGATTTTTCGTTTGAGTGTTAAGCCACAATTTAATCCTATTGTTGTCACCCTTAATGGAAGGTTCTCGTTTTGGAAAGGGATTATATTATGAATAAAAAGTTTTGGTTCGATATTCAGAAATAAAGGATTTGTAATTTTGAAGTACTTGCCAAAACTTAAAGATAAGCCCAATCCTGTTTGATTATCAATTGTTTGAATTACATAGTCTTTTAATTTTTCATAATTAGTGTGATAGGTCAATGTAGGAGCCAAGCTGGTGTAAAAACCATTTTTAAATTTATATACTACTATAGGACTAATTGATAACAAGTTTATTTTTTCTGTATGACGAGGTTGATCGTTAGGTATAGGAGGAACTGTAATCTGGGGAACTACTTCAACTGGACAATATAGTAAATTTAAATCCAAGCCTAGATTTAGTTTCTTGTTTATTAAGAATTTGTAATCAATAGTAGAATTAAACCCAATTTTTGTTCTAAAAGTAGGACCTCCAGCTACAAACTGGTAGTAGAATGCATTATTTATTGTTGGTCCAACAGAAATTCCAATCTCTTGTCCTGGAAGATGAAAAGTGACTAAGAGAGAAATCAATATAAGTAGACTCTTTTTCATATGATTAATGATCGGTTCATTTCTTATGCTTTCTGTCCGGTTATAGTTAGTTGCAAATCAAGATTCTGTATTGGTAGGATGCATGCCGCAATTAACTATAACGGCCCGGCAATAAAGGGAGGTTGTGTTACCCGACGCAGCATCCGGGCAGCGTCCCGGTACTTTAGGCAGATAACTGTCACGGTGCAAGGAGGGTATGGCGTGCTTTTTGCCGTCATGGTACAAATTTTATTGCGTGCAGGCGCGGTCGCGGTACAAGTTTGATCGGAGCCGCGATTTTATCCCCGGTTACAAAGTTGGAGGCGGGCACATGCGCAGTGTCGCGGTACAAAGTTGATCGAAGCCAGAAAACTGTCAAGGTATACTGGATTTTAATTGCGTGCAGATGCGCGTGTCCGGGTGCAGCAACCATTACAAATCTGTCTTGAGGGCAGGAACAAAAGCAAAAAGTGTGACAAACAACTTACCCATATTGTCCGTGATATGTTTAGACCTATGTTAAAACTCGCTTACCTAGATTAATTGTCTTGGTAAATGGTAGCTGATTAATAGCAGTGTTGTAGTCCGGGTTTGTCTTTAAGACGCCGGAGTGTTTAAATTCCTGATACTACTCTTTTAGTGTTTTTAGCCGCCACACTATCTCAAAGTAATAATTTGAATAATTGGATTATCGGTTTCCTTAACAGATTGATAAAATTGAGAAAAATTATCTATACTATATTCTGTTAAGATAGTCATTGATTCTTTATCAGAAACAACATCCTTGAAGTACTGTTTAAAATTATAAGCAGGCCATTGTTTAATAATTATATTATCTGATAATTTGTAAAGTGGCCAAAAGAAAGTAGATAAATTGATTTGTTTGGTTTGGACATCATCCTCAATATTAGTTTGAACACTATATAGCTTTTCTTTATTTTTATCATAAATCATGTTTCCAATTTTCCCATAAGAACTTAACCTTATGAATAAATATTTATCTGTCTCCAAGACTCGCTCCACCCACGAGAAGTTGGTTACTTCTTTATTATACTGTTCAATATTCCCAAGCAGAGAAGTAGGCAAATTATTGATTCCCTGGAAAGCATATTTTGGGATAATTTTCAGATTTTTACTAACAAAAACATATAACGTATCTGATAAAAATTGTTTAAAATGAATATTGTCTTGAAATTTGTACATTGCACCATTTACTGGGATTAAAAACGGAGTTCCTAATAGCTTAAATGTGAGTTTATTGTCGAATGTTTTTATGGTGTCTCCATTTTCATTAAATACTATTAGACTATATGGCTGGTCTCCCATTATATTTATAGGGTAACTTAGAAATAAATCATTTCCAATTGGTTCAATGTTCCATGACATGCCAATCTTAACACTTTTTAGAAACTTCCCGGATAAATCATAAATCTGTATTTTACTTTTATTGGAATCATAAATGATTACCCGTTTATTTTGCTTGTCTATTCCGAAATCAAATGGTAAAATGTATTCTCCTGGTCCCTGACCTTTACGTCCAAACTGACAAATAAATTTTCCTTCTTTATTGAATGAATACAAGCCATCTCTCGAAAGGATAAAAATGGTATCATTATAGAAATCAAGCTTCAATATTGATTTGATGGGACATTCATCGCTAAATTCAAGTGGAATGAATTTTACTGATTTAATGATCTCATTGACAATTAAATGATTATCCTGAGTTTCTGATATGTCGATAGTAGTAAATGAAGATGTGTGGTTAGATCGTTTACCTGGTTGTAAATTACATCCATTAATAACCAGAAGTAAAAATGCAACTTCAATAAAAACTAAAAAATATTTTGTTTTGAATGTCATTCTTACATTTTGCAAGAAAGTTAAGCATTTACTATTCTGTTTCATAAATGATTTATATTAAGTGTAATATTTGAACGTATACTAAGTTAATTGATGTATTTTACAATTCGTTATGATCGGTCTTGGATTAAAGGTATATGTTATTTTTAACTCCTGCAATTAACATATGCATGGTTTTTGCAAAGTCCCGATAAAGGAACGAATGGTTGTTTGTTGAGGCGAAGTTGTCCAGGTGGCCGAGTCCCGATAAACGGCTGCGAGTAGTCTTGTCACGATTAAGTAGTCTAGGTGCGACACAATAACCGGAATATGTCATTTATGGATACTGAAATTGTCTAGATATAATTCAACATTCAATTTTAAACGTTATGTTTAGACCTATATTGTCAAGGGCTCGGAGGCTCGTAACAGCCTGAGGTTTAAACCTAACGGCCCGGCAATATGGGGAGGTTGTGTTACCTGACGAAGCATCCGGGCAGTGTCCATAAACTTTAGGCAGCTTACTGTCCCGATGCGAGGAAGGTATGGCACGCGTTTTTGCCGTCCGGGTACAATTGCCGGGCTTATATGAGTGTCGCGGTACAATTAAAATAAGTTATTGTTAATGAGGTATGATGCAGTATTTTAATAAAGAGCACATGAGCAGTGTCGCGTTACACCCTGACATTGAAACCGGTGAATGAGTCATGGTATACAAGGTGTAAAATGATTACTGGCGGGTATCCGGGTTTATCAACGTAGTTAAATCAGTATTAAAAGCAGTAGTATAAGCAAAAACCGTGACAAACAACTTACCCATATTGTCCGTGTTAGGCATTGGCATTTATTGAAATTGTCATGTATTAGTTAACTGTCAAAGGTTAAGAATCTTCCTGATTTTATCGTTTCGATGAATTGGCTAATAAATCTTGAGGCAGGAGCCCCATCTACAATATCATGGTTAAAAGATGCAGTTAGGCAGAGATGTTCTTTTTCAATTATTTCGTTCCCTACTTTTACCAGTTTTGTGTCTATCCCTCCAACAGTTATAACAACTGTGGCTGAACCGTGAGGTATAAACCAGACACTTGTTTTATTAAACATTCCAACAGCGGTAACGGCTACTTTTCCGTATCGTTTTCCCATTTTGATATTTTTGTCGGCTATCCTGATGAAAGTCCTCAGTAGAAACCCAGGAATGAATCTGATCCAGGTCATTTTTGAGAAGTTTCCGAGTTGTTGGCCTTGCTGGTTCTGGGCGTTTCGTATTTCGTTATGGATTTGAAGGTATGTCTTAGTCTGTGCTTTACTTATTGCAACAGGTTCAGGGACTCGCTCTCCTTTGATTTCTCTTTCAATCAGGACAGAAACAGTAACATCTTCGAGGATTATTTGTTTGTTACCCTTAATAAATGAGTTTAGTAGGGGATGATCTTTAATGACTTGGGCAAGACATGTAACAATGTAAGCAGTGAGTGAAAGCTTTATACCTGTTTTTTGAAGATGTTCTTTTATTAGTTCTCGAGGTATTGAAATGTCAACCTCGGTGATTGAGTGAAAAGTGTTTTTTTCTTTTGTTACAGTTGCGGAGGCAATAACCGCCTTTCTGTTAAATGTCAGGGGAATTGATTTATAACCGGCTTTTTGATCCATATCTGAGTAATAGAATTCTTTTTGAATTGATAATTTTCAATAAAGGTACTTTTTATTTGTCATCCGTGCAGGAGCGTAAATGCTTATGCCTAACGGCCCGGCAATATGGGGAGGTTGTGTTACCCGACGATAGCACCGGGCAGGATACTGGTACCCCGAGTACTCGGGGCCAGAAAACTGTCCCGGTGCAAGGAGGGTATGGCACGTGTTTTTGCCGTCATGGTACAAATTTTATTGCGTGCAGGCGCGATCGCGGTACAAGTTTGATCGGAGCCATGAATTTATCCCCGGTTACAAAGTTGGTGGCAGGCACTGGCGCAGTGTCGCGGTACTAGTTGTCTCGGAGCCAGAAATTAGTCACGGTGCAGGATTTTAATTACGTGCAGATGTGCGTGTCCGGGTGCAAGAACCATTACAAATTTGTCTTGGGTGCAGGAGCACCTGCCTGCCGGCAGGCAGGAAAGCAAAAACCGTGACAAACAACTTACCAATATTGTCCGTGTTATAGTGCGTTTTATTGTTCTTGTTTAAGTCTTTGAATATTAAAAGAATCTTTCGAGTTATTCCAGCATATAACTTCAAAATTTACATACTCTTGAGTAACTGCATCAATCCTGATGATACTCCAACAATTACTTTTGTCTATATACTGTATTACAGGAATTGCCATTCCTTGCTCGTCCTCATCAAATTCCATACCCAGAATAATCCCCCCTGTTAAAACTAATTGACCGCTTTTTAAAATTGAATCATTTATCCTTAAATTATATTCGATATTTGAATAGCTTATTCTTTCAATGGATAGGTCATAGATTTTATTTTCTTCTACTTTTTTGTATTTAAGTCGTTTATTTAGCGGAGGTACTATTGGAATATTTACGGTGTCAACACTTTTAATGTAGCTAGTCCCATTAAATGGTCTTGATTTTACAATTATTTTATCGTCGATGAGTTTTATAGTATCAAATCCGGAGGATAATCCTCTTAAGTCATTAAGAAATTCTGAGGAATATTTTGAGGAGTCTTTAACAATAAATATTTTTCTATTTTCTATCTGATATACTAAGGTCCTATTCTTTAACGTGTCTTTCTTTTGTTCATGTGATTCCTTAATTATATCGGTTGATTTGATATTTTCATTTGGCTTTTTTTTATTATCTGAACAAGCTAGAATTAAAAGCAATGGTATATAAGCGATAAAAGTTTTTATAATCATAATTCGATGATTTAATAGCATTGGTTAATTATTTCAAACTATATACATTTTTGAGAGTTATAGTGCGTTTGTCTCAGTCAATTTGGCGTCAGTCACAAGCCCCGAATGCACTATAACGGCCCGGCAATATGGGGAGGTTGTGTTACCCGACGCAAGCACCGGCCACGTCCTGAGTTCTTTAGCCGGAAAGCTGTCACGGTGCAAGGAGGGTATGGCGCACTTTTTGCCGTCCGGGTACAAATTTTATTAAGTGCTGGAGCGATCGCGGTACAAGTTTGATCGGAGCCGCAAATTTATCCCCGGTTACAAAGTTAGTAGCGGGCACTGGCGCAGTGTCGCGGTACATACTATCTCGAAGGCAGTAATTGATCACGGTGCAGGATTTAAATTGCGGGCAGATGCGCGTGTCCGGGTGCAGCGGCCATTACAAATTCGTCTTGAGTGCAGGAGCAAAAGCAAAAAGTGTGACAAACAACTTACCCATATTGTCCGTGTTAGCGGTTGCTATTATTTTCTTTATTGTAAGAATTCATCAGTCACCATATCGAAATGTTGTCTATCAACTGATACATACGGTCTAGTTGATTTAGTATTTTCTGAAACGAAAAGATGATATACGCTTTCGAACATTTTAAAGATACTTTCTTTTGTAATTGAATTTAGATGAAGAATTATGTTTGTTTTATTATTAGGAATTCCGTAATGTTCAAAAACAACTCCGAAATTAAATGGA
>Ga0315541_1000905_pt1 | contig 29665 bp, 31 predicted proteins | sample SalMarSW160190MG_FD_203095 | JGI IMG/M metagenome (GOLD analysis project Ga0315541, IMG submission 203095) | Salt marsh sediment microbial communities from the Plum Island Ecosystem LTER, Massachusetts, United States - Salt Marsh Sediment SW1601-190 ...
GAGGCCTAAAAAGAAAAAAATAATGAACGAAGAACAACTTTATCAGGACTATCTTGAGGTGGTTAAGTCTTTCCGCAGATATTTAGAGGAAAAAAAGGGGATAAAAAAAGAAACAGAAGTAAGAAAAGATAAGACGGAAGAAAAAGACCCTCGAGTGTTGCTGGAGGATCTTTGCCGTTCTATGCGAAAATGTCAAAATTGTTCCCTTCACCGGTACCGAACTCATCTAGTTTTTGGCGCCGGAAATCCTGAGGCGAAGTTAATGCTGGTAGGAGAAGCTCCCGGAAGAGAGGAAGACCTACAGGGAAAGCCCTTTGTGGGAGCCGCCGGTAAGATCCTCACAGAAGGTCTCTCTCAAGTTGGATTTTCAAGAGAAGAAATCTATATTGCTAATATTCTAAAATGCCGCCCCCCGGGTAATAGAGACCCTCTGCCAGAGGAAATCGGATCTTGTTTTCCTTATTTAGAAAGCCAGATAGAAATTATTGATCCCAGAATCATCTGTGCTCTGGGTAAATTTGCTGCCCAGGTCCTCTTGAACACCAGCCAAGGTATTACCCATCTAAGGGGAAAGCCTCAGTGGTACAAAAACAATATAACCTTGATCCCTATCTATCATCCGGCAGCCTGCATCTATAAGCCTGCCTGGAAAAAGACCTTTCTCGATGACCTTAAGCTGGTAAGGGATGAGCTGGGAAGGAGGGAGTAATCTTCGTCTATGGCTGCCTTCAGGTTTATCTCTGTCAAGGAAAGATTCTGACAGTGTTAGAAGTAATTGCTGGAGAAAAGATCTAGTCCGCAACTAGAAGACACAAAGTAAGTAGGCCTTCTGTTCATACCCAGACCTAAAGAACTTTAGACACTTCTTTTTTAATTTTTTTAATGCTCACCGTGCAAAAGATAATGGGAGCAGTTAGTCCAACGCTAAAGTAGAATTTACCCTCCTAAAGGAATTTTTAAACCGGAACAAATTCCTCATAGTGTAAAATAATTAAGAATTTTTAGAAGCATATTCATAGTAAAGTAAATAATGTTTCTTATGTTTCTCCTGAAATCCCCTTGAAACTTAGGTTACTTTCAATTTTTCTGACAGCTTTCTGTGCACTTGACAATGTAAAAAAATATGTTATAATAAGGTAAGATGTCAGACCTTAGACTTCAGACGCCAGGGACCCAAGACGGGGAGCGAGAAAAAAGGCTAGTATGCATTTTAGATTAGAGAGCTTGAGGCAAGAGAGTGGGCGTTTATCAAAAGGTCCCCAACAATATATGAGGTGATAATAAACAAAAATTAGGCTAAAGAGTATGGATAAGTTAAAGATAGAAAAAATAAAGCAGTTGCCTCTACCAATTATAGTCAAGAGTAAGATAGAAAAGGTAATTAAGGATAGAAACCTCACCCCGGGTAGTAAACTCCCCACTGAAACTGACCTTGCCAATATGATAGGTGTAAGCCGTGCTACTTTAAGAGAGGCATTTCGTCTTTTGCAGGAGGAGGGTGTCATTATCAGTCGTCATGGCGTGGGAACTTTTGTGAGGAGTAAGGATTCTCTTGTACGAAACCCCTTAGAAATAAATTACGGCGTGACCGAGATAATTAAGTCAATGGGCCTGCTTGCCGGAACAGCAAAGATCAACACTCAGCGTACCGAAGCTGATATATCTGTTTCTGAGAGATTAAAAATTGATGTAGGATCTTCCATTGTGGTTACACAAAGGGTGAGAACAGCAAATGAAAAACCAGTTGTCTATACTATAGACATTATCCCGGAAGCTACTTTGGGTAGAATGGACTTACCCGTGAAATTTACCGGATCTTTATACAAATTCTTAGAAGAAAAATATAATCAGAAGGTAGATTATGGTATAGCCCGAGTAATCCCCACTTTGGCTGGAGCCGAGGTCTCTGAGAGACTAAAAATCGGGGCTAGATCAGTCGTTTTATTGATTGATCAGGTTGACTACAATGTGGAAAACCGGCCAATTCTATATTCCCAAGAATATTGGCTTAAGGACGTGTTTGAATTTACCATTTTCCGTAGACGTAGATAAATCGAAGCCTTGTTGAATGAAATCCACCTAATCGGCAGGGTGTGAAAAAGGAGATTTTCTTTCGTAAGTCTAAAAGTCAGTAAAGATACCAAATAACGTTTGAAGGTGGAGGCAAAGGTAATGGAAAAAGAAATAAGAGTGGAAGGTATTATTCCTGCTATGCTCACTCCTTTTACAGAAAATGAGGAGATAGATGTTAGTGGCATAAAGGAGAATGTGGATTTTCTAATTGAGAATGGCGTAAGCGGGATAATGTGCAACGGAAGCACTGGAGAGGCGGTGGCGCTCACCAAAGAAGAGCGCATCAGGGTAGTAGAGGCAACTGTGGAGGCGGCTAAAGGCAGGGTTAAGACGATTGCCGGTACGGGTGTTCCCAGTACTAATGAGACAATTAAACTCACCCGGGATGCAAAAAGTGCTGGAGCAGATGCAGTGATGATTATTACACCGTTTTATGAGATTCCAACTCAAGAGGGTTTGTATAAACATTATGAGGCTATAGCTGAGGCAGTAGATATTCCCATTGTAATGTACAATATTCCTCAGCATACCGGTGTAGAAATAGGTCTTGATGTGTTGAAAAGATTGGTTGAAATAGACAATATTATAGCTTTGAAAGATAGCAGTGGTAACCTAAGCCAGTTTGCCGAGATAATTCGACTGGTGGGGGACAAGATATCTGTACTTACGGGCTGCGATGATCTTTTGCTCTCCTCTTTTGTTTTAGGGTCCCCCGGGGCTATTCTTGCTCTTTGTAACATTGCCCCTCGCTTGGTAGTGGACCTTTACCGGGCAGTGAAAGATGAAAAGATGGAGAAAGCTAAAGAGTTAAGTTATAAATTACTCTCAATAGGCCGGGCCATAGGTGCCCCGGAGAACTTCCCTGCTCCTGTAAAAGAGGCAGTGAGAATACTTGGTAGGCCAGCCGGGCCAACAAGAGGTCCAATAATCAAAGTTAGTGAGAAGGAAAAAGAGGAGATAAGGGCTGCCTTGAAAGAAGCGGAACTAATATAGTATATCGTCACTTTGGAGGTTATTATGTCTAGCACAACTGGGAAGAAAATAAGATTGAATAGGTTAATTCAAAAAGAAACCAATACTTGTCTTATCTTTGCTATTGACCACGGCCTGACTTCTCCTGTTCTACTGAAGGGAATCGTTGATACCAGAGGTAGGGTTCGCGAGGCTATTTCCGGGGGAGCAAATGTGCTGATGCTCAGTAGAGGCTTTGCCAAGCAAGTGGCAGATGAGTTTAAGAGGGATACTTCGCTTGCTCTCATGCTTTCGGCTTCAGCAGCAGGACATCCTAAAGCAGTTGAGGGAAGTATTATTACTCCTATTGGCTCACTAGATGAAGCTCTCAGGATTGGGGCTGATGCAGTTGTCGTCTTTGTATCACTAGGAGGAGAGAACGAGTCAGAAATAATTTCCTATGTTTCAAAGGTAGGAGAAGCTTGTGAGCTCCTCGGGATGCCCTTTATCGCAGAGGCAGAATACCCTACTACCTATGCAGCCAAAGATACCTCGAGCTTTCAAAAGTATGGGGTGGAGTATTTGAAGAGAAATGTTCGTCTCTGTGCAGAACTTGGTGCTGATATTATTAAGACTAACTGGAGCGGTGATACAGAATCTTTTGCCGAGATCGTTGAAGCTGCTCATCGGCCCGTGGTAGTGGCGGGAGGTCCGATGACATCTGATGAGGAACTTCTTACTCGAATGGAAAAGGCAAAAAAAGCTGGTGCCATTGGGTGCTCAGTAGGTAGAAATGTCTTTGAGCATAAGAACCCAGAGGCTATAACCAGAGCTATTGCTCAAATCTTGAAAGGTGAAAAAAGTTCTCAAGAAGCTTTATTAGAGCTTCAGGAAAGCCTAGCCGCATGAGGGATAAGAAAATATGGAAGATATATAAAGGTTATTCATAAGTGGCTCTCTTTTCTGGCGAGAGCTCGATAATTCAGGAACAAATTTGGGATAGACAGATGAACTATATTCTGGGTGTTGATTTAGGAACCACTGCTCTAAAGGTGTCTTTGTTCGATGAGGAGGGAAAACTTCTAGCCTTGTCCACAAAAGAGTACAAGTTGTTAACTCCTACTACTCTCGCCGTGGAATTAGAGGTAGGAACTTATTGGGATGCCTTCAAACAAGGAATAGCAGAGGTTCTTAAATCAACAAAGATTAGCTCTGAAAAGATAAAGGCTCTCGGTATTTCAGCTCAGGGTGAAACATTGATATTGATTGATCAGGACGGTAAACCCTTGAGGAATGCTATCGTCTGGCTTGACAACAGAGCTCAAGAAGAGGCAAAGATCCTGGCCAAGGAATTTGGAAATGAAGCTAGCCATAAAATCACTGGGCAGGTCAAGATTGTTCCTACGTGGCCCGCTTCTAAGATTTTCTGGATCAAACACAATGAGAAGGATGTCTTCAAAAGAGTTCATAAGTATCTTCTCATTGAAGACTATTTTATCTACCGGCTAACGGGCAGATTTGTGGCTGAAGGATCGCTTCTTTGTTCCACGGCGTATTGGAATATCACTACCAAGAAGTGGTGGAATGAAATGCTTAAATTTTTAGGCATTTTACCTGAGCAGCTTCCTGAAATTAAAGAATCAGGCGAGCCGGTGGACGAGATATTATCGGATGTTGCCTCAGAAATAGGATTATCATCAAAGACAGTAGTGGTTACTGGAGCTCTAGATCAGGCGGCAGGAACCATCGGGGTTGGTAATGTTAGACCCGGAATAATCTCAGAGAATACTGGAGCAGCACTAGCCATCTGCGCCACTGTGGAAAAGCCCTTCTTTGATTCAGAGGGAAGGATGCCTTGCCATTATCATGGGATGCCCGATACCTATATGGCTCATACCTTTACCAGTGGGGGAATGGTTCTAAAGTGGTTCCGGGATGGATTTTGTCAAACTGAGAGCCAGAAAGCATCCCTGGCTGGTTTCGACGCCTATGATCTTTTAGGGAAGGAAGCGGAAAAGGTTCCCGCTGGGTCTGAGGGACTGGTGATGCTCCCTCATTTAACCGGTGCCATGGCCCCAGAGGCAAATCCCAAGGCAAAAGGCGTCTTTTATGGCTTTACTCTCCGTCATACGAAGCCCTACTTTATCAGAGCAATAATGGAGGCTATAGCTTGTATAGTGAAGAGGAATATAGATACTCTGGAGGAGCTAGGGATCAAAGTAAATGAGATTCGCTCTTTAGGGGGTGGGTCAAGAAGTAGATTATGGAATCAGATAAAGGCAGATTTGGCCCAGAGGCCTGTTCTTACAATGGAGAACGAGGAGGCGGCATGTCTGGGTGCGGCTATTTTAGCTGGACTCGCCGTAGGAATGTTCACGAGTTTAGAAGAGGCTTGTAAGAAGATGGCCGTGGTAAAGGAGAGATTTGAACCTAATTCGGCTAATTTCAAGGTTTATACTAAAACCTATAGAAATTATGTAAAGTTGTACGAAGATCTTTGTGATCTTTTTTCCAAGGGATAAAGATTTAGATTTTTCTCAATAGGAGATAAAGAATGCTAAAAGCTAAAGTTGGTTTGGTAGGGCTAGCAAATCATGCCGAGAGTGGAGGAGAAAGAGCCGAGGGAATCCTTAGAAAGGCAAAGGAACAGTTGGAAAACTATGGATTAGAGGTAGAGGCAGGGGAAAGGATAATATGGGATCCGGCCGATGCAATACAGGTGGCTGAGCAATTATCACAAGAAAAATTAGATTTACTTGTGATTGTCCATATAACCTGGGTTTTAGATGCCATTCAATATATTTTAATGAATACCGTAAAAGCTCCCATAGTTTTATGGGCACTTCCTTTTACAGAAACTTTTTCTATTGGTTGTGTTCAACATTTTGGTAGTATATTGTGGGAAAGGGGAATTTTCTATAGGTATGTGTGTGGTCTGCCAGAGGATAAGGAAGTTATCTCATCAATTACTAGCTTTGCCTCTACGGCCAAAGTTGTCCAAAATTTAAGAGAAGCCAAAATTGGTTTAATTGGTCCAAGACAAACTTGGCGAGCTGCTGGTCCTCAGGATATGACCCATGAAGAGTGGGATCTATCAGATTCTTTTGGCGTAACGATTGTTCATATTGAAATGGAAGAATTAATTAAGAAAGTTGAAGAAAAAACGGAAAAAGAAGCTAATGAAGTTTTACAAAGCATGAAGCAAAGTAATAGATTAGGAAAGGTTGAAGTAGATGAGGAGCGTCTGATTTATGCATCTAAGGTATATTTAGGAATAAAAGACTTAATTGAAAAGCACAATCTCACTGCCGCCGCCGCAGAATGTTACCCAGAATATGGAGGATTGGTAAATCTTCCCTCTTCCTGGTTAGCAGATGAGGGCATTATTCTGGATACCGAGGGAGACCTCGGTCATACAACTCTTATGCTTATCCTGCAATGGTTAGGAAAAGGGGGTCCGGTGGCACTAGCTGAGGCAGGAAAACTTGACTTCAAAGAGAACTGTCTATGGCTAGCCCATGAGGGAAGTTCAGCCCATTCACTTGCTGAGAGTCCTTCCATGGTTCACATCACCCCAGGGGGAGAAAAGGGTACAGTGGTTGGCTTTGCTCTCAAACCAATGCCAGAGGTTACCATAGGAGGCTTGTGTGGAAAAAAGAGTACCTATAGAATGTTGATCGCTCAAGGAAGGACAAAACCTATTACCGAGAAAGAGTGGTTAGATGCTGGTAAGAAACTCCTAGTAAAGCTTAGCTTCAACTGTGATGTTAAAGAAGTATTTGAGAAAATGCTCGCGGAAGGGATAGACCATCACTTGCTTTTAAAACAGGGTAACCTAATTTCCCAACTTGGGGATGTGTGTGATTTATTAGGGATTAAGAAGGTTTGCCTTTAGTTCCGACAAGAAATGTTATCCGACGATGCTGCAGGAAAAAGGAGGTTTAGATGTCTATGCAATCAAGTGGCTATTGGGGCAGAGTCCTTAGAATAGATTTAAGTAAAGGACAAATAACCGAAGAGAAAGTTGCTGAATCTGTTTTAAGACAAGTGGTAGGAGGATCAGGTTTTGGAGCCAAAGTTATTTATGAAGAATTAAACCTGGATACAGATTCATTTGACCCCCAAAACAGAGTAATTTTTGCCGTTGGTCCCTGGCAGGCAGCCAATTTCTGGGGTTCTGGAAAATTTAGTGTAATTTTTAAGTCTCCTCTCACTGGTACTTTGGGGGATAGCTCGGGTGGTGGCAATTGGGCCCCTCTATTTAAAAGATGTGGGTACGATTCTCTCATTATTCAGGGAAAGGCTAGCCAACCTGTCTATTTGTGGATTCACGACAAAGGTACAGAAATCAAGGATGCTAGTAGTTTTTGGGGGATGGATACTGTGGAAGTGTTAGATAAATTAAAAGAGGATGTAGCAGAAAAAAGAGCCAGTGTTGTTGCTATTGGACCGGGAGGAGAAAAATTAGTTCGATTCGCCTGTGTAGCTGCTGATGGTCATAGTTATGCGGGTAGAAGTGGTATTGGTGCAGTGATGGGTTCAAAAAACTTAAAAGCAGTGGTTGTTTATGGAACTAGAAAATGCGAGGTCTTTGATTCTCGGAAGACATCCGAACTTAGAAAAACATATCGAGAGAAGATCAAAAAGAATGCTGTGGTGACGCATGATCATGGCACCCCTTCGGCTCTAATGTCTTCTGCAGAGAGCGGTAATCTACCTATTAAGTATTGGAGCGGGGATACCTGGGATGGGGCTGATAAGCTAGCAGCTCCCAGATACACTAAAATATTGAATGCACGACCTATGGCTTGCATAAATTGCAATATAGCTTGCCATCGGAGAATAGTTATCACTGAGCCTCCAGAATATGCCATGAAACGGCCAGGGCCTCAGTCAGCATATGCCCCCCTTACTCTTGAGAAACAGTCAAGGGAGAGATTTATGTCTGTTGTGTGCGATATTTCCCCAGCCGAAAACTCAGGTAGCATTGAACAAATTAGTTGATCCATTCTTTGAGAAATAGGTTGAGGAGACCTTCCATGTTCATCCTGTGCTGGAGGGCCCAGGGAAAGGGTAGGAAAAGACATTAATGGTTTCACATCTTATTCCGGAAGTCATCTCTTTTTTTGGGGCGAATCCAAAAGAAATGCCGCGAACAACGTGAGGACATTATCAGATTTCGATCAAGATAAGGAAATTTGTTCTAAGGCATCATACCAGGGGGATATTATGAAAAGAAGAGTCAAACTTTTAAAAGGTTTAGAGATGATATTCCATGGTCCCACCGTACTCATTGGGGTCAGGAATGGGACGAAATCTAAATTCAATCTGTTTGCGGTAAGCTGGATTACACCATGCAGTATAGAACCGCCTCTTGTTGCTATCTCGGTTAATCCCAAAAACTTCTCCCATGAGCTTATAAAAAATACAGGGGAATTTACTGTTAATATTCCAAATATATCTCTCCTTGATAAATTACATTTTTGCGGTACAAGTTCTGGTCGGGATATAGATAAAATCGAAAAGCTTTCTCTGACTCCTGTAGAAGCGCAAATATTAAAAACACCTTTAATAGAAGAATGCATAGCTCACCTAGAGTGTAAAGTGATCCAGAATATAGATGTGGGTGATCATACTCTTTTTATAGCAGAGGTACTTGCCGCTTCTGTAAATGATGATCTCTTTGATGCATCGTGGCATTTTGAAAAAAATGAAGCTAAGACCCTCCACTATTTAGGTGGCGAGCGATATGCAGCAATTGGTGAGATTTTAGAAGCTAAGACACCATAAAAAACTATAGTATATAAGCAGATCGCAGATATGGAGATAAGGAAATTATTCCAGTAGAAGAAAGAGGCTCGATGTCTCCATTGTATGGAGAAAAGGAAAACCAGATGGAACTAAGGAATAAGGTGGCTATAGTGACAGGTGGCTCAGGAGGGATTGGAGAAGCTATTGTGTTGGCTTTAGCTCGAGCAGGGGCAGATGTAGTTATAAGCTATAATAGGAGTGTTCAAAGAGCTCAGGAAGTGGTTGAACAAGTCCAATCTATGGGTAAAAGAGCCTTAGCGCTAAGAGCTGATGTGCGTTTAAGTGGCGAAGTTAGCAACATAGTTTCTCGTGTAGTTAAAGAATTTTACAAAATTGATATTCTGGTGAATAATGCAGGCGTTACTTCATTAGCTCCCGTTGTTGAACTTGAAGAAAAGGACTGGGATAGAGTTTTTGATGTAAACGTCAAGGGAGTTTTTCTTTGCTCCAAGGCCGTAGCAAAGCATATGATAAATCGAAAAGAGGGAGGTAAAATCATTAATATTTCCTCAAGAGTAGGAAAGATAGGAGAGAAGTTATCAGCTCACTACTCCGCTTCAAAATTTGCTGTTATAGGTTTTACTCAAGCCTTAGCTTTAGAGTTGGCTCCGTATAGAATCAACGTTAATGCTATCTGTCCGGGTAAGGTTGAAACTGGGATGCAGATAAGAGAGTGGGAGTTTAAGGTTAAGTCGACCGGCGTTCCTTTTGATAAGGTCAGAGCAGATGATATCTCAACGGTTCCCCTGGGTCGGGCAGCTGAGCCTGAAGAAATAGGTAATTTAGTGGTATTTCTGTGTTCCGATCTCGCTAGTTATATGACTGGCCAGGCGATAAATATCACGGGGGGGAGAGAGATGCGGTAAACAACGTTTATAGAGTTGAAGATTATGATACAGTATAATAAAAGAAAACTAACAATCAAAAGAGAAAATTTTAAAATAAGGTAAGGAAAAATGGGTTATCATTGGGAGTTTTATGTAGTTTGGAAACATTTTGACATGCTCTTGAGCGGATTGATAGTAAGTCTTGAATTAACTGGTGTTAGCGTAGGTCTTGCTCTTATATTTGGTTTTCTTTTTGCTATCTTTCGCCTTTCTCGCAATTTTGTTCTAAGCAAACTAACTGCTGCCTATATTGAGTTCTTTCGCTGTACACCGGTGCTGGTACAAGTAGTTTGGGTATTTTATGTCCTTCCCATGATCCTTGGAATTAGAATTAGTAGTTTTGTTTGCGGTGTGTTGGCTCTAACTTTAAACTTGACTGCCTTTTACGCAGAGGCCTATAGATCAGGTATACAAGCAGTGGCAAAGGATCAAATCGAGGTTGGTATTGCCTTGGGACTATCTTCTGCTCAAAGGACACGTTATATAGTACTTCCCCAGGCTGTACGGATGATTATTCCTGTTTTGGTTACTATGGCCGTAGGTACGTTCCAGCAAAGTTCTCTGGTTTCTACAGTGGCTATAGCTGATTTGATGTATCAGGGAAGACTTTTGTCTTTTCAGACTTATAGGCCGCTGGAAATCTTAACCACTGTAGCGATGATTTATCTTATCATTGCTTTTCCTATTACTCAATTAGTAAGAGTGGTGGAGGTAAGATTAGCAAAGAAAATAGAGAGGTAGAGAAATGGCATATAAGTTTTCCTTCGACGTTATCTGGGGAAATTTAGATGTTTTTATGGCGGGGCTTGTAACTACTTTTCAGATTGTAGGAATTAGTGTAGTTCTTGGTCTTACCTTGGGTATCATTGTCGCTATCTTTCGCCTTTCTCGCAATTTTGTTCTAAGCAAACTAACCGCTGCCTATATTGAGTTCTTTCGTTGTACCCCGGTGCTGGTACAATTAGTTTGGGTTTTTTATTGCCTTCCCATAATTCTTGGAGTTGAACTAAGTGGCTTTATCTCTTGCATAATAGCTTTAACTCTATATGCAGGAGCAGTCTATGCAGAGGCATTCAGATCAGGTATACAAGCAGTGGCAAAGGATCAAATCGAGGCTGGTATTGCCTTGGGACTATCCTCTGCTCAAAGAACACGTTATATAGTGCTTCCCCAAGCTGTAAGAGCAGTAATTCCCGTGTTGCTCTCAAATAGTGTTAGTTTATTTAAGGAAAGCTCTCTAGTTTCCACTGTAGGAGTGAGTGACCTTATGTATAGAAGTAGGGTTTTATCTACAGTAGCCTGTCGCCCAATTGAGATCTTAACTACCACAGCAGTAATCTATTTTATTATTGCTTTTCCAATTACTTTGATAACCAGAGCCATAGAGATAAGATTGGCAAAAAAAATAGAAAGATAGACAAGGAAATGGAGAACTTAAGAAATGGAAAAAACGAGAGATGATTGTTTTGTTAAAATAATTAATTTACACAAGTATTTTGGTAATCTTCATGTTTTAAGAGGAGTTAATTTAAACATAAAGCACAGGGAAAGGGTAATAGTGATTGGTAATAGCGGAGGAGGAAAAAGTACTCTGTTGAGATGTGTGATGGGCTTGGAGGAAATTGATGAGGGTAAAATCTATGTAGAAAATAAACCCTATATAGTAAGTAATATGGGTAAAAAGAAAAGAATTACAATGTCTAAAGAAATTCAGCTTCGAGTAGGAATGGTCTTTCAAGCTTTTAATTTGTTTCCTCATTTGACTATAATACAAAATCTTATGTTAGCTCCAGTCAAGGTGCGCAAAATGTTGAAGAAAGAGGCTTTTGAAAAAAGCCGTACTTTGTTAAAGAGAGTTGATCTGGAAGATAAGATGAATGAGTATCCTTCCCGACTTTCTGGCGGGCAAAAGCAGAGAGCAGCTATTGCCCGAGCTTTGGTTATGGAACCAGAGATTATGCTCTTTGATGAAGTTACCTCTGCTCTTGATCCAGAGTTAGTTAAGGAGGTTCTGGATGCGATGAAAGAATTAGCGAGCGAGGGAATGACTATGATTGTGGTAACTCATGAAATGAGTTTTGCTATGGATGTAGGGGAGAGAATAATATTTATCGATGGGGGAGAAATAGTAGAAGAAGGAGGTCCAGAGGTTATCTTCTCAAACCCGAAGAAAGAGAGAACTAAACAATTTCTCAGCCTTGTTTTGAATAGATAGTTCGTTTATATGTGGCCAGTCAAAGACGAAAGTGAAGGGAGGTGAGAAAAAGGAGTGTTAAATGGGTAGAGGTTGTTTCTTGGTTAAAATTAAAAGTTTAAGGAGGTAAAAATGAAAGGGTTCAGAAAGGGATGGACAAAAGTAGGGATAGTTGTTTTAACTTTAAGTGTCTTTTTGGTGAGTGTTGTAGGATTGGCATTAGCCCAGGAAGCTACCTTTGAAAGATTATGGCCTAAAGTTCAAAGGGAAGGGGTACTTAAAATTGGTGTGGCCACATGTCCTCCTCATTGCATGAAGGATCCCAAAACTGGTGAGTGGAGTGGTGTAGCCATAAATGTAATGAAGGAGTTAGCCAAGGTTTTAGATGTTAAACTCGAATGCATAGATACTACTTGGGATTACATAATTGCTGGATGTCAGGCAAAAAAATGGGATATTGCTGTGGCTCTAAATCAAACCCCAAGAAGGGCTCTAGCAGTAAGCTACTCAGAACCTTTTTATTTTTATGAGATTTCCCTTTCATACAGAAAAGACAACCCAAAGTTAAAAGGTGCTTCAAAAAATGAGGATTTTGATAAGAAAAGATTGATAGGAACTGCTATGACTGGGAGTGCTCAGGATAAGGCCATGCGTAGGATACTCAAGAATGCAGAGATGAAGGGTTTGCCTGATACACCGGAGGCAAGAATGGCGGTATTATCAGGGCGTGCAGATTACTTAGCCGATGATGCGGCCACTAATTACCTATTTTATCTGGCTAATTCCGACACTATAGAGTTATACTATCCTGATCCGCCGGTTTCTCGAGAGGGCATCTCTTTTGGTTTTAGAAAGACCGTTTCTTTAGATGAAATTCAGGTTCTGGATATTCTAATCAAAGAGTTAAGAAATAAAGGGAAATTGCGAGAATGGGAGAAAGAATTTGGGACTCTAATAATAAAGGAATTAAAGTAAGAATAAAAGGTCCCCGTAAGCTTGTGTCTAAAAAGTGATGGAAGAAAAAGCTAAACCTGGATTCAGTAAACTCCTCTAGAAAAGAGTTTGTCACGCTCTCAGAGATGGTACTTGAATATCTTATACTGAGAGGTGTTGTGTTTTTTGTTAAGATGCAAATTTAAAGTCTGCTTAGAGGAAGGTATTCTCTGATTTTGCTAGTATAGATTGCTGAATCCAGGTTAAGGTATCAAGGAAATAAGAGTGGCGTGAGAATAAAGAGCGGGGGAGGAGCAGGTCTGGTTATGTTTTCCTAAATTTTTCTCCTCCTCCGCCAGTAGTCTCCTTGGAATGTAAGGTAGGCGAAGTTAAATATAAGAGTATAAAGAATTGAGGTGGTTTATTCTGGCAGCGTTTGTAATTCTTTTTTCTACAGGAATATTTAAGTTTAGCTACAGAATCCCTTATGAAGGGACCAATACTGTGTAGCTCTTTGGTTAACTTTCTTCTATCTTTGTAAGCGTCCAGGAGGTGCATGGGTATTTCAGGCATAAAGTTCACCTCCTAAATAATTGATATGCTGTGTGACATATCAGGTTATGTTACAAAAAATAACTGTTGTTGAGTGGTATGTGGGTTGTTTAAAATTTTGGTGGGTTGAATTAAATTAAAAATTCAGGGAGAAGAATTTTTAAACTACCTCATTAAATTAAAAGGACATGATTTATTCTTTATCATCTAAGTGTGAGACATGAGGGAGGATTCCTTGTTTGGGAAAGGTTGGACTATATCCCGAGAGGAGGTAGTTAGATGCCGGTTACCCAAATTGTAGTAAATAGTGTTATTAGAGGGAGTGAATTGGCCTTACTTGCCATTGGGGTGACGATGATTTTTAATATCTTGAAGTTTGCTAACTTTGCTCACGGGGAATTCGCTCTTCTCGGTGCCTATTTTGCCTTATTCTTTAGCGTTACTCTTGGTTTAAACCTATACTTAGCTGCTTTGATTGGCATAGTGCTAACAGGCTTAGTTGGGGTTTGCACCAACGAATTTATCTTTAAAAGATTGCGAGGGATGGGAGGTCTAACTCTCATGATAGCAGCGATGGGTCTGTCAATAGCTTTGAGGAACGGAGTGAGAACAGTCTGGGGAGCAGATCCCAAAAGGTATCAAATAGGATTAGGGAAATGTTTCAGCTTCTGGGGGGCGAGAGTTACCTCCACCCAGTTATTAATAATGGTAATCTCTGGCCTTTCTATGTTAGCATTCCATCTTTTATTGCACAGGACAAAGTTTGGTAAAGCCATGCGAGCAACTTCGGATAATATTCCACTGGCTCTGGCAAGCGGGATAAATGTTGAAAAAGTAATAGTAGGGGTCTGGTTTATTTGTGGATCTCTTGCAGCTATAGGAGGTATTTTAATTGGAATGGATACTCTACTATGGCCTGAGATGGGTTTTGGGATTCTACTACCTGTTTTCTGTGCGGCAATTTTAGGAGGAATAGGAAATCCTTACGGAGCCGTTCTTGGCGCTATGGTTTTAGGATTTGTAGAACATTTTGGACTTTTCGTTAATTGGACCAATGTCATTAGCTTGGGAGGTATTTTTAATATTCAACGTGAAATCTATATCCCTACAGGTTACAAGTATGCCATCAGTTTTGGAGTTTTGATAGCAGTTCTTATTTTTCGACCCTCTGGAATTCTAAAGGGCCAGAAGGGAGACTAAGATGGAGTTAATGAATTTCTTAATTTATTTAGTAACAATGATGAGTATATATGGTATTCTTGCTTTGGGTCTTAATTTTCATTATGGACATGCGGGATTGGTGAACTTTGGTCATGTAGCCTTCTTTTGTGTGGGGGCATATGCATCGACATTGGTAACGATGGCGGGAGCTCCTTTTTTAGTAGGTGTTCTAGCAGCCTTAATATCGGGAGCCCTCCTGGGTTTTCTCATTTCACTTCCCACCTCGAAACTTTCGGTACATTACTGGGCTATCTGCACGCTGGGAGCAGGAGAGATTATTAGATTAATTGCCCTTAATGAGGAATGGCTGACACAAGGTGCTTTTGGGATTCCGGGGATTTCGCAACCCCTGAAGTCAATTGTTCCTGCCGTTATTTATCCTGTCTTCTACCTAATTCTCGTATTTATTTTTTTAGGCATTGTATACCTTCTTACTGAATTATTGGTACGATCTCCCTTCGGAAGGGTACTAAAGGCAATAAGAGAGGAGGATAATCTTCCCTTAGCTATGGGAAAGAACGTCTTTCGGTTTAGAATAAAGGCATTGTCAATTGGAGCTGCCTTTGCCGGGCTCGCTGGAGGCTTGTATGCTCATTATATAACTTACATATCTCCCTTAGACTTTATGCCCATTGTAACTTTTCTCGTCTGGGCAATGGTCATAATAGGAGGAAAGGGGAACAACTTGGGTTCCTTGGTCGGAGCGATGGTTATAGTTATATTCTATAACTCTACCAGATTTCTGAAAGATTATATTCCTATTTCAGCCGATACATTGGCAAGCTTAAGAATGGTAGTTATCGGAATTTTAATGATTTTGGTCTTATTGTTCATGAACCAGGGATTGGTAAGGGAGAAAAAGAGAGTCTATAGAATCCCGGGAGAGAAGCCAGATGCTGGCAGTTAAAAATGTATACAAGAGTTTTGGTGGAATTAAAGCTTTGAATGGAGTCTCGTTGAAAGTAGAGACAGGTTCTATTGTTGGATTAATAGGCCCCAATGGCTCAGGAAAGACAACTTTATTTAATGTAATCTCGGGATTCTACTCCAGGGACTCAGGGGAAATCTATTTTAAGGGAGAAAGAATAGATGATTTTCCTCCTTATGAGATTGCTATGAGGGGGCTCTCCAGGACTTTTCAGATTAGCAAAGCCCCCAGAAGAATGACAGTCCTTGAAAATATGTTCCTTGCCTATAAAGAACAAATTGGTGAAGGGGTGTTGAGTGCTCTATTTAGATGGGGTCAGATTTCAAAACAGGAAAGGGTTAACCTGGAGAAAGCCCTAACTATTTTAGAACTAACGGGGCTAAAAAATTCAAGCAACGAATATGCGGGTAATCTTTCCGGAGGTCAGCAGAAGCTACTTTCTCTCAGCAGAATGATGGTAGCTGATTCAGACCTAATTCTTCTTGATGAACCGACCGCTGGGATTAATCTTACTCTTGTTGCTGAGTTAATGAAACTCATCAAGCACTTTCAAGTTAAGGAAAATAAGACTTTTTTTATTGTAGAGCACAACATGAGGGTCATTAGTGAGATATGCGATATGGTATATGTGCTTGACTCGGGAAAGAATATAGCTAAAGGAGAGCCAGAAAAAATTCAAAAAGATGAAAAAGTGCTAAAAGCATATTTAGGTACTGTTAAGGAAGATTCACGAGAGAAAAAGGCGATGTTAAATGAGACTGATGGAAGTTAACAATGTATTTTCAGGCTATGGAGCTACGGAGGTCTTACATAACATCTCTATTCACATCGATGAAGGTGAAGTGGCAACTATTATTGGACCGAATGGAGCTGGAAAGTCTACTCTCCTTAAAACAATTATGGGTTATTTGATGCCTTTTAGTGGGAAGATTTTGTTTCAGAAAAAAGAGATCACCAGATTGAGAGTGGATGAGAAGGTAAAGAAGGGAATAAATTATGTTCCTCAACTTGATAATATCTTCCCCTCACTTACCGTGCAGGAGAATTTGGAAATGGGGGGCTATCTTCAGACTAAAGAAGAGATGAGAATAAAAATCAGGATGATGTACGAACTTTTTCCCGTATTGCAAAAAAAGAAAAATCAGAAGGCAGGTATCATGAGCGGAGGAGAAAGAAAAATGCTGGCTATGGCAAGGGCCCTCATGTTAAGACCAAAGCTTCTCCTTCTCGATGAACCGTCAGCAGGGTTGTCCCCAGCAGCCACTTCTGGGGTATTCAATAAGATTAAGGAGATTCATGAGACAGGTACTGCCATAATTATAGTAGAGCAGGATGCCTATCGATCCTTAACTATCTCAAACAGAGGTTATGTGCTAGCCATGGGGCAAAATGAATTCGAAGGCGATGCTGACGAAATTCTGAGCGATGAAAGAATAAGAAAGGCTTACTTGGGCGGTTAATTTTTCTCCAGACAAGAGAAGGTGATCGGAGTTCTTTTTAAGATTGCTAAATTTCATCTTAAATATAGTGAAATTTAGAGTAGAGGTCCGGTTGGGTTGAAGAGTCTTTATGTTTCAAGATATCCCAAATCTCAATGGAAGAGAGAAATAATTTTTGTAGGATGGGGTTATTTCATTAGGAGAAAAAGCTCCCCTACCCTATCTTAAAAATAAGTTAAAACCAGATGAAAGGAGGTGATGAATGCTAAAAAAGGGAAAGAATTAGCACGAATATAGAAATTACAAGAAGGGGGTAAATGAAAATGAAAAAAATTATAGGTGTATCTCTTGTAGTACTTCTAGGAATCTGTTTGTTGGGAACATATTTTGTTCAGGCTGAAGAAAAAGAGCCGGTTGTAATAGGAGGAATTTTCCCCCAGACAGGTGTCGCTGCTAATATAGGGACAAAAGAGGCAAAAGGAGTTGAGCTGGCAGTTGAAGAAATCAATGAATTTGGTGGTGTTCTAGGTCGTCCCTTTAAAGTGATTATTGAGGACACAGAGTCTCGGCCAAAAGCAGCCGTAGACGCTGCCCACAAATTGATTGATATCAATAAGGTACCTATAATATTAGGATGCCATACCAGTTCAAATACTATTCCCACAGCTACTTATTCTAACTCGAAGGGTGTTATTCAGATTAGTGTTTCCTCAACCTCTCCAGATGTCCGTAATATTGGTCCCTATCACTTCTCCATCTGTGGATTAGACGATATTATGGGAAAACATATTACCCGATTCGCCATGGAGGACTCAGGCAAAAAGAAGTGGGGTATATTTGTAATGAACGATCCCTATGGGGTTGGAATAGCAAAAGAAATGGAGAAGGAGATTAAGAGACAGGGTGGAGAGGTAGTATCTTTGGTAAAGTATGAGCTGGGCAAAACTGACTATCGAGCAGAATTGCAAAGGCTATTTGCTCCTAATCCTGGGGGTATTCTCTCTGTTGGTTGGGGAGAGATAGCCGCAGTCCAGTTCAAACAAGCCCATGAATTAGGTCTGATGGAAAAAATAAAAGGAGTCTGGTACGTTCCCTATGTTGGAGATATAATAGGGCCTGCTGCTATTCCTGATGCCATAGAAGGAGTAAAAGGGCTTGAGTATGGATATGGGTCTCCTAGAACTATTCAGTTTGTTCAAAAATTCAAGGAGCATTATCCCGGTATGGAGATGATTTCTGATGCAGTTCGATCCTATGATGCCTGTTGGACAGCGGCTCTAGCTATAAACGTTGCAGGGAGCACCGAACCGGATCATATACTAAAAGTTCTGCCCTTTGTCTTTTCTATGTACAAAGGTGCCTCTTCTGTAGATCTTGAGGTAGATGAAGATGGTATGCAGAAAACTCAAGTATATTTTGCTTACATAGTTCATAATGGCAAACTGGAACGCTACACAAAAGAGGCAATCGGAGGTTGAGGGGAGATATTAAGTTTTAAACCTATAGGCTAGGTGGAGAAAAGAGATTTCTAGATTTTTCTTCACCTAGCCTGTGATATTTCTATATTCTAATAGCCGAGAGTTTTTTTCAAGTTGAGGGGATAGAGTTCCCCTCTTTTTTGAGGATTTAGAACATTTATTGAGAAAGTAAACCTTAAAAAAGGACCATCTATCTCCGGTTGCTGTCAGGGGGAGAGGAAGAGAAAAAGGAGGAGTAAGAGAGTGATTCTTACAGAAGCTGAAGAAAAAATGCTGGAGGGAAAATCCGGGCAAGCGGTGAGAATGGCTATGAGAATATTGACAAAGTTAGGTGATCTATATGGCGCCAAAAAGATGATCGAAATCACTCAGGCACATATAGATGGTTGCTGTTATCCCACAGTGAGAGAGGCAGGACTGGAATTCGCTGAAAAATTGGCTAGTCTCGGTGCTAGGGTAAAAGTTCCTGCTACTTTAAATATCACGGCAAGAGATATAGAACGCTGGAAAGAGTTTCGCATACCCTCATCATTTGCTGAGAAAAGTCTTAGGTTAGAAAGAGCCTATCTTAAGATGGGAGCAATTCCTACATGGACTTGTGCTCCCTATCAATGGGGTTTAGTGCCTCGTTTTGGCCAACAAATAGCCTGGGCTGAATCTAACGCTATTGCTTTTGTTAACTCGGTCATTGGGGCTAGAACTGAAAGATATGGAGATTTTTCAGATGCATGTGCGGCAATTACGGGTAGAGCACCAGAGTTTGGTCTTCACTTATCAAGAAATCGCCGGGGAAAAGTTTATATTCGACTAAGGAAGATTAAATCAGCTCTGTCAATGGATGATTCATTTTATCCAGTCTTTGGTTATTTTTTAGGTTTAGCTGTCAAGGACCGTATTCCAGTAATAGAGGGAATTCCCAGAGAAGTTAGTATTGATCAATTAAAAAGTTTAGGTGCTGCTGCAGCTACTTCAGGCTCAGTTGCCCTTTTTCATATTCTGGGAGTGACACCCGAGGCCAGAACTTATGAGGAGGCTTTTCAGGGAGGAAAGCCGGAGAAAATCGTAGATATTACCTTTGATGAGCTCTCTAAAGTTCGGGAAAATTTATCTACAGCAAAAGGAGATAGAGTTGACTTGGTAGCAATTGGCTGTCCCCATTATTCTTTTGCTGAATTTCAAAAAGTTATTCATCTTCTTGGCGGAAGACGAATCCATAAAGGCTTAGAATTTTGGATCTTTACCAATCGAACCGTTTTTTCTTGGTTGAAGGGGACAAATCTAATTAACCTGTTAGGGGCTTCCGGTATAAGAGTTTCCACTGACAGTTGTATAATACATCTTCCTCTAAAAGAGTGGGGCTTTAAGGTGATGATGACCAATTCGGCTAAGTTTGCTCATTATGTTCCTTCTACTCTTGGGCTAGAGGTTGTCTTGGGGAGTACTGAGGGATGCGTAAAGTCAGCTTTATCGGGAAAAGTCGTTAGAGAGGAGACCCTATGGAAAAGATGCTAATACTAAAAGGTAAGGGTATTATTCCAGGTTTGGGGGAGGGCAGAGCACTTGTTTCCTCCCAATCAATTAGCTTTTGGGGAGACCTAGAGCCAGAAACGGGAATGATTATCAGTAGACGTCATGAACTCTTTGGGAAAAACATTACTGGCAAAATCCTTGTCTTTCCCTATGGAAAGGGATCTAGTAGTGGTTGTGGTATATTATTGGAGGCTATAAGATGCAGAAAAGCTCCAGCGGCTATAATTAACTTAAATACTGAACCGATCTTAGCTTTAGGTCCCATTGTGGCTGAGGAGCTTTATGGAAAGAGTCTACCAATTATAATTCTTCCCGAAAAATCTTTTAACTTACTTAAAACAGATGATTATCTTATTGTTGACTCGGCTAAGGAAGAAGTCAAGAAATCTCTAGAATAGGAGGTATGGTTATGGGTATAATAAAGGGAGGAAGACCATTTTATGGTGAGGCTATAGGGATACTCTTAAACAAGACCCGGGCTCCTCTCCTGCCAGGTAATGTGGGGAATGCTTCTACTTATAATTTTCCAGTAAGGATCAAAAACATCGAAGATTTTCCCAGTGATTGGTGGTGTGACGAGGAGGGGCCGTCGCTAAGAAGGCAGAAAAAGTTTATTGAGGCAGCAAAACAGCTAGAAGAAGAAGGCGTAAGAGCTATAACGACCGGTTGTGGTTACTACGCTGTTTTCCAAGAAAAGGCTGCCCTGGCTCTAAAGATTCCTCTCTTTACCTCTCCTCTTCTTTTGGTATCTTTGGTCTCTCGGATGATTGGAAGAAAAAAAAAGGTGGGTATTATCGCCTCAGGAGCAGGATACCTGAAAGGTCGATTCTTGAGAAATGTGGGTATAGATGAGTCGATCCCTATAGTAGTAGCCGGCATGGAGGGGATGAAAGAATTTCCTACAGTCATCAATAGGGAAGAGAGATTGGTTACTGATACTAAGATCTTGGAAGAAGAAGTAGTTACGGTTGCCACAAAACTGATAAAAGAAAATCCAGATATAGGGGCAATACTCCTTGAATGTAGCGATATGCCTCCCTTTGCTGCAGCTATTCAGGAGGCTGTTAATCTACCCATTTTTGATTTCATCACTTTCATCAACATGGTTTATTTAGCTGTGGTCAAAATAAGATATGAAGGGTTTATGTGATATCTTGTTAGATTTATCTTGAGATATAACCAAATGTGCTAAAAGGGAAAGGAGGAAGGGTCTAATGTGGGAAGGGAAAAAGCTATTTGAAGGTATAGAAGGAGCGAGACGCAGAGCTATATATAAAGCTAATGGCTATACCGATGAAGATCTTAGAAGACCTCATATTGGAGTTGTTGATACCTGGAATGAGGCTGCTCCTGGTCACTTTCATTTGAGGAAAATTGCCGAGTCGGTAAAGGCGGGAGTCTGGCAGGCAGGTGGCACTCCTTTTGAATTTGGCACCATCTCAACATGCGGTTCTCTCTGTGTAGGAGCAGAAAATAAAGCTTTAAGATATGAGTTAGTTATCAGAGACATCATAGCAGGTTCAATTGAGATAGTGGCTATGGAACATTTGTTTGATGGGCTCGTTCTTCTATCATCCTGCGATAGCATAATCCCAGCCGAGTTAATGGCGGCAGCTCGATTGAACATACCCTCTATTTTAGTGACGGGGGGACCAATGCTTCCTGGTAAATATCAGGGTAAAGATATAGTTATGTCAGAGCTGGATGAGGCATTCTTAGGAGGAATTGAAGCAAAAAAAATTTCAGAGAAAGAAATATTAGAAATGGAAGATGTAGTCTGCCCCGGTCCGGGAGCATGTCCTCTTATGGGCACAGCCAATACTATGCAGATTATATCTGAGGCTTTGGGAATGACTTTACCTGGTTCATCGACGGTTCCCGCTGTCATGGCACGTAAACTAAGAGTAGCCAAGGAGTCTGGTAGACAAATAATAGAATTAGTTGAAAAGAGAATAAAGCCTTCTCATATTATGACTAAGGAGGCTCTAGTTAATGCTATAGTTGTGGATCTAGCTATAGGAGGGTCAACAAATGCAGTACTTCACATACTCACCTTTGCCCAGGAACTAGGTATTGAGCTTTCTCTGGATGAATTTGACCGGCTAAGTAGAAGAACGCCCTGTATTTGTGCCGTTATTCCTAATGGTCCTTATACAGTAGTAGATTTTCACGAGGCGGGAGGAGTTCCTGCTTTGATGAGAGAGTTAAAAGACCTTTTAAATCTTAACTGTCTTACAGTTAATACAAAAAAGCTAGCTGAAAATATACAAGGAGCGAGGATATCAAATGAGAAAGTAATCGCCAGGAGAAGCAATCCTGTCTACAAAGAAGGGGGACTGGCTATTTTAAAAGGAAACCTTGCTCCTGACGGAGCAGTAGCTAGACCTACTTCCTTTAAAAAGGAGATGCTTAGACATAGAGGGCCAGCGAAGGTTTTTGATTGTGATGAGGATGCGCTAAACGCAATATACAATAAAAAGGTGAGGAAAGGGGATGTTATAGTAGTAAGGTATGAAGGGCCTAGGGGAGCACCGGGAATGCGGGAAGTGATGCTCTCTACTGATGCTTTAGTAGGCATGGAGCTGGATAAATCTATTGCCTTAATCACTGATGGGAGATTTTCAGGCTTTACCCGAGGAGCAGCTATAGGACATATCTCTCCCGAGGCTATGGTTGGCGGTCCTATTGCCATCATAAAAGATGGAGATATCATTGACATAGATATCCCTAACCGCAGCTTAAATGTTCGTTTAACAGAGGAGGAAATTAAGACCAGGTTAAGGAATTGGAAACCTCCAGAGCCAAAAGTCAAAAGAGGGGTTCTTACCATTTATTCACGGCTTACTGAACAGGCAGAAAGAGGAGCAACGATCGATACGAATATATAGATTTCCCTTAGGGGCCATTTGATATATGAAAAAGGAGGTCTTTTAATGCGAATTGTCAATCATCCTATCCTGGGAGTAATGAAACCAAGAAAAAGAGTTTACATAAAGGTGGATGGGAATAAAATAGAGGCAATTGAGGGAGAGCCAATTCTTGCCGCCTTACTTGCAAATGGTATTAAAGTATGTCGGTATACAAAGAAAAGGAATGAGCCACGAGGACTATTTTGTGCCATTGGTCGCTGCACGGATTGCGTGATGACTGTGAATGGTGTTCCCAATGTAAGAACTTGTGTTACCTTAGTAGAGGAAGAAATGAGGATAGAAACTCAAAGAGGATTGGGTAAGTGGAGCAAGGATAGACCTACCAATTCAGAAAACTTTAAATAAATACTCTCTTTTTATAGAAGAAGATGTTAGTATAGCAAAGGAGAAGAGAAAGAAAAATTTCTATGAATCTATGAATAAGATGCGAAAACATAAGGTAGAAGTGGCTGTTGTGGGGGCAGGACCGGCCGGATTAGCAGCAGCTATAGAAGCCGCTAGTGCAGGAGCGAAGAAAGTACTGATAATCGATGAAAATACGAAAGCCGGGGGGCAACTATTTAAGCAGATTCATAAATTCTTCGGTTCTGAAGCACACTTGGCAGGAACAAGGGGAATTGATATCGGAGCTAAGTTACTAAAGGAGGTAGAGAAATCCAGAGCAGAAATTTGGCTAGAGACCATTGTTTTTGCCATTTATGAGGATAAGAAATTAGCTATAATCAATAAGGCCAAGGGGAGTAGATTGATTGAAGCAAAGAAGATAATTTTTGCCACCGGAGCCTCAGAAAATGTTATTTCCTTTCCTGGATGGACATTGCCAGGTGTTATGGGAGCTGGAGCAGCCCAGACAATGGTTAATTTGCATCGAGTGCTTCCAGGAAGGTCTATTCTGATGATTGGTTCTGGTAATGTAGGATTGATTGTCTCCTATCAGCTAATGCAGGCAGGAGCAGAAGTAGTAGCAGTGCTAGAAGCTATGCCTAAAATTGGAGGTTATGGAGTTCATGCTTCAAAGATCAGAAGAGCTGGTGTGTCTATTCTTACTTCTCATACCATAAAGCAAGCAAATGGCAAAGATTTTGTGGAATCTGCTACTATTATCAAACTGGATGAGAAAGGAAAACCAATTCCCGGTACAGAAAAGAGATTGAAAGTAGATACTATCTGTCTTGCGGTGGGTCTCAGCCCTCTGGCAGAGCTTGCCTGGATGGCTGGTTGTAAGTTTGAATACATCCCTGAGTTGGGTGGATTTGTATCTTTACATAATGAGGATATGGAAACGAGCGTAGAAGATATTTACGTAGCTGGTGATATTACTGGCGTGGAGGAAGAAAATACAGCTATCGATGAGGGCCGATTAGCTGGTGTAAGCGTGGCGGGGAGCTTAGGTTATCTAAGTTCCCGAGAAGCAAATGAACGCAAACAAATTATTAGAGATAGACTTAAATGCCTTCGGATGGGGCCTTTTGGGGAAGTACGCCAGAAAGCTAAAGAAAAAATTATGAAATTATGGAGCAACTATCATGAATCAAGGTATAAAGTATAGGGGATGTCCTAGCAGGGAAGAGTTAGAAAATTCACCCGGTTATCCTTCAGCTGAGCGAGTTAATAAGGGTCCGGTAGCGGTGATAGAATGTGTAGAGGAGATTCCTTGTAATCCTTGTGAAGCTGCCTGTCCGTACGGAGCTATAAAAGTAGGAGAGCCAATAATTAACCTGCCAACTCTTTTAGAGAATAAGTGTATAGGCTGTGGTGTATGCATTGCAAAGTGTCCTGGATTGGCCATTTTTTGGGTGGACTTAACCTACTCAAAAGATGAGGCACTGGTGGCCATTCCCTACGAATACTTGCCTTTGCCGCAGCCAGGAGAGAGAGTGGAGGCAGTCAGCCGCGAAGGAAAAACAATTACCCAGGGAAGGATAGTTAAAGTAGACAATCGTAAAAGAAATGATAGAACTGCGGTGATATATCTGGCTGTTAAGCCAGAATTTGCCCAGGAGGTAAGAAGTGTCAGGGTCTTTCCTAAGAGGAATTCCTAAGTAATGGCTAATGCCGCAATAGTCAGTTTTGTCGATTTATAGAAGGGTTTTTAAGTCTCAAAGGAGATGGAAAATGACTCTGGAAGAGAAGGTTTCTCTCGTGACCGGTGCTTCAAGTGGAATTGGCAGGGCTATAGCTCTCGCCTTAGCCCGGGAGGGGGCAAAAGTAGCTATAAATTATAGAAGTAATAAGAAAGGAGCGCTAGATGTAAAAGAAAAGATTAAGGCTATGGGGCGTGAGGCTATTGTAACTCAAGCTGATATAGCTAAAAGCGATCAGGTAGAACAAATGGTTAAGATGGTGGTAAAGAACTTTGGAGAAATAGATATATTAGTCAATAATGCTGGAATTACCAAGATGGGCAAGGTAGAGGAGATAAGGGAAGAGGATTGGGATGAAGTAATAGCTGTTATTCTCAAGGGAACCTTTCTTTGTTGTAGAGCTGTGATTAGAAGTATGAAGAAACGTAGGACGGGAAAAATTGTGAATATATCTTCTACTGCAGCCAAAATCGGTGGGATTAACGCAGCGGTTAGTTATTCTGCTGCTAAAGCTGGTGTTTCCTGTTTCACTATACACTTAGCCAAAGAACTTCTTTCCTATAATATAAATGTTAATGCAGTAGCGCCGGGAGGTATTGACACTCCGCTGCTGGATATCTATGGTCCCGGAAAGAAAGAGATTCTGGCTAAATCAACTCCCCGGGGGTTGGGAAGACCGGAAGATGTTGCTGAAGCAGTGCTTTTTTTGGTCTCAGAAAGAGCAAACTATATAACTGGTGAGATCTTGGATGTAAACGGCGGATTGGTTATGGATTAATTGAAAGTTATGCTTGAAAAAAAGGAGAATCAGAATGATAGTAAAGGGAGGAAGGCCGTTTTACGGTGAGGCTATAGGGATACTTATGTTAGATATGAAGGCTCCCCTTGTTCCTGGTAACGTAGGTAATGCATCCACCTATGATTTCCCAGTCAGGTTTGGGGTACTCAAAGATATACCCAGTAATTGGTGGTGTGATGAGGAGGGACCTTCGCTGAAAAGACAGAAAAAGTTTATTGAGACAGCAAAACAACTAGAAGAAGAAGGGGTAAGGGCTATAACAACTGGCTGTGGTTTCTTTGCCATCTTTCAGGAAGAAGCTAGCAAGGCTTTAAGGGTTCCCCTCTTTACCTCTCCTCTACTTTTGGTCCCTTTGGTCTCTCGGATGATTGGAAGGAAAAAGAAGGTGGGTATTATCACTGCAGGAGCAGGACGCCTGAAAGGTCCATTCTTGAGAAATGTAGGTGTAGATGAGTCAGTTCCCATAGTAATAGCCGGCATGGAGGAAAAAGAGGAATTTACCAAAGTTCACGTTACTCAAGAAAAGGCGATGTTGGATGTGAAGAGACTAGAGACAGAGGTAGTCGAGGTTGCCACAAAACTGATAAAAGAAAATCCAGATATAGGGGCAATAGTCCTTGAATGTAGTGATATGCCTCCCTTTGCCGCAGCCATTCATGAGGCTGTTAATTTACCTATTTTTGATTTTATCACTTTCATCAATATGGTTTATTTAGCTACTGTCAAAAAAAGATATGAGGGGTTTATGTAGTCCCGGGTTTTTATCCTGAGTAAAGAGACAATCCGCAAAAGATCTGAAATGTCATATTTATCCAGATCTTCGGGTCTTAATTTTGAAACGAGGTAGAAGAATATGAAAAAAGATGATTTAGTTATTTGTCGATGTGAAGAGGTTACAAAAAAAGAAATAGAAAAAGCTATCGAGGATGGAGCTCGCACCATTAAGGGAGTAAAGATTAGGACCAGGGCCGGGATGGGATTATGTCAAGGCAGAACCTGCTATCAATTAGTAAGAAAGATTCTTGCTGAAAAAACCGGCCAGAAGCCGAGTAAACTTTTGCCAGCTACTTTTCGTCCTCCTGTTAGAGTTCTCAATCTAGAAAACCTGATGAGGGATAGAGAATGAGCATAACGGAGAAAGCAGAGGTAGTGGTAATTGGAGGAGGAGTTATCGGCACCTCAATCACTTATTATCTCTCTAAGGAGGGAATGGATGTTACCTTAATAGAAAGAGGAGATATCGCCTCGGGAACTTCTGGTGGTTGTGAAGGTAATGTAATGGCTCAGGACCATGAGCCAGGTTTTGACTCAAATATGACTGTTGAAAGTAATAAACTTTATCAGGAGTTAGTGAGAGAGCTTGAATATGATTTTCAGTACCACCAGCCGGGTAGTATTTTCCTTATAGAGAGCGAGGAAGAATGGAATTTTATGCAGAATAGACTACAGAAACAAAAGGCGGTGGGTCTACCGGTGAGGATGATAAGTAGAGATGAACTTAGGGAACATGAACCCAACCTAGCTTCAAATCTTTTAGGGGCTGTGGAATGTACCTTCACTGCATCAGTTCATCCTATGTATTTGGCGCTAGCACTTGTGTGGAGGGCGAAGAAACTTGGTACTCGCATTAAAACCTTTACTGAGGTGAGACAGATTAAATTGGACAGCCGCCACAAAATTAAATCAGTGATCACTTCCCAGGGAGAGATAAAAACCTCCAGAGTGGTTAACGCTGCAGGAGCTTGGGCTTCTGAGATTGGAAAGATGGTCGGTCTTGATATTCCCATTATTCCCCGACGAGGTCAGTTAGCCATTACTGAACCAATAGCTCCTATTGCTAGTCGAAAAATGTCTGAAGCCCGTTATCTCGCTGCTAAATTTCATCCGGAATTAGCCAAAAACCCTGGGGAAGATATGCTTAAATATGGGATTGCTTTTACCCTTGAGCCCAGAATGGACGGCAATATCCTCATTGGAAGCAGCCGGGAATTTGTTGGTTATGATATCAGAACAACCTACCAAGTAATTGGTGCTATCATAAAAAGGGCCATAAGATTTTTCCCCATACTAAAAAATATCCATATAATTAGAACCTACGCGGGGGTGAGACCATATACTTCGGATCATCTCCCCATTATCTCTAGAGTCGATGAGATAGATGGTTTTTATATTGCCGCTGGTCATGAAGGCGATGGAATTGGCCTTGCTCCCCTTACGGGAAAATTAATTACTCAGCTCATAACTCATACTCCTACTTTAATTCCAGTGGAGAGACTGCGTTTTTCACGCTTTGCCGTGAAAGAGAGAAAGATAAAAGAGTATTAATATGATGTATCTCTGATCAAGTTTTATCAGGATAAGATGAACTTTATGGTCGATCAGTATTTTCCCCTGAATCGGTGATTCTTCAAAAAGCTCGCACTTATCTAAATAAATTTTGGGAAAGAGGGTAAGATGCTGCAAGTAGAAGATTTTTTTGACCTTTCTTCGTTTAAGTATAAGGAGTTGTTTAATAATAATGTAAAAAATGTGTGGGATGTCCTCAAAAAGCGTAATGCATACATACAAAGAGTTCTAAAACCGTGTCTGCTGGGTAAAGTTATGAAAGGTGCTATTATCGAAGGAGATGTGTCGATTGGGACAGACAGTATCGTTGAACCAGGAGCGATGATTATTGGTCCGACCATAATTGGTGAGAACACTCTTATACGCCAGGGGGCATATATTAGGGGTAATGTTATTATAGGAAATAACTGTATCATCGGACATGCATCAGAGGTGAAGGGAACTATTGTACTAAATAATGCAGAACTTTCTCATTTTAATTACGTAGGTGATAGCATCATTGGTTCAAACGTACTTCTTGGAGCAGGAGTAAAAACTGCTAATGTTAAGATAACTGGGAGTACGATAAGGGTTACTATCGACGGTAAGGAGTATAACACTGAACTTGTTAAGTTTGGCGCAATAGTTGGGAATGAGGTGCAAGTAGGATGTAATTCAGTTTTTAATCCAGGAACGTTGGTAGGGAAAAAGACTCGTGTTTATTCTAATGTTTCATTACGAGGTTATTATCCTGGTAACCACATAGTAAAACTAAAGCAAAATATTGTAAAAACCTCTTTTTAAATAACTTTCGTGATTTAAGTAATATTGACTAACTCTTTGTCGCTACCAATTTGATTAGCTTTTATCAGAGGGGATGCCTAGCTCTATTCTGGCCTGAAGAGCTTTTATTTTGTTCTTGATCTCGTCCTTTCTCTCCAGTTCAAAATTATTTCTGGTGATAAAAGAAAAAGCTTCCAGGTAATAGTCAATAGCCCTTCTGGGATCTTTTTCCTGCTCAGCTTTTTCTAAAATTGTATCGAGCTGTCTTGCCTTTTTGAACTTACCTGTCTCTATTTCCAGCCTTCTTATCTTCGTCTGAGTAGCTGCCTCTCTCACCTCTTTTAGAAATCTGGTCATTTCCCTTCTAAATGATTCGATTCTTGTGTTTATTTCCCCACTCAAAGGTAGTTTTTGGGGTTTAGCTTTAAGGTAAAGAAAAAGGATGATGATGGCGATGATTATTAATACTATCTGCACCATTGTCATTTACCCCCACGTATTCAAGCGAAGTCTTTCCCGAGCGGAACCCCTGCAATAAGAACCTATAATTTTTGTTTTATTGCTACCTGTTTTTCAAATTTCGATGCTTCAAATTACCCAAGGTTATTATAATGAAGTAGTTCAACAAAGTCAACGAATTAAATCATCTATAATCCAACCGAAAGGGTAAGTGTTAAATCATATAAAATCTAACCGAAATTTGGTATCATACTCCTTGACTTAATGAAAAGTCAAGGAGGAAAGGAC
>Ga0315541_1000908_pt1 | contig 29588 bp, 31 predicted proteins | sample SalMarSW160190MG_FD_203095 | JGI IMG/M metagenome (GOLD analysis project Ga0315541, IMG submission 203095) | Salt marsh sediment microbial communities from the Plum Island Ecosystem LTER, Massachusetts, United States - Salt Marsh Sediment SW1601-190 ...
TCAGCGCCGTCGGCACCAGGAGGATGCTGGCGGGCATCCCCAGCGGCTTGCCGTTGGGCTTGGTCTGCTTGCCGAAGAGGACCTCGGCATCGGTCAGCCCGTCGACCGACAGCGCGGTATCCGCGCCGGCGACATAGTTGCTGTGGTCGGCGTGGAAGAACGCCTTGCCGTCGGACTGGACCGGGTTGGAAAGCCACAGGCCCCAGGCCGCATCGGCGATGGCCTCGGCCGCACCCATGCCGATCTGGCGAGGGATGTCCGTGAACGCGCCCATGTCATCGTTGATGATCATCTGGCGCGTCAGGGCGAACATGATCCCGTGGGTGTCGGCCTTCTGACCAAACTTCTGCTCGTCGAGCTTGCCGTGCTTGAGCTCGCCGTCGGGGCCGACCTGCTGGAACTGGAAGCTGCCGGTCATCCGGTAGCGGGTGTGCTCCTTGAAGTCGTTGACGGACGCGATCTTGGCGATGCGCCGCCAGGCGTCCTCGATGTAGTTGTACCCCTCCAGCAGCATCTTGTTGGCGATGTTGGAGAGGATGCCCGGGAGCGATGTGGTGCTGAACGCCGCCTGCAGCCAGCCGCTGGCATCACGGCGGAAGCGCGGCAGTTGCTGACCCGAGGCCAGCTCGCAGAACTCCTGGATGCCCACGCCGCGCAGCTTGTCGGCGGCTTCCAGAATCGGCTCGGCGTAGATCGTCTCGATCCGCGAGTTGGGCAGGCCCGAGGCCATCAGCGCGAGGGCCTCGAAGACCTGCGGGCTGGAGTTGCGCGGGCGGGTGCTGACCGCAGGCACCTGCGGCCGCGAGGCGCGGAGCACGTGCAGTTCGGTCTTGCTCTCGTCCCAGCCTTCCTCGATGGCCTGGGCCTCGAGGTCGGGGTGCTTGCCGGCGCAGACCTTGTGAATCGCCTCGACGCGCCGAGTCTCGGCGGCCATGCGCTGACGCATCTGCGTCACGGCGTCGTCACCCGAGGCAGACGCGTTGACGGTGCCGGCAGTCGCGGGCGCTTGGGTCGCCTGCGGCTTCGGCTCCTGGGTCGGCGAGGACTTGGGCTCGCCGTCGGCCCGCTGGGGATCGGCTCCCTGCGTTTGGGCATCGGTCTGCCCCGCATCCTGCTGGGCATCGTCCGCTACGTTGGCGGTGGTGGTGTCGTTTCCGTCCATGGAAGTTTGCTCCTTACTGTTGGCGGCGATGCGTGCCGAAGTGGCCGTATCCGCGCCGCTGTCGACGAACGAGATTTCCTTGAGGATGGCCTTGCGGACCACATGCAGCGGGCCGTCGAAGGTCCTTCCGTTGACTGTCACATGCTGGCCGTTGGGAATGAACTCGGCGTCCACGACGGCAGCGCCGATACTGGCCTGCCAGGGGAAGCCGTTCACGCCGGATTTCGCGACGTCGCGCGCCCAGGATGTGTCGCGGCTGACCAGGCCCTCGGCGACGACCTGGCCGTTCTCGATCACCACCCGCTGCGTGTGGCCCACCCCCTGGCGTGGGTTGTGGTCCAGGCGAACGGGGATATCCTGGCGTTCGATGGCCAGGCCCTCCAGGTCGACGACGACCGGGTGCGGGAAGCCGACGATCCGCATCACGCCGCCGGTGTAGGCGACCATGCGGAAGCGTGGCATCTGCTTGTCCGGCTCATCCGCCGCCTCGATGGTCAGCGGGCACCGAAAGGTGAGGAATTCAGGCTGCTTGCTGTTCTTCGACATCGTTGTCGACCTCCTCCTCTTCTTCATCCGTGGGTTCGGGTACTGCCTGCGTCGCGGTCGGTTCGACTGCGCTCACCGCAGACAGGCCGAGTTCCTTCATCAGCGTCTGCTCCTTGGCGCGTTGGCGCAGTTCGGTCTCCCAGTCCTTGCCCTGCCGGGCGTACTCGGCCGCGAGCGTGGTGGTGTTGCTGCCCAGACGCGTCGCCTGGGCGTTGGCCTCCTTGGCCGGGTCGACGTGCTCGGTGCCGTCGAAGAACCACTGGTGCCCCGCGTCCATCGTGCGAAGGACCGCGAAGTCGCTCAGGAGTTCCGCTTCGCCGATCCAGGCGGTGAAGATGCGGTCGAGCACCGCCTCGGCGAGGTGCGTTTGCTCCACGCGGATGGACTTGTAGTAGGTCTGGTGGTCGAGACGGCCGGAGGCATAGTTGTAGCCTGACGAATTGCACGCGGCGATGTTGTACGGCAGGTTCAGGCAGCGGGCGATCTCATTGAGAATCTCGCGCTTGAACTCGGCGTAACTGGTCGCCGGCTGCTGGGCCTCGATCTGTCCCAATCGCCAACCGTCGGGCAGCACCGTGGCCATGCGCTTTTCGAGCTCGACCACGTCCATCGGTTCGAGCGCTTGGGCCTCGCCGTTGGCCGGCGCGTCGGTGAACAGGACCGCCGCGAAATCTGCAGCGGTCTCGGCTGCCGCGATCACCGCCAGCGTGTATCGCCGCAATTGTGCGAACAGCGGCAGCGCGGGCGTGATCTCCGGAATGCCCCGATGCTGGCCGGGTCGATCCGAGCGGAACCAGTGAACCACCGCGTCGGCGGGCACGAGGTCGTACTGCGTCTTCCACGCCGTCAGGTCGCCGGGATGCTGACGCAGGATCGTGTACGTCTGCGGGTTGCCCCAGGCGTCGAGCGTAATGCCATCGACGTCGTTGACGACCGGCAGCACCGCCATGAGCGGCGAGGCCACGCGGTCGGCCTCAACGAGTTGCACGTCGAGCGTGACCGGCGAGTCGACCATGGGGTTGGCCGTCAGCACGGCGAAGGTCTCGCCGTCGGTGCTTTTGGCCATGCGCATGGTGCGGAGCTTCTCGGCCAGGTTGACCGCCTCGGACCATTCGGCGAAGGCCATCTCGACCCGACGGTTGATCTCCCCATCATCGGCCAGCATTTGCAGGCGCGGGCCGGTGCCGATGCAATCGTTGGCGATAGTGAGCACAATGCCCTTGGCGTAGGAATTGTTCGCCACCTCGTAGCGGGCGCGCTGCCGCAGCTTGCGGCGAACGTCGGCGGAACCAGCCCCGTCGGCCGACATCGCATCGGCCATCGCCCAGTGCCTGGCGTTCTCGGCGGTGGTCTGCGCGGCGTCGAAACGCGCCCGGACCACGGCCGGGATGGATCGTTTCTTGGAAAAAGCCTTCCTGGTCTTGCCGAAGGGCCACATCAGACGGTCCCTCCCGGCGAGATCTTGGCCAGCTTGACGCCGAGTCCCTTCGACCGGCTGGCCTTCTTCGATTCGAGGTACTTGTCAGCAGCGATCTGGTCCTGAAGGCCATGCTGCTCGATGGACCCCGAATCACCGCCGGCCTTCCGTGGCCCGGCGGCGTTCTCCTTGATCGAGTTGTCGAGTTCTTCGCCCATGTAGTTTTCCGGCAACAGTGCCCTGTCATTGGTTACCTATGCCGTGGCGCACGCGGCGCACCGCAAAACGCCGGAAAAATGACACGGGACGTGAAGATGTTCCGCATGTAGAACTTGCGGGCGAGAATCGAGGCTATATGGTCATCGCGGCGCTTTGCTCATACGTCGTGATGCGCCGCCCGCAGTAGCGACATTCACGGCGACGCAGCAACCGACCGCCCAACGCTCGGCGGGTGTAGAGCACCCGGAAATGGGCGCAGCCGCATTGAGGGCATTCGAGGCCGCGATTCTGAGTGGGCGTCCGTTTGTCGGTTGCCTGGGCCATTTAACGCCTGCTCCTTTGCATCTCCGACAGCCGCATACGTTGTCGCCCCGGCGCGGCCTTGGCTTCCGTGCCCGGCAGCACCGCGCCTTGAATGGACGCCGCCACGGCGCAGCCGACGAGGCAGTCGAGCCAGTGATTGTCCGGCCCGCCGGCCCGGAGTTTCCATTCATCCACCACGCGGCCCCGCGCTTCGGTTCGCACGCGGTATTCGGCGGTGATGTGTTCGGCCAAGAGCTGATGGTCGGTGGGCTTGCGGCCGAAAAGCGACAGACAACCCCGATCGCCCATCGCCACGGACAACCGGGCGTGGATGAAGCTTTTCCAGTAGTTGGTGTCGATGAGAACGTGTCGCACCTGGCGACGGCCCTGCACGTTGGGGATACGCCAGTGGTGGCCGACCCGCTCGCCGCGCTTGCGTTTGTACTCGCTGAAGGGAATGCTCGACGCCCCGACGTACCGCCCGTGGCTGGGCATCACCAAGCTGGCGTGGGCGCTCTGGCGGCAGAACTGGTAGACCACATCGGTGGATTGGCCCCAGTTGGCATCGATCAGGCATCGTTCGATGCGCATCTCCGCACCGTCATCGCGCCGCCAACGACGCGACAGGTAGTCGTCGGTGAGCTTATCCAGCCCGGCGTAGATCGAGCCTTCCAGCCCCGCGCCCGGCGCGGCCCGGCCGAGCGTCTTCTGCGCTTCCCGCAGCGTGAAATACCCGCGCTGCTGGTCGGGGTACGTTCCATAATCGACGACGTGGCCGGTGAAGTCTTCCTCCCACGCGATGACCGTGTGGAAGAGCATCTTTCCCTGCACGTCGATGAACATCGTCAGGTGGCTGGCCCCGATCGGCACACAGCCGCGCGGGTGGCCGTTGGTCTTGGCGGCGATGGCGTCGGCGGAGAGCTGATCCCCATCGCCCTCATCCTGCGGCAGCGGTTCATTCTGGTATTCGGCCCAGAAAGCCCGTTCATCCTGAAGCCGCAGGTTCATCGCGTGCTGAATGGCGGACAATTCATCCTCGTTGTGACGCTGCGGCCAGGCGATCACCGCACCGGCGTCCATCTCCTCGCGGTGCTTGCGATAGAACTCGGTGGCCTCGTGGCCGTCGCCGTCGTTGCGGAAGCTGTCCGCACGAATCTGCGCGTACTTGTCCCAGAGCTTCTCGTTGTCCGGGAATGAATAGACCAGCTTCGTGCGCTCGCCTTGCCAGGTGGGATGCTTGTCGCGGTCGAGAATCTGGTCGGCCATGTCGCCGGGACGGATCACCGTACACGGCATGACGCCCGCAATCTTCTGGCCCGGTCCGGCCAGGTTCAGGATCGCGCCGTTGAGTGTCTCCATCCGCGAGCGAACCTGCTGATCGCTCCGGGCCGACTCGTCGGTCTGCGGGTCATCGAGTACAACCAGCGACGGCCGCACCGCACGGCCATCGGCACGCTTGAACTTCATGCCCCGAATGCGACTCTCGATACCCGCCACACGAATGATCGCTCCCGACGCTTTGCTGTCCGGGATGGTCGGTAGCACGATCTCGTCGGCCGTCCAGACGATCCGCGTGTGTTTGCCGCTCGCCAACTGCCCCTTGGCCCGGTTGTGAATCCGCTCCAAGGCGTGGATCGGGAACACCGCCTCGGGGTAGTCGTCGAGAAGTTGCTCGTTGGTCTCGAACTCGACCTTGATGCTTTCGAGCATGTTGCGGGCGTGTCCGGCGTCGGAGCCGATCAAACAGACGAACTCCCGCGCCCCGGTCAGCATGGCCCAGATGCAGGCGGTTTCGGCCAGCGTGGTCTTGCCGCTGCCGCGCGGCATGGCCATGGCGAACACGCCGCCGCGCAGCACGGCCGTTTCGATCTTGGCGATCACCTTCAGGTGGTCGTCCGACCACGGCATGCAGAATGCCTCCGGGAAGTACGCTTCGCAGAAGAACCGAAAGTCGGTCGCACCCCGCGCCTTGCGCTGAAGATCGACCACTTCGGGGATGTCGCCGATGTCTCGTCCGATGGCCGACAGTTCCGCGTTGCGGGCACGGGCTGCTTCCTTCAGCGCCTCGTAGTCGGCGGGCTGCTTGTCCGGCTCCGGGTTGTGCCGCAGCCACACCAGCCACGCGGTGTAACGCAGCAGGTCGACGTGTTTCTCATCTCCGATGCGGTAGCCCGCCCGGTTGCGGTGACGGCGCAATTGCCTCTCGCTGATCACCTCGCCCAAGGGCGTGGAGTTCAGCATCCGCGTCAACATCGACGGGCGAAGTTTGCGGGGATCAATCGCCACCAGCTTCTCCTCTGCCTGAGCCGCTGACGGCCTCCCGCGCCAGCCAGGCGGCGTAATGCACCAGATTGATCGTGCCGTCGGCGTTGGTGGGAGCGCCGGCCTCAATGTCGGCGCAAACCATCGCCTCGGTGATCCGCCGATTCCAGGCGGCGGCGAGGATTTTCGCCGCCTGGGTGGGCGTCAGGGCCGTGATTTTGGGCGTTTTTGCGGTCATATCTCTAGCCCCCGGGCATGCTTGCGAGAATATGTAAGTTCTTTCGCCACAGGCGCTTAATTGACTTGATGAAGTGGCGATTTGCTGGCTTCATGTGTGTGTAACGTAGGCAATGACAAGGAGATACGAAATGAACGCGACGCCCGCACAAATCAGAAACACCAAGAACACAATGGCCGACGCCGAAGGTTTCTGCCGCCACGTTGCCCGACGCGTCGCCAAGATCGACGGCATCGACCATCAGCCGGAGCTGGTCGCCCTGATCGATGAGGCCAAGGCCCACGTCGAGGCCCTCCGCAAGGCCCGCGTCAACCTCTAACGCGAAGGAGAACGAATCATGCGACTGACACGAATCGACTTCGAAGGCAAACCGGGGCACTACGCCACCGCCCAGCGACGCGACGGGATGCACAACGGGCCGGACATCATCCTGGTGACGATCCTGACGCCGGATACACCCAACGGCTGCGAGCACCACGTCAACGCCGATAGCGAGGACGACATCCGATCGATGGCCGAGTGCCTGCAGCATCATCTCAATGGTTGCCAAGGCACCGGCAGCGACATCCATGGCTACTACGTTGAGCTGCTGCGGCTCAGCAACCTGTAACCGGAGAACACGACCATGACCAGCAAAGCAATCCAACGCGACCTGGAACGCCTCGACGAGGAGATCGCCCGCAGCCGCCGAATGGCCGCATTCCACGAAGGCGACGACCACTACCTGGCCGAGGCCTACGAGCGAGACGCCGAGGATCTCCAGGCGGTGCGCGACGCCGTCGCCCAAGACGACCTGGCCGAGGCAGGGCGCATCGCCTACGGCCTCGACACCTACGTCCGCGACGAGATTCCCAAGCGGCTCTTCAACACGATCATGAAAGCCAACGGCACCAACAGCTGACAGGAGACCACGACCATGGCAACGCAGAACAACAAACAACGCATGATGGACGCCGTCAAGTGCGCCCGAGCCGACATCGCCAGCCTTGCCGACTGGATCGAGTGCGAGCTCGACAAAGAGAACGACGACGAGGTGACCTGGGCGTCGGTAAATTCGCTCGAACACGTTCGCCAGCAACTGATGGAGACGCTGGCATTCTTCTCCGGCGTCGAGCAGTCCGAAATCCAACGCAGCCTCGATGAGCTGCACATGTAGATCGACATCATGCTGCCGCGTGTGGCGGCGGCAACCGCAACCCCCAGCAGAAGGAGCACGACGATGAAGAAGGCAAACGTACAGATTGGCGCGACGTACCTGGTCAAAGTGGCCGGGAACCTGGTGCCGGTGAAGCTCGACCGCGAACATGACAGCGGCGGCTGGCTTGGCGTCAGCGTGAAAACCGGCAAGACTATTCGAATCAAGAGTCCACAGCGCTTGCGGAAGCGCCTGGCCGACCCCGAGCACATGAAGGCCGTCCACAAGGCCGACCAGGAGAACGCCCGGTTGGCCAAGCAGCGTGCCAAATCGACCGATGGCCGAACGGCCAGCGAACGGGCGATGGCGCAGTCGGCCACACGGTCGAAGAAGACCACCAAGGCGAGCAAGGACGCCAAGTCGCCCGCGAAACGCCACACGGGCGAACGTGCCGCGAACGGAGCCAAGCAGGGCGCGAAACCGATGAGCCTGCTCGACGCGGCCGCCCACCTGCTTTCGCTGGGCACCGGAGACCCGATGCGATGCAAGGACATCGTGGACCTCGCGGTGAAGCGGAACCTCTGGACGCCCGGCAAGGGCAAGACGCCAGCCAGTACGCTTTATGCAGCGATCCATCGCGAGATCAAGGCCAAGGGCGACGCCAGCCGTTTCGTCAAGGCCGAGCGCGGCAAGTTCGCCCTGACCAGCAGGAAGGGAGCGTGAATCATGCGACGATCCCTCGAACACCGCGACATCGAATTCCAAGGCACGCCTGGCGGCGTACTGGAACGCGTCGTCAAGCTGCCCGACGGCCGTGAGTACGCCCATCGCTGCTCGAAGGAAGTCTTCGAAGCGGTCGCAGGCCACCTCGACGAACACCAGGGCGAGGGGGTGAAGATTCAGTCCATCGCCGACACGCTCGATGTGCCAATGACGCAGGTGAACGTCGCGCTGCAGTTGTTGACCGAGCGGGGCCTGCTGGAGACCCATGGCCGACTGGGGTATGTCGCCCCTGGTTACGCCAACGCGTTCTACGAGTACGCCATGACGGAGTTGTACGCCTTGATCGAAGGCCATCCGCCTGAGTTTCGTGAAGCGTAGGCTCACACCATCACCTCTTCGACAGCCCTGGCATCCGTCGGGGTTGTCTCAGTCACGACCTCTGCCTCGATCCGCTCCGCCTTCTTTCCGGTGAACTGCTCCCAACGCTGAACGATCACATCGCAGTAGGCTTGGTCGAGCTCCATCAGAAACGCCCGACGCCCGGTCTGCTCGCAGCCGATCAGCGTCGATCCGCTGCCGCCGAACAGGTCCAGCACGTTCTCGCCCGGTAGCGACGAGTACTGGATCGAGCGGACGGCCAGTTCGACAGGCTTCTCGGTCAGGTGGACCATCGCCTGGGGGTTGACCTTCTTGACGTGCCAGAGGTCGGTGGCGTTGTTGGGGCCGTAGAACTTGTGGCCAGCGCCCTCCTTCCAGCCGTAGAAGCATATCTCGAACGCGCCCATCATGTCCTTGCGGGTCAGCACCGGATGCTGCTTGTCCCACACGATTCCCTGGCTGAAGTACAGCCCCGACGCCTTCAGCGGCGCGGGGTAGTTGCCGAGGTTGGCATACCCTCCCCAAATGTAGAACGAGCCGCCCGGCTTGAGCACGCGCGAAGCGTTGGCGAACCAGGCCAGCAGCATTTCGTCGAACGCCTCGTCGGTGACGAAGTCGTTTTCCAGTGGCCGATCCTTGGCCCGCATCTTCTTGCGGGCCTTGGCCGGATCGGTCACGCCGCGTGCGACGTCGAAGCTCTGGTGGTGCATTTTCCCAGAAGACTTCGACAGGTCGGGGTGGGAGCTGAGACCGGCGGCGATGGCGGTGCTGCTGCGCGGTTCAACGCGGACATTATATGGAGGATCACATGCAACAAGATCGATGGACGCGCCATCCAGCAGTTGGTCAAGATCGGCCTCGCTGCCGCTGTCGCCGCAGAGCAACCGGTGGTCGCCGAGAATCCACAGGTCGCCGCGCTGCGTGATCGGATCGTCGGGCGGCTCGGGCACCGAATCCGGATCGGTCAGGCCCTCGGCCACATCACCGTCGAGCAGATGGGCCAATTCGTCCTCGTCAAAGCCGAGCAGGCTCAGGTCGTAGTCGGCCTGCTGAAGGTCTTTCAGCTCGATGGGCAGCAAGTCGAGGTCCCATTCGGCCAGCGTTGCGGTCTGGTTATCGGCGATTCTGTACGCTTTGACCTTCTCCGGCGGCAGGTCGGTGGCTACGTGGACGGGCACCTTGGCCAGGCCGAGCTTCTTCGCCGCCTTCCAACGCGTGTGGCCGACGATGATCACGCCGTCGGCATCGATCACGATGGGCTGGCGAAACCCGAACTCGGTCAAGCTGGCCGCCACGGCGTCAACCGCATCGTCGTTGATGCGAGGATTGCCCTCGTAGGGCGTGATGGTGTCGAGGGGTCGCAGTTCTACGTCAAAAGTCTTCGTCGTCATGATTGAAACTCCATGTGCGTTGATGAGGCGTCGGACCAGCGAACCACTTCACGGCACATGCCGATGAACTCCTCGCTCGTCAGCGACCCCTTGGCTCGGTTTACATCCTTGTGCAGCACTTGGGCGTTTGCGATGCTGTGTTCGCCGCTGCAGCGGATCGGCACGATGTGATCGATAGCAGCCGTTTGCGGTGTGAGCTTGCGCCCGGTCAAAGCGCAGCAATATCGCTGTTGTTCCAGCAGACACAGAACATTGCCCACTGATACCGGCCCCTGTAGAGCGGGTTCCTCTACCACAGGCGTTTGGCCTTGGGGATGTAGCGGCTCCCGGCAGTTGTTCTGTTCGTTGCCCATCGGTGCCAGTCGTCTTGTCTCGCCCGTGACGCCGTCTTGGCAGCGATTCCTACCGCCATGCGAGCGAAAGCCTTCCACGTCGGCCTGGATGCTGCTCGGCGCTGGCCCTGGGCTGGCGGGCGACTGAGACGGATTCGCCAACCTTGCACCATGCAATGTGCCGCTCGCGACCAGGGATCGCGAAGAATCTGCCCGTTGCGATAGTCTGTGCGGAGACGGCCTACCAGGCGACTCGCTGTTGTCCGCCATGCATCTGTCTTGGGTTTGTGGGTTACCGCATCCATGCATTTTGATCTCCTGTAGAAAAACCGGACACGTAAAAGAAACTCTCCCGAACACCGCGACTGGTTCCGCTGACGTCAGGAGAAGCCCTGGCCGGGAAGGAACCATGGACTTCTTTCACCCCACCCCCATGCGCGCACGCAGGCGGTTTTTTCCTTTGCGCGCGGACATGGGGGTGAAAGGGTGAAAGAAGGAGAGAGAGTGTTGTTATTCCTATAGTTAAGGCTCGTACTTCTTTCACCCCTACCCGGTGAAAGAAGGGGTGAAGCATGGTGAAGGAAGCGCCGGTTGTGACGGGTTGTTTCACCATCTTTCACCTTCTTTCACCCCCGGCCAGACGGTAGGTCAGCCCGCTCCGGCCGTCGGTGGCGACGGACGCGGCCAGCACGTCACCGCGCTGGACGAGCGTCTCGATCAGTTCCTTGAAGTCCTTGGTCTTCATCTTCATGCGCTTCAGCAGCACGCTGTGCGGCAGTTCCTGTGTGGGCGCTTCGCGCAGCTTGCGCATGAGCTTGAGGCACTCGGCGTGGAACGGGTTCTCGGCGACGTAGTTGGCCGCCAGGAAGAGCTGCCTCCGGGTCTGGTGGATCGCGAAGGCGCTGGCCCAATCAACGGCCGGCAGGTCTATGACGGGGTCTTCGTGATTGGCGCTGCAGGCGTAGAGCATCGCCAGCTTCTTGGCGTTCTCGTGGGTGCGGGACCAGGCGACACGGGCGACCTCGTCGTTGCGGGCATGGGCCTGGTCGTATTCGTCCTCAGTCTGGCGTTGCAGGGCCGTGACCGCCTCGGCGGCTTCGGGCGTGCAGGGCACGATGTGCGGCTCAGGATGAACCTCCAGCAGGTTCGCCCGACGATTGCCGGGCTGGTACTCCCCCCACCAGCGCGCCGTCTGGAGGATCGTCTCGGGCAGATGGCGGGCGCTGCCGGGCGTCTGACCTTCGCCGCGTCTGCCGATGTCCACGATGATCAGCCGGGCGAAGAAGCCGTTGGTCAGCATCCGCTGGCTGAGCGACTCGTAGAAGTACTGCGGCGTGGCCGTGCCGAAGAGCGTCAGGTGCGGTTGGTCGATGTGGCCGGCCTCTTTCTGCCCGGCCTTGACCCGCATCGGGTAGACATCGTTGGCCGAGGTGTAGAGCGTCAGCAGGATGTTGGGGATCGACTCCCGCTTGTTCTCACGGTCCAGATTGATCTGCCGCAGGACGCCGTCCATCTCGTCGTTCTGAAAGAGCATGGCGCTGGTGCGGGCCAGGGCGTCCTGGATGCCCTCGCCGGAGGCGAACTTGTCGCCCAGGGCGGCGACGTGGCCGATCTCGAACAGCGCCCGCGAGTTGACCTTGCGGGGAAAGTCCTTGCCCGTGCCGCTGCTGGCCAGCGCCAGCAGGTAGATGTTGGGCCGCAGGTCGCCCGAGTCGCAGACCTTCCGCCCACAGAGGTACGATTGCAGGGCCATCGCCCCGCAGAACGCCAGGCCGACGTTCGGATACGGCGCATTGGCCAGCGTGAAGTCCATGACCTGCCTGACAAAGCCAGGCACATGGAAGAGATGTTCGGGGATCGGGCCGGGGTCGGGAATATCGGGCCGATGATCGCCATTGTCGGCGTTGTCGGCCGCACCATGGCCGAGATGCGAAATGTCCGACGGACAATCGCCAGGTGCGGCGGACATTCGCATGATGGCCGAGATGTCCGTACCGGCGGCGCTGTCGGCCAGAGAATCGCCGCCGTAACCGAGTTCTCGCAGAGAGCGAGCGGCCTGTTCGAAGTCGCCGCCACAGGTCAGCAGCGCATACACCGCGAACGGCGAATAGGGCCGGTTGGGCTCGAACGGGGCGGCGTTGGAACTGAAGACGTAGAACACCCGGTCCTTGAGCGTCGCGGACGTGCCTGATTCCTTGCCTGGCCGACGCCAGTATTCGTTTTCTCCGCCTTTGGTGCGAATCCATCCGAATTGTTCGAGCACAGCCCGCACATCTCCGCGAACATTGAAGTCATCGCCGGGCCTATCGGGATTCTCTGGCGGACAGCCGCCTTGTCCGACGGATAATTGACTTGTCCGACCGACAACGCCTTTGTTCGACGGACAATCGCTGTTGTGCGAATTCTCTGCCGACATCTGGCCTTGTCCGACCGATGATGGGCCTCTCTGGCCGACATTCGCCAAGGCCGTCGGACCATCGACCACCGGCGGCAGATATTCATTCAGTTCCCACGCCGCCTGCAGGAGAACGTCCCGCTCGGCCACGGTCAGCACGGGCGGATTGGCCAGGCCGCCCTGGATCAGCTCGTAGCCGTGAGTCGGGGCGCAGAGGAACAGACCGCCCTCACCGCGCGTTTCGATCAGCGTGGTGATCTTCTCGCCGTCGCTACGCTGGGCGAGCTTCATGTTTCCGCAGACTTCCTGATCGCAGCGGTAGTACACGTGCCGCCCGTCGTGCTGGGTCGTCTCGATAACCAACCGGGCCATCAAGTCCGGCGGAATACGCTGCGCCCAGACATCGAACAACTCACCGCCCGCGTCGAAGTCGATCATCTCGCCGTTGCCCGATACTTTTCCGCAGACAATACAGATCGCGTCGGGATCATTGGCGAACCAGGCCGACACCTCTGCCTCGGTGGGCAGGCGATTGCGATACTGCTTCCACCGACCGATGGCCGGGCGCTTCTCGGCCCGACGGGCTGGCAGTACGCACAGACCGGCGGCGAGGTACTCGGTAGCTGCCGATTGAAGGCCGTCTGTTTCAACGATCAAAATGGCACCTCGTCTTCCGGCCAGTCGTAGTCGGGCAAGTTGCCGTCATCCCGTTCATCGCTGCCCTCCAGCCGTGGAGGAATTGGGCCGAGTTGGTAATCCGTGATGCGGTCGAACTTCTCGCCCGTCACCGAACGCACGGTGATGGCTCTGGTCTTGGCGACGCCGCCTGCCTCGCAGATATCCACGGCTTGCTCGGCGGTATCCGGCGGCGGGTCGTTCGATCGCGCCCGCCACCAGGCCTCGAACTTGCCCCTGGCGTAGCCGGTATGCTCAGGACAGACCCACTCGCTGTGGTAGTCGTTGAACCCGCAGCGGTAATCGACCCGCACGCTGCGCGGGTGGTCCTCGGGCGCACCGCGTTTGACGTGAACGCTGTGGTAGACCTCGCTGACCTGGTAGTCGGTTTCAGTGACCTCGCCGGAGAGTATGCCCGCCGTGGATGCCTGGTGGTCGTGCTGCTCACGCTGAGGTGGCGGGAACTCATGGCCGCATTCCGGGCAGATGCCGTAAGCGGCGTGAATCACCGCCTGACACTCGGGGCACTCCTTCGCGGGCGCTTCGCCATTGCCGGAAGATCGGTCCCTGATCTCCAAGGCATCGACCGGCCCATGGCGCAGAATGTTGCCGCCGAAGTCCAGAACCAGGCAGTCAGCCTTCGACGGGTCCAACCGAAAACCGCGACCGACCATCTGGTAATAGAGCCCAGGCGAGTTCGTCGGACGCAGCAGCGCCACGCAGTCGATGTTGGGCGCATCGAAGCCGGTCGTCAGCACGTTGACGTTGACCAGGTACTTCAGCCGGCCCTCCTTGAAGCGATCCAACGTCTCGCCGCGCTCGAACGGCAACGTCTCACCGCATACGAACCCGCACTCGCGCCCCATCTCGCCAAGGATACGCTGCACGTGCTGGGCGTGCTTGACACCTGACGCGAAGATCAGCACCGAGTGGCGATCCCGCGTGTGATCCACGATCTCTCGGCAAGCCGAGCGGACGAGCGAGTCATCGTCCATCAGGGCTTCGACCTCACCAGCGATAAACTCGCCGCCCCGTATGTGCAATCCCGACGTATCGGCCTTACGCCGACCCGCCTTGGTCTTCAGCGGGCACAGGTAGCCCTGCACGATCAGCTCGCGGACGCCCACCTCATAGCAGACGTGGTTAAGCAGGTTCTCCGGGCCGCAGATCATCCCCGTCGTCATGCGGTACGGCGTGGCCGTCAGGCCAATCAGCCGCACGTTGGGATTGACCACCCTCGCGTCGGCCAGGAATGTGCGGTACATACCCTCGCCATCAGGCGGCAGCATGTGCGCTTCATCGATCAGGATCAGATCGAACCGGTCCAGTTCAGCGGCGCGGCGGTAGACGCTCTGAATGCCCGCGACGATGATCGGATGGTCGGTGTCCCGACTCTTGAGACCCGCCGAGTACACCCCGATCCGGTTCCACAGGTCCGGGGCCATGGCGTGAAGCTTTTCCACGGCCTGCTCGAGCAGTTCCTTGACGTGCGCCAGGATCAGCACCCGCCCATTCCACTGGCCCACCGCGTCGCGGCAGATCGACGCCATCACCGGCGTCTTGCCGCCCGCCGTGGGGATCACGACGCAGGGGTGATCGTCCCGATGGCGCAGGTGGTCGTAGACGGCACTGACCGCTTCAACCTGGTACGGACGCAGCGTGATCGCGGACGCTTTGGAAGGAGGAAGAAGCGTCGCGGTCATACCGGTCCCCATTCCTCATCCACATGGTCCAGGTGTTCGCCGTTCTCTCGCAACGAGTAGCATTCCTCGCACAACCAGACCATTTCAGTTTCGTCGAAGTTGTGGAAGAGGAATGGATCGGGGCCGTGCTTGCAGTCCCGCTGCCGCTTGCAGAACTGGCACTTCCTGCGCCGGGGCCTCTGATCGCGCCACAAGTCGGCCATCACTCATCCCCCGCGATCATGGCGGCCGTGCGGGCGTAGCCAGCGATGTCCACCAGATTGTCGCGTTTGTGCCGGTGGGCTTGACGGGCGAGTTTGACGGCGATCATGCACAGGGGCACGTCCATGGGCGTGACCTCCGCGCCATCGCGCAGCTTCCCGGCCAGGATGCCGGTCCACATCTGTGAGGTCCGGGTAAAGTCCTGCGACGGATGGCCGTAGTCCTCCTGACGATCGGATGCCGTGATGCGCTTCGCTTCATCCAAGACGGGCTCGGGCGTGTCGCTGGACTCCTCCCGCCGGATGCGGAGCCGATGCAAGTGAACAAGCGGCACCGGCGCGCTCTGGAGCGGCTGTAGGTTCTCGGCACCGAGGACGGGCATGCCCAGTTCCCGCGCCAGCAGGTATTCGAGCTTCGCGCCCCGCGAATCCTCCCAGCCGCCCAGCACCGCGACGGCATCGCAGTCCACCAACAGCGCCACATCGGCGCGGAGGCAGTCCTCGCGCGGCAGATCGGTCCGCCCGCCGAAGTTCTCCGCCGGGTTAACCACGTCCCAGCCCGCCTGCCGCAGCCGGTCCGCCGCCGCGTGGAAAGCCGGGAAGTTATGCTCGGGCAGGCCGGTCATCGGCCCGGCGATGTAAATGTGTTTCGGATGGTCCATGTTCAGTTGTTCTCCCAAAGACGTCCCCCGCAGAGCGGGCAGCGCCGCAGCGGAAACTCCTCGACGCGGATATCGAGCCTGCCGCCCTTGACCACCTCGCCCCGACGGGTGAGAAGCAGGTCAATCTGGCTGTCGTCCTCGTAGATGCCCGCATGTTCGAGCGCGTCGAGCACGGGCTTGGCGATGTTGTCCAGGTCACGACGGCGGCGGTCGGGAGGGAAGGCATCCATCGCTAGGGCGATGCGCCCACCGGATGGCGGCTTGCGAGGCCCGCTACCGCCCAGGAGGGCGCAGACGTTCTTGCGGAACGTCCGGCCCTCCCGGCTGATCAACGTGCGCGGCCCAACGTGTCGCCAGTAATGGTTGATGCTGGGCGGGTATGGAAGGTTGAGCATCACCATTGGCTCACCACCCAGCTTCCTTGTTGCCCCAATCGGAGGTCTCCAGCCTGTAGACCAGGACGATCAGGATGGCTAAGAAAGGCATCAGCGGCCCGTACAGCATCGAAAGCACGATGGCAGAGAGCCGATCGTTGCGGGTCCACCGGCTGCCCATGGCCCGGTTGGACCAGCGGGCGAACATGTATCCGATTGGGGCGCAGAGCACCCAGATGCAGGCGAAGATCAGGATCAGGATGTTGGTGGTCATTTCTGTCTCCTTGCGGGTTAGCGCTTCCACGGCGGGGTGTTGTCGGTCGCCGGCGCTTGGGGCTGCTGACCATTTCCATTGGCGGCGTCCTTGCGGGCGTAGCCTTTGATTTCGTTGGTCAGCTCGCCCGTGTCCTCACGGTTCTTGAGCTTGACGGTGATCACCAGCGGCAGGTTGTGCAGCTCCACGCTGTCGCGAGGCTGCATCACACCGACGGCCCGGCAGACCGCCGACAGTTCGCCTCGGGCGATTTTGACGGCCGTGGCGTTGGAGTTGTTGAGGTTCAGGCGCGCCCAGAGGACGCGGTTCTTGAACTCGCCCTCCAGGATCGTGAACGTCAATTGCAGATAGCTGCCCGATCCGCTCTTGGTGGCTTTCATCTCCGATTCGGTGATGGCGGCGAGGTACTTGCCCGCCGGCAGCGGCTCGAAACTGGTGGTCGGTTCGACTTCGGTCGCGTTGAATCCATTGAGGTTCGCCATGGGTCAGTTCTCCTTCGGGTTGGTGTTTGCGGGTTCGTTGCTGCCCACCAGACGCAGGCCGTGGGCGGGCGAGGGGCTGGCGGTCAGCGCCTGCATCAGCGCCGACCAGGACAGGGGAAGCTCGGCGGGCAGGCTGTAGCGGTTCTTCGCCAGGATCACGTTGGTGGCCTCGGTCAGCAGCGTGCGCCGGTCGCCGTCGCGCGAGGCGTACAGCACCGCATCGGCCCATTCGATGAACGGCGGCGCGATCCAGTGCGGCAGATCAGGCGCGGCCAGTCGCAGGTCGAATCCTTCCGGCGAGGTCATCTTGGTGTTGGCGGCATGGGCCAGAAGGATGATGGCCACGCCGTTGTCGGCGATGGCATTGAGCACCGGCAGCAGATCGCGGTACACGATATTTTGCACGATCTCGCGAGCCTTGAAGTAGCCGCCATGGGCGGTGCCGAGGGTGTTGGTGATGTCGCCCGCCGACTTGTCGTCGAGGTCCAGCACGACGTGCTCGACGATGCGCTGCACCATCCAGTCGATGGTGTCGACGGCCAACGCCGAATTGCCGTCTGGCGGGGACGTGGCGAGCTCGACCAGCCACTGGCGCATCTGCGGCCAGGATTGCAGATACGGCGTGCGCTTCAGGCCGGGCACCGCACCGGCCCCATTCTCGCAGTCGAGCAGAATCGCATCGGCGGAGGCGGCGAAGGTGGTCTTGCCGACGCCCGGCTGGCCATAGACGATCATCTTGGGCGGGGCTGGCGTGGTCGTGGTGATCAATGAGTTAATCAGTGACATAGAAGTTCTCCATTCTTCGAGGTTGCGTTCGTGTTGCATATGCAGAGATGCCAGGTCATCGCCTGGCGTCCGCTTACAGTGCAGGCGCGGGCCTGGCCGTTGCAGATCAGTTCGTCAGCTCGCAGTTCGGGCAGACGCTTGTGGGCTTTGATGCCGATGCGGTCTTCGATCTCGCGGGCGGTCAGGCCCGGCGTCTTGACGACTGCTGCAAGACACATCGAGCGTTGGTCTTTCGCGGAACCGCCGATTTCCAACTGCCGACCGGCCAGCGCCGAGGTCGGTGGGTCGCTCTTGCGGTAGTTCTGGATCATGTCGTTACTCCTGACTTGCTTGTGGTCATGGGTTACACGTCCCGTCACGCTGGCCAGCGTTTAAAGGCAATGGCAGGTGTGGGAGTCGAACCCACGTCCCGAGGCCTTTCCGAATAGGAGGCCCCGGTAGCCCGGCCCTGCCGAAGTGCGCCCGGGGGGTGGCCGTCGCGTTTGGTGGACTCGCCACAAGCCGCCCGGGCGCGAGAAATGCTCAGGCCACATCGAGCACGCGAACCTCCTCGTAGCCCGTGGGCCAGTGATCGTGCTGATGGCAGATCTGAAGCCGACGGATCGCGGCCTCGTTTTCACGCTGGGCGATGGCGAGCGTGTCATCGCTGACGCGCCAGACGCCGCATCGGAATGGCTCCTTCTTCTCGACGGCGACGAGATGAACCGGAGCCAGGAGGCCGTCGAGAGGCTGGGCCAGGACGGCCCGGTAGAACGCCATCTGCCGGTGGTAGCCGTAGCGACGCGCGTCCGCCTCGAACCAGGTCAAGTCATCGCAGGTCTTGAAGTCCACGATGCCGCGATGTGGATGCACCCAGTCGATGCGAATCTGGCACGGCACCCCGCAGTACTCGGCCCGCACGACACCTTCGGAGCGGCCATAGAGCAAAAGGTCCACGGCCTCATCGTTCATGGCCACGCCGGAGGCCATCTGCTCGACCAGTTCGACCTGGTCGTGAGAGAGCACCGGCTTGCCCTGAACCTGACGCCACTCGGCAAAGGCCTTGGTATTGGCCCCAAACGGCCTGTTGGTCTTCGGGTTGATCGGCCCGCCGAGCGCGAAGGCGGTCTCGTAGACGTCGCGGCCTTCGAGGATACGGACATGCGCTGCTCGCCCAACCAGGTAGGCCGGCGAATCCTTGTCCTCGATCAGCCCCAGGGCCTTCTTGCGGTGCAACCACGGCGACTTCATGAAGTCCAGCAGTTGGTGGCTGGAAAGATACTCGCGTGCCTTGGCGTGGTATTGCTCCGCCGGTTCAACATCCAGAATGTTCAGGTCGATACTCAAATCCATTACGTGCCTCGCATTCGACTAAGGTTCCACTGCCCGCCCCCCGGAGGCCCCGGCGTCCGTGCCTGGGGCCTTCGAGGACGGCATGAGTTGTCTGCTCTCTGGTTACCTATGCCGTGCCGGGGTGAGCGCCCCGTTTAGTTGGGGCCAAGACCCGCTTTTTTGAAGTTGGCACGAATACGCTTCATGGCGTTGTCGACCTGTCGCCAGGACACACCGAGGGACTTGGCTGTGCTGGTGATGCCGCGGGCGGCCACTTGGATGAGCAGCGTCCGGTCGTCGGGCTCCAGGTTCTGCATCGCATGCTCGATGGCTTCGCGCAGTTCAAATCGCTCGACCTCAGAGATGGGGTAGGTCCGGGTGAGACGCCGGCCGTCTTCTTCAAGCAAGACGGCACCGAGCGAGGTGATTCCCCCTTCGTACTCGACGGGCGTGCGCTCCAGCGAAACCACCTTGTGCGATTCGCAACGTTTCTGGCGTTTGCGGTAACGCAACCGCATCGCCACCCAGGTGCGGAGGGCGTTGGTGACGAAGGCCTCAAGGTTGCCCCGAACGGGGTCGAACAGGTGCGCCTTCTCGAGCAGGTAGAGGCGCATATCCTGCCGCAGATCGTCGTAGTCCGACCTGGAGAAGTCGGACCGCCGACAGAGCTGGCGGGCCTTGATGCGGATGAAGGTGACAGTGAACGGGTCCGAAACAAAGTCGTGGAGCTCGGCCATGATTCCTCAAGGCCGATCCACTGGCTCCCGAACCAGTCAGCGATCACACAGTCGAAGGTCTGTGCCGCGACAACTTGCCGCGAGGTAACACAGGTGCGGTCGTGACTGGCCGGTATTGAGCTGGCCGGCCTCGACCGAGGCCCGTCGTGTCGCGGCTGGCGCATAAAAAAGCGGGCCGATGGCCCGCACGCGCGTCGCTCAAGTTGTTGTCCATACAGGACTAACGCCTTTCTATGAATTTCTTCGCCCTGTCGCGGCGTTGCGACGCGACAGTCCTTGAGACGGATGGGGAGTCCTCCTTAGGCATGATCTCCGCCAGCCCGCCGCGACGTTCAACGGCCCGTCTGACCTTGTCCTTGCCAATCTTCTGGCCGGTCTGTTCGGTCAGCGCATCCGCCGCCTTGCGATACGAACCGTGCTCCTTGTAGGCAGCCACATACGCATCGTCGGTGAGCAGTGACTTGATCTCGGCCTTCACCTGCCGGCGAACCATCTTCTTGCCGGTCGAACCAAGCGAGATCGCGCCGGATGATTCGGCAAGATGGTCGGCTGTCTCCACCGCATGGACAAGGGCCATGACGTCCAGAACCAGCTGACCATCATCCCACGTCATCACCTCCGTCAGCGGGATCACTGCCGGGATTCTGCCCCGCCAGACACGCTCATCAGGACGAAGACAGGGGACCACCACAATTGTCCGCCCGCCAGGCCCCACGTGGGCCGCGATGGTCGCTGCATCGTCGTCGCCCATACGCCTCGCGAAGACCACAGGACGGGTCTTCCTGGTACCTGGGGGCCACGACGTTCGCCCCAGTCGCCAGAACCGTGCCGCAACGACCACCTGAGGCCTGCCTACAAGCCCCATAGACGTGGCGGCCGCTTTCGCCAGACCAGCGGGATTCACCTGCCAGCCATTGCACATCTCCGGCTGCACCTCGACACGCATCGACTCAGGGCACCAGATATAGAAGCGTTTCGTCGCGACGGGACCCGCGCGGATCGTGACCGGTTCGATGTGGCCGTCGGCACAGTTCGGGCACGGCGCGTACAAACCATTGGCCGCCTGACGAATCAGACCCAGGCGGCGGAACTCGTCCAACGAGCCTGGCGGCCAGATGGCGATCTCGGCGTGGTCGAAGATCCGGCCCTCGTCGTCGACGGCGGTTAGGATCAAGCCAAGCAGGTCATTCTGCGTCATCATCAACGACTACCTCCCAGAGTTTCAGGCATCGCTCGCCGACCTCACGTTTCTCGTCGGGCTTGCTCTTAAGATTGCTGGAGTTGGGGGCCGATACGTCGAAAGTCAGCACCGGCTGGCGGCCTCGACCCTCGTGCTGGAACTTCAGGTGGAAAGTCGCCTGCAGCACACGCGTGCCGGCCGCCATAATACTCCCGGCCTTGAGCCACCGCTCGATCTTGCGGTAGATGTCGTTCGGGTGGCCTTTGGGGTCGGCCTTGATCTCGATGTAGCCGCCGCTGCCACGTGGGGCCAGGCGAAGCCGCGTGATCCGGGCCTCCTCGACACCATCCTTTGGATCGGTCGGCAGGGGGAAGTCGGGCGTGAGCAGGTGGTCTAGCTGGAACGACGGGCGCAGCGGATCGGCCGGATCGACCTCCTCGCCGAGCACCGCCTGGCAGAACGCCAACTGCAGCGGCTCCCAGACCTTCTTGCCGCCCTGGGCGAATACCTCCATCGCGCCGTCGGCGGCGTTGTAGACGAAGACATTCTCGAACACATACCGATCCGAGCGCACCGTGGGCTGATCGCTGTCGCCGTCGAACACCAGGTGCTTGTCGGGGTAGTCGTCGAGATACGCGAAGAAGTAGTCGGCCCCGCCCGATCGCCGGTAGTTCACAACCTTGCAGAACCGGCCCCGCATCTGGGTAGGCCCATAGTACGAGGTCAGCGCTTCGGCCAGAGCGTTGCGCATGGCCTCGTCCACGACGATCCGCTTCTTCGGCAGGTTGTTGCGGCGCTTCCAGTACCGTCCGGCCGCCAGGGCGTCAGCACGGGCGAACATCGCCGCCTCCTCGAACGCCTCGGGCACGTGCAGGTACACCCACATCGCCCTGTCCGCCTTGCTCACCTGGGCCTTGAACTCCTCGGCTCGCTCGGGGCAGCGCCAGAGCATCTCCTCGGCCAGCACCGCCAGCCCACGGTGGTCGGCCAATTCATTGATGTCGCGGAGGAGGATCTGCACCTCAATCTTCGACGCTTCGTCCAGCGCCTGCCATCCTTCGAACACCGGCTCGATCTTGTGCTCGGTCAACTCATCCCACGGCACATCGCCGAGTTCGCCGCGCCGCGTGAAAAACTTACGCAGCAGAGGGTTGGCGATGTGCTTGAGAACCTTCCTTGGATCAAACGGCTTTGCCATAACGGCGACTCCTATCTACCGTTCAGTGAACGGCGAACAATGGAAAGAAAAAAAGAGAGGACACCTCGGCCCCCTCAGAACAGTCGCGGTTGAACCTTTTTCACCAGAAGCTCCAGCTTCTGCAATCGGTAGCGCATCGCTTGCGCCGACACCTCAAATCGCTCTGCCAGTGGCTTGCAGAATCGGTCCATCGCCATCCCTTCATTGGCCTGCCGGTCGGTGTGGTAGTCGCCGACCGGTAGTTCGGAGATGGCCACGGGCGTATCAGTGCCTCGCCACTGCGACCACGCTTCATAGACCAGCTCACGCGGCATCAGCACGCAGGCCGCGAAGGCGTTGGCCTGGATTTCCTCGGGGGGGTTCGCGCCGGATCGCTGCACGAAAGCCGGTTCGCAGTTCGCCTCGAAGAGTGACTTCGCCGACGGGTCGTCCATCAGGTGCTGACGATGCAGACGCCAGTGCCCCACCTCGTGGGCGAGCGTGAAGCGGTATCGCCCCAGAAGCTTGGGCCTGATCGACGGGTCAAGCGACTGGTCCACCTTGATCATTCGGTCCCCGAACCAGATACCGCCCAGCACATCCTGGTGGCCCAGTTCGGTCTGGAGATCGGCCAGGCAGAATGCCAATTCCAGGTGAAGCTCAAGGATGTCGTCGATAGGCACTGGGGGCTTGGTCATTGACGGATGGGTTTCCGCCCACTCGTCCAGGAGCAGTTGGGCCTGGTCTTCGATCCGCTTCTCAGGCAGGAACGGCACCTTGTATTGCCGGATGGCGACGCGACGCTTCATTCTTCCTTGCCCCCATCCTTCTGCTGGTCGCGGATATGGTCGGTGAGCTTGCGAAGCTCATCGGCGGTAAGTCCTTTTGCCGCACGCAGGAGCGCCGGCATCGCCTGAGGCTCCTTCTTGATGATGTCCGTCAATTCTTCGGATACGCGACCCGCCAGGGCAACCCACTCGTCAGCGTCCTGCCCAAGCAATTCTGCTATCCTGCGGACCCGCTCTTCTGCCGGGGGCCGCTCGTTTTTTGCCTGCTCTATCTGGGAGAGGTAAGTCGGGCTGGTTTTCGACAGCTCCGCAAACTTCCGGAGGCTGTACCCCTTGGCGATGCGTGTCGCCCGGAGAAGGTCACCGAAGGTCTTTCGTGGATCATTCATTACCGATTCCTGTTGACGAAGTTCCGTTCAGCGTTTAATGTACATGGACGCGACGGGCGAGTCAAGTGCATCTTGGCCGAAAAATGAAATTTCGATCCAGACGAGTGTGACTCATGGTGTTTTGGCTAGGCGTGCTGCCATTCCCACGGCGCTTCCCCCAATAGACCATTGACACAGAGCCCGTCATGGATCATATTGGTCAGGTGATTTATCACTTGATTAACTCATGCGGTCTAGCCAGGAGATACCCAGTTGACCAAGAGCACCGACCCTGCGGCGATGATCCGGGAGGTCCGAGCACGCCTCGAGCTCACCCAGGAGAAGTTCGCGGCCAGGTTGGGGGTGACGCTACCGACGATCAATCGGTGGGAAAATGGCCGGACGAAACCGTCACCGCTGGCGATCCAGAACCTGCGGGAACTGATCTCCAGCATGGATGAGGAAGGCAAGGACCTGATGGCCAAGTTCTTCCGCGAATAGAGAAAGAATGCCGTTGACCCCTGGCTGAAGCAGCAGCCAGGGGGACGATAAGGAAACCGGATGCCGTATAACGAAGCCGACACACGAGCCAAACTCATTGATCCGGCCATTCACAAGTGTGGCTGGACGGAGGATCTCATTCGGCGTGAAGAGACGGCGGGTACGGTCGAGATTATCAACGGCAAGGCCCGGCGACGCTCGCGCGGCAAGATCGACTACGTCCTCCGGGTCAAGGTCAACGTGGACACGCAGCCCGTCGCATTGGCTCTCATCGAAGCCAAGAAGGAAAGCCTCCCAGCCGGGCACGGCCTTGATCAGGCGAAGGGCTACTCAGAGTGTAAGCGGCTCAACGTTCGCTTCGTCTTCTCCTCCAACGGCCACCAGTACGTCGAGTTCGACTGCTTCACCGGCCTAACCGCCGCTCCGAAGCCCATTGCCGAGTTTCCCAGCCCCGCCGAGCTTCGTGCCCGTTACGAGCAGGGCATGGGCTTCACCCTCGAATCGCCAGCCGCCCGGCCGCTGCTCCAGCCGTATGCCGGTGGCGAGGGTACGCGACGCTACTATCAGGACGCCGCCATCCGCGCCGTCATGGAGAAGCTTGCGAAATGCGAGGGAACCGGCGAACCCACGCGGGCGCTGCTTGCCATGGCGACGGGATGCGGCAAGACCTTCATCGCCGTCAACCTCCTCAAGCGAATCTCCGACGCGGGGCAACTCACGCGTGCCTTGTTCGTCTGCGACCGCGACGAACTCCGCACGCAGGCCGTCAAGGCCTTCCAGAACGTCTTCGGCTCCGACGCCGCCGAGGTTTACCGTAAGCCCGACGGCACCAACAACGCCAAGAACGCCCGCATCCACGTCGCCACGTACCAGACCCTCGGAGTGGAGAACGACAACGGCGACGCCACGTTTCTGACCACCTACTACCCGGAGAACTACTTTACGCACATCGTCATCGACGAGTGCCACCGCTCGGCTTGGGGCAAGTGGTCGCAGGTGCTCACCCGCAACCGCAACGCCGTGCAAGTCGGCCTGACCGCCACGCCGCGTGAGCTCAAGTGCAAGGAGGAGACGGCCGAGGTCAAGCAGGACGCCGAGATCACCGCCAACAACATCGCCTACTTCGGCGAACCCGCTTATGAATACGACATCGCCCAAGCCATCGAGGACGGTTATCTTGCCGCCTGCGAAATCCAGAAAGGCCGCGTCAACCTGGACGACACCGGCATCTCGAAGGCTGAGATTATCGCCCGCAACCCCGTAGACGCCATCACCGGTCAGCCGCTCACGCCCGCACAGATCGATGATCTCTACGAGCGATACCAGTTCGAGGACCGCATCCTTTTGCCCGACCGTGTGCTGGCCATGTGCCAGGACCTGTTCAACTACCTCCTGGAGACCGGAGGCCCCGAGCAGAAGACCATCATCTTCTGCGCCCGCGACCGCCACGCCGACGATGTGGCCGTTTGTTTGAACAACCTCTACGCCAAGTGGTGCACCGACAACGACAAGCAGCGTCTGGACTACTACACTTTCAAGTGCACCGCAGCCAGCAGCGGCAACGATCAGCTTCCCGACCTGCGTGCTTCTTCCCGCAGCCACTTCATTGCCACCACGGTCGATCTGCTGACGACCGGCGTGGACGTCCCCTGCGTGCGGAACATCATCTTTTTCAAGTACCTCAAGTCGCCCATCAGCTTCTACCAGATGGTCGGCCGGGGCACACGCATCGACGCGCCGACGGGCAAGCTGATGTTCCGCGTCTACGACTACACCGACGCCACGCGACTCTTCGGCGAGGGCTTCATCACAAAGCCGCCTCGCACGGGCGGTGAAGGCCCCGGCCCCGGTCCGATCCCGCCGCCGCCACCGGAACCGACGATCAGCGTCGAGGGCTTCGACGTTCACATCACCGACGCCGGACGCTTTATTGTCGCCGACGTGGACGGTAGGGCCATGCCTGTACCACTCGACGAGTACAAGGCACTCCTGGCCGCGCGGCTCGTTCAGGAAGTCCACACGCTCGACGACTTCCGCAATCGGTGGATTGACCCTCCGTCGCGGCAGGAACTGATCGACACGCTGGTGACCTCCGGCTACTCGCCGACCGTCGTGCGGATGGTGGACGACAGGCAGGACTACGACCTTTATGACGTGCTGGCCGAACTCGGCTGGGGCATGAATCCGCGCACGCGCCACGACCGGGCAATGGCTTTTACCTACAAGCACGAAGACTGGATCAACACGCTGCCCACCCCGGCCGCCGCCACGATCCGCGCCATCGCTAGCCAGTTTGATCGCGGCGGTACCGAGGGCCTGGAGAACCCGCAGATTTTCCAGACGCCCGAGGTCAAGGCCGCAGGTGGTTTGGGCGCGCTCCAGGCTGCGGGCAAGCCGTCCGACCTTTTACGTGAGACCAAGACGAGGATGTTTGCAGCATGAGTACTAACGGCAAGGTAGAACAACTGGAGTTTTTCGGGAAAGGTGCCCCATTCCCGATTCCGCCCGATTGGAGTTGGGGCTTCCTCTCCAAGGCGCTCCGGCACCGCAAGGAATGCATCACGATTGATGATGAAACCGAGTACCGGCGAGTCACGGTCCAGCTTCATGGTCGCGGCATAGTTGCGCGTGATGTAGTTAAGGGCTCGGAGATCAAGACGAAGCAGCAGAAGGTCATTCGAGCCAAGGATTTCCTTGTTGCGGAAATCGACGCCAAGATGGGCGGTTTTGGAATTGTCCCCGATTCCTTAGCGGGTGCGATAGTCAGTAGTCACTACTTCACGTTCGAGATTGACTACGCACGGCTCCTGCCCAGTTTTCTTGACGCATTTGTCAGAGTTGGCTTTGTCACAAGGAGTATAGAGAACTCGGTTCGTGGCTCTCTCAACTACGCGGCGATTCGACCCGCACATATCCTTCGAATGCAGTTCCCATTCGCCCCCATTTCAGACCAAGAACGTGTAATACGGCGGATGATTAAGGCATCGCAGGCTATTGATGCTGCCCAGAAGCAACTGGAAGCTCTCCAATCCCTGCCGGGAGCGATCATCCGCAGGGCGATCAAGGAAGACATATAGCGATGGCGAAGCGAAAGCCCAACGGTTCAGAGAACGGCAACGGTAAGCGCCATACGACGCAGGCGTCAGTGGATCAGGCCGTCAAAAGCATCTGCGACATCATGCGGCGAGGCAACTGCGCCGGTGCGATGCAGTACGTGCCCGAATTGACATGGATTCTCTTCCTTCGCATCCTCGACGAAATGGAGTATCGCGAGGAGCAGGAAGCCGAGGCGCTGGGCGTTCGGTTCCGACCCTCGCTGGAGTCACCGTATCGCTGGCGCGACTGGGGTTCACCGCCCGAAACGTTGCCGGAGGGCCAGACGAACAAGCGGTCCGAACTCCAGAACGCGCCGCAGAATGCCTTGTTCAACTTCATTAACATGGAGTTGCTGCCGCACTTGAAGGGCCTAAAAAACCAGCCTGACGCCGCGCCTCGACAGAAGGTCATTACTGAGATCATGACGGGCGTCGAGCGGGTCCGCATCGACACCGAGCGAAACTTTCTCGACGTGCTGGACAAGGTGCACGAGCTCACGACCGAAGCGGTGGACCCGACGCACGTCTTCACGCTGTCGCAAGTCTATGAGGGCCTGCTGCTGAAGATGGGCGAGAAGGGCAACGATGGCGGACAGTTCTTCACGCCGCGCCAAGTCATCAAGGCGATGGTGCAGGTGATCGACCCCGGCGTCGATGACACCGTGTACGACCCTGGCTGCGGGACGGGAGGCTTCCTTGCCCAGAGCTTCGAGCACATCACGGCCAACTTGGGCAACGACGTCACACCCGACCAGCTTGAGACGCTCAAGCAGCGGACGTTCTGGGGGCGTGAGAAAGAGAATCTCGTGTATCCCGTGGCTCTAGCGAACCTCGTCCTTCATGGCATCGATAAGCCAAACCTCTGGCACGGTAACACACTCACGGGGCAAGAGTCGTATGGGGGACTGTTTGAGGGTGCACCTCAGGCCTTTGATGTGATCCTGACGAATCCTCCGTTTGGCGGAAAGGAAAGCAAAGAGGCTCAGACCAACTTCGATTACAAAACTCGGTCAACCCAAGTTCTCTTCATGCAGCATGTTATCCGGTTGCTTTGCGACGGTGGCCGATGCGGCATAGTCGTCGACGATGGATTTGTCTTCCGGATCGACCAAGATGCCTTTGTGAAGACGAAACGGAAGTTGCTCGACGACTGCAACCTCTGGTGCATTGTGAGTCTCCCGCCTCGTGTTTTTTCATCTGCGGGTGCTGGCGTCAAGACGAATCTGCTGTTCTTAACAAAGGGAGAGCCAACCCGGAATATCTGGTATTACGACCTTGGCAACCTATCCGTTGGGAAGAAGAAGCCACTGACATTGCAGCACTTTGAGGAGTTCTTCCGGCTTCTGCCGTCCCTGGGCGATAGCGAGTTCTCGTGGACCGTTGACTTGGCTGAGCGCAGACAACTTGCCCATGAGGAAGCTCGTCCCTTCAAGGAGAGGGCCACCGCCACGAGTCAACAGGCTGCCCAGTGGAACGAGCGACTGAAGGATTTGAAGAAGGCCAAGCCCCGCGACGATGCGGCCGTCGAGGAAGCCGAAGCGAAGGTCAAGGAACTGACCCGTGAAGCAAAGGAACTCGCCGCCAAGGCCAAAGAGATCGAAGACGCAGTCTACGACCTCAAGGCCGTCAACCCGAACAAGAAACCGGTCGTGGACACCCGCACGCCCGAAGAACTCATGGACATCATCGAGGCCAAGGGCAAGGAAGTCGCAGAGGCATTAGCGACCCTACGCAATGGCGCAAGGCCGCGAACGGAGGCAACGGCATGAACTTCGTCCAAGATCCTATGAGGCAGGTCGCATATTTGCAGCAGTGCCTGTCGAGCGATAAGAAGCCGCTGGGGTTGTTCCTGGGCGCGGGTTGCCCGGTTTCAGTCCAAATCGAAGATGGCAAGACGGCATTAATACCAGACATTGCGGGAATGACGGAAGTTGTCCGGGAGAACCTATCTAAGAATAAGGAAACAAAACAGCTTCTCGGCATCCTGGACAAACACTTTGAAGAGGATGGCGAAAATGACATAAGCGTTGAAGACATGCTAAGCCATATACGCGCCCTTCGCGTTGTTGCCGGAAAAGCTAAGGTCCGGGAACTCTCAGCCGACAACCTCGACAGGCTCGACGCCGATATCTGCCAGATCATCCAGGAGTTGGTAGACAAAACGCTTCCCTCTAACGAAACGCCATATCATAGCACAGCCGTGTGGGCAGATGCTGTTCCTCGGGGAATGCCAGTTGAAGTGTTCACGACGAATTACGACCTCTTGATGGAACAGGCATTTGAAGATAGCCGCGTACCATATTTTGATGGCTTTGCCGGTTCCCGAAATCCTTTTTTCGACCTCCGTGCAATGGAAGAGGACAAGCTTCCTCCACGCTGGGCCCGGCTTTGGAAGCTGCATGGTTCAATCAACTGGTTCCAGGATGCTGAAAAGGGAGTTCTTCGCGGTGCCTCAAACGAATCGGAGTTGCCGCGTGTTATTCATCCATCGCACCTGAAGTACGACGAGAGCCGAAGAATGCCTTACCTGGCCATGATCGATAGGCTTAGGGCATTCTTGAAAAAGCCATCACCTGCACTCGTGCTATGCGGCTATTCCTTCCGAGACGACCACCTGAATGAGGTGATTGTACAAGGCCTTCAGGGCACTCAGACCGCAACCGCTTTTGCCTTGCTCTACGACGAACTCAGCGTGTACGCCAAAGCCAAGGATCTCGCGCGCGGACGCCCTAACCTTTCTCTTCTGGCAAGGGACGGAGGATTCATAAGCGGCC
>Ga0315541_1000913_pt1 | contig 29491 bp, 23 predicted proteins | sample SalMarSW160190MG_FD_203095 | JGI IMG/M metagenome (GOLD analysis project Ga0315541, IMG submission 203095) | Salt marsh sediment microbial communities from the Plum Island Ecosystem LTER, Massachusetts, United States - Salt Marsh Sediment SW1601-190 ...
GGATTGCAGAGAGACAGGCAGGCCGACCGACGTGTGCGTCGACCTGGCTGCCTGATGAGCGCAAAAAAGCGGGCGAGACAGTGCTTGCTCAAGGCACTGCCATCGCCCTTCGCCTTGGTAGAGGTCCCCTCACTTTTTGAGGCTCCTAGCGTTGTCCCCGCCGGAGGAGTAGCGGAGATTTTGCTGGTGGGCGCTCGTCTCCACCAGGCCGCTTGTGGTGCCCTCGACCCCTACCGTGAGGAACCTCTGACAATCACCTGGAGGACAGGTGGGCACATCGGGCGGGCGCTCATCTCCGCCCAGGCCACATCGTCGTAAGATGAGGTTCCTCGTCTGAGGCTCATCGCATGAACAACCTCCTTTGCCGACGTCGCGTCGGACTTGACTTCAGGCTCCTCGGCCAAACCTAAGCGTTGTTGGCACAGCGAGGTCAGCTCCCTAACCGATCTCATCCTCCGTTGCCACTCGACCCGGCACGCGCAGGACGTGGGTCACCATGGCCGCCCACTCCTCCGAGCTGACCGGACGGGCCAGGTAACTCGCGCCGCCTTCTCTGGCGGCGATCTCCAGCTCCCGGCCGCCCGCATCGCCAACGACGGCGACAGGACAGCGGGGCCAGCGCCGCCGCATCCATTTCAGAGCCGTGCCTATCGTTTGAGGATCATCAATGTTCGCCAGGATGATCAGTGCCACCCTTGCGGTCGGAGAGTTGAGGAGGACGTCCTCGGCCTTACGATAGGTCATCAGACAGCCGCTATTCACTTGCAAAAGCTGTTGGCCTACCTGGGCGGCCTCGCCCGCGTCACGGCAGGCCATCACGATGCACACTCTCTCTGTGCGCTTCGCGCGCTGCCTATCACTCCGACTTCCCGGCACAGTTGCTCCCTCCCTCCATTTCTATCATATACAACTGGAATGCCAGGGACCCCCGCCCTCCCGATTTGTGGTTGCATTTGTCTTTCTAGAGGAGCTTTACGATTTACGGCGGCGCTCGACGTGTGCTGCAACGTCTCGAACCAAAAGGGCGGGTGACGCAATTCGCGACGATTGCTGTCGCCTTCTGATGCGCCTCCTGGCGCGCTTTGCGGCGCCGGTTGCAGGTGCTTCCCTGGAACTCAGCCGTAGGCCACGTCCCCCGAGGCTGAAGCCGAATCCGCGGGCCGCCGTCATTTGCCGGTGCGCCCGTGCGGCAATGATGAGGCTGCATTCCCGGCCGCGGAGGGGCCCCGAGACTCACTCATCGGCCAGGCCGTATCGACGCATCTTTCTTAACAGCGTGGACCGGTGCACGGACAGGAGCCTGGCCGCAGCCGAGCGATTCCAACCAGTGTACTTCAGTGCCCGGATAATGGCCGCCTGCTCGGCCTGTTCCAGCGTGATCACTGCGGGCGGATCGATGATCTCGGTGATCCGGCCCGGCTGGGGCTCTCTGGGAGCCGGAGCCGCCGCCCACCGCTCGTCCCAACCCATCACTGTCGGCGGAAGCGGAGGCAGGTCCGCTGCGTACAGCCGCTCCACGTAGCTGCACAGTTCGCGGACGTTGCCCGGCCAGCTATACTCCCTCAACTGCCGTCGAATGCCCTCTCCCAGCGCCCGCCTGGGCATAGCGTACTCTCGGGCGTACACCTCCAGGTACCAGTCAAGCAGCAGGTCCACGTCTTCCGGCCGGGAGCGCAGCGGGGGAATCTCGATGCGAACGATGTTGAGGCGGTGGTACAGGTCGGGGCGGAAGCGCCCGTCTTCCATCTGCCGGCGGAGGTTGGTATTCGTCGAAGCGATGAACCGCACCTCAACAGCGATGGGTCGAGACCCGCCGACGGGTACGATCTCCCGCTCCTGAAGCAGTCGCAGGAACTTTGCCTGCAAGTGGAACGGGATCTCGCTGACCTCGTCCAGTAGCAGCGTGCCGTGTTCGGCCGCCCGCACCACGCCGAGGGTCTCGGAGATCGCCCCGGTGAACGCGCCCCTGACGTGCCCGAAGAACTGACTTTCAAAGAGGGTTTCACTGATTCCGGCGCAGTTGACGGGGATGAACGGAGCGTTCTTCCGCTTCGAACGTGTGTGGATCCGCCGGGCGAGAAGTTCCTTTCCGGTGCCGCTTTCGCCTTCCAGCAAGACCACGCAGTCATTGGTGGCGACGGCGTCGCCGACCGTAACCACATGCTGATACAGTCGGCTCTTGCCGATCAGGACCCCGCCGGAGCGATAATCCTGCACGTATGGCGGGCCTCCCACATGCATCTGAGCTTTGTCTCCTCCGGACACTATCCTCAAGCTTTTCGAGCTGTCCCGAAATGACCAGGGACTCTAGACGAGCGGGGTTAGCTCCTCCGCCTTCGAGCGGCTAACCACTACACATATTTGTACCCGAAAAACCCGAATCTGACAAGCCCAAATTCCGGCAAAAGCCACGCCGGGCAGCCCGGCCGGGCCGGCATGGGCACCCGGGCAGGCCCGCAGCTCACCGCCGCCAACCGACGCAAGCACCTGGGGGGCAATTAGATAAACCTTATGTTGAGCTTTCCTTACGCAAGCGGCCGGGTGTCAGTGCCGATACCCTCCTATAACGCGGCCTGACGGAGCCGCATGCGCTCGCGCCAGCGAGTGCGAATGCACAGCCGTCCCTCGAATGACGGTCATAAAGCTATGCTGCAAAAAAAGATAGGGCTACAGTCAAAATCGGTTCTCGTGCTGACCGTCGTCGTGCTGGCCACGGCCACGGGCAGCGAGTGGCTGTATTGCTCGGTCACGGCACAGATACTGCAACAGAACGATCGCTACCGGGCCGAGGGGCTTGCCAGGGGACTTGCGGTGGCGGCGCGTCCGGCCCTGGGCGAGCAAGACCGGCCAGCGCTCCAGCAGCTTTCCATGGACCTTCTACAATACCCCAACGCCCACTGTATCGAAGTGCTTGGCCCCAGGGGCGGCCTGCTCGCTGAAGTGAACCGCATACACCCCAGCGGTCGGAGATGCACTCCGACCGGCCAACCCGTCAGTCTGTCCTATGTGCTCAAAAGGAGCGGCAACTTTCTGGAGGTGGGTCGGCCGGTATCACTGTCCCAGGGCACGGGCCCGGAGGCACTCGTCGGCGCGGTCAGGCTCATCCTGGACACGGAAGGTACGGCCGCGATCATGGCCGGTCTCCAGCGGCGAGCACTTCTGATAACTGCGGCCATCATCTTCTGCATGATCCCACTGGGACACTTGCTCGTCTGGCGCCTGATCGTCTGCCCCATCCGCCACCTGCTCGGCGCGACGTGCCGACTGGCCAAGGGCGATTTCTCCGTTCGGGTCAACAGTTCCCGCGGGGACGAAATCGGGGAACTTGCCAGTTCGTTCGATAGCATGGCCGAGAGCCTGCACGCCTCACGGCGGCAACTTCAAGAGGCCAAGCAGTCGCTGGAACGAGAGGTCGCGGAGCGGACGGGCGAGCTGGAACGAGTCAACCGCCGACTTCGGGAAGAAATGGCCGAAAAGGAGGACTTCCTGCGTGCCGTCAGCCACGACCTGAACGCCCCGCTGCGGAACATCACGGGCATGGCCGCGATGATCACCACGAACTGGCGCGATCAATTGCCCGAGCAGGCGCTTCACCATCTGCAACGCATCCAGGCCAACGTCGAGCTGGAGTCGGAGCTGATCGCGGAGCTGCTGACGCTCAGCCAGATCAGGACCCAGTGTGAAGCCCGGAAGGTGGTGGACTTTGGCGCGTTTCTGGAGGACCTGCGCGGGGCATTCGAGTACGAGTTGAAAGCCAAGAACATCGAGCTGAAGATTCACCCGCCGATGCCCACGCTCACCGTGGAGCCCAAACGCATACGACAGATGTTCCAGAACCTTCTGGACAACGCGATCAAGTTCATGGGCAGCCGGACGGACGGAAAGATCGACATCAACTGCCGCCAGGCCGACGGCATGTACGTGTTCGACGTGGCCGACAACGGTCCGGGCATCGCCCCCGAGGATCGGGAAAACATCTTCTACGTCTTCCGGCGCGCCGCCACTGCCGCGGCAGCCAGCGTGCCCGGCAAGGGCGTGGGTCTGGCGTTGGTCAGGAGCATCGCTTCGGGCTACGACGGCCGCGTGTGGGTGGATTCCACCCCGGGAGAGGGCTCCACCTTTCACGTGGCCATCAGCGCCCGCTGCGCGGAATATCCAATGGAGCATTCGCCTCAGGATGCCGAAGGCGACGAAACCAAATATGCGGGCGTTGGCGAGCGTTCGGAGAACCGATGACGGCGCGAGCAGCGGCACATTCCGGCACGCCCGCCCGGGCGGAGGGAGGTTCAGCTAAGCACGCTTAATCTGCTCCGATGTCCGGCCAGAAACACAGTTCGATATCGACGGCGGATGCAATGGCGCTGCGCGTGCTCGCCGTCGAGGATGACCCGGATCAGCGGGAACTGATCTACGAGACCCTGCGCGGGCACTTCAAAGGCGGCGACGGCGTTCGAGTCATCGCGGTCGACTCCGGCAGCCAGTGCATGGCCCAGGACTTGCGGAATTTCGACATCGTCCTGCTCGACCTGAATCTGCCGGATGTCGCGGGGATAGAGCTGCTGGACTGGATGTGCGCCGCCAGCGACCTGCCGGTAATCGTCGTAACCGGCGAGAAGGTCTCCGCCACCGCGGCCGAGGCCATTCGCCACGGCGCTGCCGACTACGTCGTGAAGGCCGGCGACTACCTGTCGGCCTTGCCGCTCACCATCGAGAAGAACGTCCGCCTGCACAGAATCAAGCAGGAGAACGTCCGCCTTCAGGCCGAGCTGGAGGCCTCTCTGGACGAGATCCGCGTCAAGAACCTCCAGTTGCAGGAGTCGCTGATGAAGCTCGAGGACATGGCAAAGACGGATCATCTGACCGGGCTGGCCAATCGCCGCGCCTTTTCCGAGACGCTACAGCGCTGCTACGGCGAGGCGGTCCGCTATGAGTATGATCTTGCCTGCGCGATGTGCGACATCGACAACTACAAGCAACTCAACGACACCCTCGGGCACCAGAGCGGAGACAGGATTCTGATAGCGACCGCAGAGGTGATTCGGTCGAATCTCCGCACCAGCGACAGCGCCGCTCGCTACGGCGGCGACGAGTTCGTCTTGCTCCTGCCGCACACTTCCATGCAGATGGCGGTCAACGTCTGTAGCCGCATTCGCCGTCAGCTCAGCGCCGGCACACAGCACTACACGTCGAACGGAGGGGGCGTGTGCATCTCCATGGGCGTCACCTCGTTGCGGTCGGACCGGGCCGTCTCGGCCGACGCCATGGTGGCAATGGCGGACCAGGCTCTGTACGCGGCAAAGGACCGCGGTAAAGACCGCATCGTCACCTACGGCGACATCGCCACCGAAGCAGCCCGCAGCTAGCCCCCCGCGGGCGACAAGCAGCTTTTTGACGGTTGCAGCCTGCCCGCAATTCGGTTCTCATGTTCTCCGGCGCGGAAAGTCCGAGACTATCCATTGGAAAGGGTCCTGCATGCGACCGCAAAAGCTAACGATCGGTTTGATCCCGGCCAATCGCGGCTTCTTTTCAGATGCGCTGGCCGCCAAGATGCGGAAAGACACCCTGCGCACCCTCAAGGACGCCGGCGTCCGGGTGGTCGTGCCGTCCGAGCGGGATACCAAGGTCGGCTGCGTGGAATCGCTGGAAGAGGCGGTCAAGGTCGGGCGCATGTTCCACGAACAACGCGTGCAGGCGGTGGTCGTGGGGGCGATGAACTTCGGCGACGAGCAGGGAGTGGCGCTGACGCTGAAGGAGTTCGGCCGGCGGGTTCCGATCCTGATCTTCGGCTGCCAGGAAGAAGAGGCCCTGACGCCGACCACCGAGCGGCGGGACAGCTTCTGCGGGCTGCTCTCCATCGGCGAGGCGCTGCGGCAGTTGGGGCTCGCCTATTCCGTGCCGGAAGTGCCGGTGTGCTTCCCCACGGACAAGAGCTTCAAGGACACGGTCGACCGCTTCCTGGCCGTCGTGCGCGTGGTGGACGGCCTGCGCAGGGCCCGATACGGGCAGATCGGCGCCAGGCCGGATGCCTTCTGGACCTGCCGCTACAGCGAAAAGGCCCTCCAGGAGCTGGGCGTGTCCACGGTGACGCTGGATTTGTCGGAGGTCATCGGCGGCGTGGCCCGAATGAAGACAGGCGCCGCCGTCAAGCGCGTCCTGGCCGAGATGAAAAAGACCATCGACTGCTCGGCGGTGGCCGAAGAGCCCTTGGTCAAGATCGCCAAGCTCGAAATCTTCCTCAAAAAGTTCATTGCCGAAAAGCAACTGGACGCCCTGGCGGTCCAGTGCTGGGACAGCATCCAGGAGAACCTGGGGATTTGCCCGTGCACGACCATGGGCCGCTTCAACGACCGCGGCATACCCTCTGCGTGCGAGTCCGACATCATGGGCGCGCTGTCCATGCACGCGCTGCAATTGGCCTCGGGGGGCCCATCCTCCCTGGCCGACTGGAACAACCTCCACAACGAGGACCCCGAGCTGGTCAACTGCTGGCACTGCGGGGTCTTTCCCATCTCCTGGGCCAAGACCAAGCCCAGGATGGGCTGCCATGGGATGCTCGCGGCCACGGTCGGGGAGGAGAATGCCATGGGCGTCACCGAGTTCGTCATGAAGGACGGGCCCGTCACCCTCTGCCGGGCGACGCAGGACAACGACGGCCGCTTCAAGGTGGCCCTGGCCGAGGGCGCCGTGGAGGCCAGCAAGGCCAAGACCTTCGGCGCCTACGGCTGGGTGCGAATCCCCAGGCTGGCCAGGCTGTACAAGAACGTCCTGCTGCGGCACTTCCCGCACCACGTGGCCATGAACCGCGCCCGCGTGGGCAACGTCCTGTGGGAGGCCTTCGGGAACTACCTGGGCTTCGAGGTCCTCACCGCCGAGAACACCACCGGCCGGTGGGACCCGGACCTGCCTTTCCCCTTGCCCGCGGACAAGAAACGCAGATAGCCGCAACCAGGCGAGCAACCGCCGGCTCCGGCAAAGCCCACGGACGGCTCCGCGGGCTTTGCTTGTGACCGGAGTGGGCGGGCCCCGCGTTTGTGGAAATGCCGGAGGCATTCATCTATGATCGTGCCCTGCGGGTCGCCGCTTGCACAGGAAAGGGCTCGGGCATGGCGAAGTTTACAATCGGCCTGGACTTCGGAACCAATTCGGTCCGCGCTCTGGTTGTGAACGCCGCGAACGGGCGTGAAGTCGGCACGGCCGTGTGGAATTATCAGCACGGCACGGAGGGGGTGATCCTGAGCGCCGACCCGAACCTGGCCCGTCAGCACCCGGCCGATTACGTCAGGGGCGCCGAGATGTCCGTCCGCCGGGCGCTGGCGCAGGCCCGGAGAAAATCGAAGAGCTTCCGCCGCGCCGACGTCATCGGCATCGGCGTCGACACCACCGGCAGCACCCCCCTGCCGGTCGACCGCGAGGGCAAGCCGCTGGCCTTTCACAAGGAGTTCGCCAGGGACCCCGCGGCCATGGCCTGGCTGTGGAAGGATCACACCTCCGTCGCCGAGGCCGGCCAGATCACGGCTCGGGCCCGCAGGCTCCGCCCGCACTTCCTGGCCAAGTGCGGCGGCACGTATTCCAGCGAGTGGTTCTTCAGCAAGATCCTGCACTGCCTGCGGACGGCGCCGAAGGTCTTCCGGGCCGCCCACATGTGGGTGGAGATCGCCGATTGGATCCCGGCGATGCTGACGGGAACGGAATCGCCGGAGAAGCTGACCGTGGGGGTCTGCGCCGCCGGCCACAAGGCCATGTACAACGACGACTGGGGCGGCTATCCCGACGCGGCATTCCTGGGCAAGCTCGATGCCAGGCTGGCGGCGCTGCGATCGCGTCTGCGCGAGAAGGCCTGCGCGGTCGACACCGCCGCCGGCGGGCTGACACAGGCCTGGGCCGGGCGCCTGGGCCTGCCGACCGGCATTCCCGTGGCCGTGGGAGCCTTCGACGCACACCTCGGCGGCATCGGCGCGGGCATCGCCCCGGCCGTGCTGGTCAAGATCATCGGCACCAGCACCTGCGACATGATGGTGGCGCCGACGGACAAGCCCCTGGCCGACGTGCCCGGCCTGTGCGGCATCGTCCGCGGCTCCGTCCTGCCGGGCTACTTCGGCCTGGAGGCCGGGCAGTCGGCCGTCGGCGACATCTTCAACTGGTTCGTCAACTACATCGCCCCCGGCGGCAGGAAGGCCGGCTCGCACCAGGCCCTCACCCGGGCCGCGGCCAAGATCGCGCCCGGCGCCTCCGGCCTGCTGGCGCTGGACTGGAACAACGGCAACCGCACCATCCTGGTCGATCAGCGACTCACGGGCCTGCTGCTGGGCCAGACGCTTTACACCAGCCCGGCCGAGATCTACCGCGCCCTGATCGAGGCGACGGCCTACGGGGCGCTGACGATCATCAACCGCTTCGAGGAGTACGGCGTGAAGGTCCGCCACGTGGTCAACTGCGGCGGGATCGCCGAGAAGAACCCGCTGGCGATGCAGATCTACGCCGACGTGACCGGCCGGCCGATGAAGATCTCGCGCTCGTCACAGACGTGTGCACTGGGCGCGGCCGTCGCGGGCGCGGTGGTAGCAGGCAAGAGGGCCGGCGGGCACGCCAATTTCGCCCGGGCCCAGAAGGCCATGACCGGCCTGAAGGCAAAGGTCTACAGGCCCCAGCCCGCCGCCCATGCCGTCTACAAGGAATTGTACGGGCTCTACAAACAACTCCACGATGCGTTCGGCACCAGCCAGTGGATTGGGAATCTATACGGCGTCATGAAAAGCCTCCTCGGCATCCGTGCGAAGGCGAGAAAGTGATCCGGAGACTGGAAAGGGGAGTCGGCGATGAAGATGATCGCGGGGGCAATCGTAATCCTGGCGGCGGCGATGGTCTTTTCAGCAGTGATCCGAGGGTGGTGCATGCGGGACGCGACACCTACCGGTCTTATCGCCGCGCTGCTATTGCTATTGTGCGGAGCACCGGTACTCCTAAAGGGCTATTGCGAGGATCGCGCGCGGCAATCCTCGTCGGAGAAACCAACCAATGAAGCGGGCTGTTCTGGAAGCACCGGGCAGGTTCGAGATTGAAGACGTGCCGGCGCCGTCGCCGGGCGACGGCGAGGCGCTGGTCCGCGTCCGGGCGGTCGGCGTTTGCGGCTCGGACCTGCACATGTTCAGGGAAGGCGCCATCGGCGGAATCACGATCGAGGACGCCGGCGGGCCGTTCGTCCCCGGCCACGAATGCGTCGGAGTGGTCGAGGAGGTCGGCCCCGGGGCGGATGAGTCTCTTCTCGACCGGCGGGTCTTCGTCGAGCCGGCGATCAACTGCACGCGCTGCCGCTGGTGCCTGGCGGGCAAGCCCAACGTCTGCCCGTATCATACTTTTTTGGGCTTGCCGCCCCAGGACGGCTGTTTGAGCGAGTACATGGTTCATCCGGCTCGGCTGTGCGAGCCGCTGCCGGGGGAGATCGAAGACGAGGCGGCGGTGCTGCTGGAGCCGCTGGCTATTGCCGTTTACTCGCTCCAGCGCGTGGGTATCAGCGGTGGGGCTTCCGCGGCGGTGCTGGGCGTCGGGCCGATCGGGCTGACGCACGTGATGCTGCTGGCGCGCAGTGGTCTGGCGCCGCTGATCGCCACCGACCCGCTGGACTACCGCCTGGAGATGGCCCGCCAGCTCGGGGCGACGCACACGTTCAACCCGACCGGCGACGACGTCGCCGCCGCCGTCAAGGACCTGACCGGCGGGCACGGGGCCGATTTCGTCTTCGAGTGCGCCGGCCAGGACCAGACGTTCCATCAGATGATCGAGATCGCCGCCCCCTCCGGCCGGGTGGGCGTGGTCGGCATCCCCGCCGAGGACAGGCTCACCTTCCGCCACTCGACCGCGCGGCGCAAGGGGCTGGACGTCCTCATGATCCGCCGGGCCAACCGGACCTTCGCCCGGGCGCTGCGGCGGGCGTTGCACGAAAAGCTCCCCCTCGGCCGCTTGGCCAGCCACCGCTGGCCGCTGGAGAAGGTCCAGCAGGCGTATGAGACGGCCGCGGGGTACCGTGACGGCGTGGTCAAGGCAATTGTCAATCCCTGAGGAATACAGTCGTGCTGGACGAACTGAAAAGGCAGGTCTGCCAGGCAAACCTTGAGCTTCTGCGGCGCGGTCTGGTCGTCGAGACCTTCGGCAACGCCAGCGGGGTCGATCGCGCCTCCGGCCACGTCGTCATCAAGCCCTCCGGCGTGCCGTATGAGGGAATGAAGCCAAAGCACATGGTGGTGCTGTCTTTGCAGACGGGCGCCGTTGCCGAGGGCGAGCTGCGGCCTTCGTCCGACGCCCCCACGCACGTCGAGCTGTACCGGGCATTTCAGTCCATCGGCGGAATCGTCCACACCCACAGCCTCTACGCCACCGCCTGGGCCCAGGCCCGACGCGAGATACCGCCTCTGGGAACCACGCACGCGGACTATTTTCACGGGCCGGTGCCGCTGACGCGGTCCCTGACCGTCGAGGAAATCCAGAACGACTACGAGGCCAACACCGGCAAGGTCATCGTGGAGCGATTCGCCAGGCTCGACGCCGCGGAATTCCCGGCCGTGCTCGTTTTCGATCACGGCCCGTTCGCCTGGGGCCCGGACTGCCAGCGCGCCGTCCATAACGCGGCCATCCTGGAGCACCTGGCGCGTCTGGCCAGTGAGACCCTTCGCGTCGAGCCCTATCCCCGTCTGGTCGCCCCGGCTCTGCTGGAGAAGCATTTTCGACGAAAGCACGGTCCCGACAGCTACTACGGTCAGAAGCCGGGAGAGAAGGACTGATCCCTTTCGTCCGCGCTGGTGCCCACCCGTCCGCCGCCCGGGAAGCCGTACGCGCTCAGGCTACCTGAACAGTCCACATCTTCAAGCCCAACACCAGCCGCCTTAGAGCAGTTAACGCTTTTCTGTAATCCCCCCGGCCGGCTGCGGCGTCGTCTGGCTGCTTAGGACGGGGCAGACGCCTGGAGCGTGTTGCCTGACAATACGCTCAAGTAGTAAGGTAGTCTCCAACCGCTTTTCAAGTCGGGCTCTTGCTCTGATTCGACGGGTTTTTGGGCAGAAGTGGTCAGGGCAGGTATGGCAGATCGCGCCGCGGCGGCGCATCGCCGGCAGCCGGTTGGACGTGTGCGATCAGTCGCGGACCCCGTCGGTGTGAGCGGCCGGACCGACCAGGTAGGCTGCGGCCGCCTCGACCACGGAAGTGTCCTCTTGCTGAGCCTTGACGGCGATCTCATTGGTGGCCTGGTCGACGCGGTGATACGCGCCGCGCGCCCACGAGAAGATATCAGGGCTCTTGGGCAAGCCACCGAGGTAGTAGCCGCCAAGAAAGACGGCTAAGAGCAGGAAGATTCTCACAAGCCTCCGCATGTCCCAATGCCTCCCTTTTGCAGCACCTCGCCTTTGGTGTCATACCCCTTGTTCGGGCCGGCCGGGGACACCTCCCTGCCGCCCATAACAATCTACGATTCATTCTAGCTCAATACAACGCCGGCGGGATAGGTTTTTCGGCCGGGGGCTGCGGACGGGCGGAGGCCGTCCCGTGCGAAGACAAGGCACGGCGACGTAAACCTATTTACAGAAACCCCTTAAGAAGGATCAGGGCGGCGAGGGCGCGGGTGTCTGCACCGGCCGGCGCTGACGGCCGGTTCGGTCGGGCCGGCGGTTTACAGCGCTTTTTCCAGCGCCAGCATCCGGCGTTTCAGTTCGACCCCGCCGGGGGCGGAGAATCCGCCCAAGCCCCCGTTGGCGTAGATGACCCGATGGCACGGAATTACCAGCGGCAGGGGGTTGTTCCCCATGACCCTCGCGGCCGCCCGGGCCGAGCCATCCTTGCCGGCGGCGGCCGCCAGGGACGAGTAGCTCTGCGTCTGGCCGTAGGGTATCCGCCGGCAGCAGCGCAGGATTTTCCCCGTGAATGTCTTCTCGGAAGGGAGATCGCAAACGATGTCGGCGAAGTCCACCCGCCGGCCGTTGCAGTATGCCCGCGACAGCTCGGCCAGCTCCCCAAAGGCATCGGCGGCCTCTACCGAACCGGGATGCTCAAACGCCAGCAGGGCGCGCAGGTCGTCGGCCTGGTAGTGAGGCAGGACCACGCGGCAGAGGCCGCGCCCGCTGGCCACGGCCCCCATCGGCCCCCAGGCCGTCGTCCAGACACCGTACACCATGCGCGCGCGATCACCACTCATGCCGAGATGGTAGGAGCGTCGGAAGGTGAATGCAACGGCCGCGGTCAGGCCACGGTGTCGGCCCGGCGACGGCCCTGAAAGCGCTGCAATTCGCGGACGACCTTGCTGATATGGAGCAAGGTGTCGTGACCTTCGCCGTGCTGGTCCAGGCCGACGAACTGGAAGCCCATGAGCGTTACCCCGCGATCGTCGCTCTCTCGGCGCCGGAACAGCGCATCCGCCACGATCGGCCCATGCTCCTGGCTCAACTCGATGCGAACGCCGACAACGTCGCCTTCCTCCATCTGCGGGGCACGCTGGTTGGTGGTCCGAACCTGCAACCCCCCGACAGAGATATTGGTCAGCCAGCCGTCCCAGGTCAGGTCGGCCTCATGCCGGCGGGCGGGCTTGGCCAACACCCCGCCCCGCCAAAAGGTAGCCAGGGCGGAGTGATTCTTGGGAATCTCCACGCGCTGGTAGGCACGCCGTTGAATCCGCTGCATGCGCCGCGGGATGGAAACGCGCAGGGTGCGCACCTCGGGCTCGTCGTCCAGCTTGAAGGAGCCTATATCTTCCACGACGACATTGCAGACGTGCTTGTGGTGTTTGATCTTGAACGAGACGCCGATCGCCAGCTTCTGCGTCAGCTCGGGCGCTGGATCCTTCTCCAGATCCGGGTACGCCAGGTAGAGCTTGTCATCCTTGCATTGAATGATCCTGCTGTGGCCATGATGCCACTCTGGGCCGACCCGAAAGGTAATGAAAACGGGCGTTTGACGGCGGAGTGCCTCTGTCAGGGCTTCCGCGCTTCCCTTCAGTCCCAGTTGCTGCACGATCGGCATGATTGCACCTCGCCGGCTCTAAAAAATCCAGCGCCCGCAATCCTGCGGCGCATTTTCACCATTTCATTCTCTCGGCAAGGTGCAAGGCCGACTTGACCAAGTCGCGGTAGTGATCTGGGCCTACTTGTCCGGCCGAGCGGCCAGCGCCGCCTGCATCTGCTCGGTCGCCGGGAGCTTCGGGCCCTTCAGGGCCACAACCAGCCCTGGTAGCGAGACGATCATCGGCATCAGCCTGACGACCACCGCAAGCGCCAGCACTTCGCTGGCCGCCGCCCCCGCCGGCACGAGGAAGGTCACGTAGAAGGTCTCGGCCAGGCCCAGTCCGCCCGGGCTGATCGGCACGGCGGCGATGATGTAGATCAGCGGAACATACAGAAAATAGTCATACCACGGCACCGGCAGCGCCAGACTCAGGCCGGACAGCAGGATCGCGGCGATAAACAGGACTTGCCCCGCGAACGTGATGACCACCGCCTTCAGCAGAACCACCCTGCGGCGGCGGTAAAGGTTGGCGGCCTCGCTCAGCACGTCGATGTGCCGCTGCATCGGCAGCCGCGAAAAGACCTTGCGCAGCCGCAGCCTCTGCCTCAGGGCCGGGCTCAGCAGCAGCGCCAGGCTCATCGCCACCAGCGCCAGCACCACGGCCACCACCACCGCGGGCATGAAGAGCCGGTCGCTCCAGCCGACGGCGAGCCACAAGGCAACCATGACCACGGCCGGCAGCATGGCGAACTCCAGAAGCCCCACGACCCGATCCACGAAAACGCTGATCAGGGCCGCCGCCCCGCGGTCCGTATGCTTGGAGACATAGTAGGCCTTGACCAAGTCGCCGCTGACCGTGCCGGGAACCACGAAGTTGAAGAACTCTCCCAGGAACGTCAGCCGCACCGCCTCCCACAGCCGAATCCGGATGCGCTGGATCCGCAGCAGGTACCACCAGCGCAATGACAGGATGAACCGGGGCGCGATGAAGCAGGCGAAGGCCGCCAGCAGCAGGAAAGGCCTGGCCGACTGAACCGTGCTCAGAAACCCCCTGCGCAACACGTGAGCATCCGCCAGAACCAGCGACGCGAGGCCCATCCACCGCGTCCGGCCGCTCGGAAGCCGAACGAAGTACTCTTTGGGGGATTTCCAATCCGGGCGGCAGTCGCGGACGATCACCGTCTCACCGTCGGCCGACCGCAGCGAAACGGGGCGGAAGGCGTCGCCCTTGAGCCATCGCAGCCGGCCGGAGTCGGCATCCCGGACCTGAAACTCGCCCGGCCGACCGTCTTCGGCGCGCGTCGAGAAGACCGCCATTTCCTCACCGTCAACGGTGACCGCGTAGTCGCGCCAGTGCACCTTGCCCAGGACGTAGTACAGCAGCCCGCCGGCCACCAGCAGCTTCACGCCCAGAATCAGGGTTTTCCGCAGACGCTTTTCCATGCCGACCCCGGGGCCTCCCGTTTCCTTTCCGTCTGCCGCCCGCCCCGCTCAGGCCGGGCCGATCACGGCTGTTCCTCGCCGCCGGCCTCCTGCACGAGCTCCGGCGGCAAACTCAGCTCGGTGTCTATGACCGCCGTCCAGGCGATCTTGTCGCCGAGGCGCTGGCGATACCGCGTGAGAACGGGAAACAACAGTGGGATCACCACCGTGAGCGCAACGAGTTCGGGGATCTTCGAGACGTTTCTGAGGGCGACCTCCCGCAGCAGAGGCTTGCGGCCGCCGTTGCCGACGACGCGCAGCCGCATGACGCGCTTGCCCACGGTCGCCCCCCATATCTGCTCCATGAGAATGCAGTACGCCGGATAGACGACCAGAAAGATCAGCATCGCGTACACCAGCCAAGCCAGAAGCTCCTCTTCCGGCAGCTTCCCCCAGGGCGCGCGGCGAACGCCGCCCACGGCGAGAACGGCCAGGATCGCGAACGGCGCCGTGTCGATGACCAGCGCCATCCCCCGCCTGTCCAGCCGGGCGGGCACCATCGTCGCCGGCAGGGCAAATGGCCCGGTCCGGAAGGCCTGCCGGGGCCAGAACATCAAGACAATAGTCAGGATCAGAACGCCGGTGAGGAATTTCTGGAGGATGTCGGCCGCTTGCGCCGCGTTCCAGCCGGTCTCGAAGACGTCGACGCGGGTCTGGTCGAGCTTGCCGTCGAGACCACAGGTGCCGAAGAGCCAGTCTGCCCCTTCGCGCCAGGCCAGGGCCAGGCGCGGCCCCAATCGGGCGACGGCGGGGCGGGCATCGGCCGCCCAGGTGGCGGCCTGGCCGTTGCGATGCAGGGGCTGAAGTTCCGTCCACTTGCCTGCGGCCAGACGCGTAATGCCGGCGCGGCCGGCCTCATCGAACACCGCCAACACGATCCCTTCGGGCATCGAGATCAGCGCCAAGGGGCTGGAGGGGGCCACCGCGGCCGGCAGCTCGAGCTGCCGCCACCTCCCCTTCTCCAAAGCCACCAAGGTCGGCGCCGGCCGATGATCCAGCAGCAGGTAGACGATGCCGCGACGCACGGCCAGGTGTGCCTGGAAAGGCCTGCGAACGAAGCGCGGCGGAACGACCGAAAGCAGCGCCCATTCCTGCCCGGCATATTGCAGCAGCGCCAGCGAGCTGCGAATCTTTCGGGCCGGCGTCGCTGGCTGCCGCAGCGCGGGTCGGGAAGCCGACGGGGCGGATGGGGACGTGCCCGCCGCCGGTACGGTCGTCACCGGCTCGGCGGACTGGAAGGCGGCCTCTTCGTTGCTGGCCAGCACCAGCATCGCGTCGAATTGCTCCGCCTCGGCGGGGCAGGCGGCCACTGCGATCGTCCCCTCCGGCCAAAGCTCTTTGGGCGCGTTCGTGCCGGGCTGGGCTTTCGGCTGGTAGGCAAAGTACCTTACGTGCCCGCCTCTGGCGAACAGCAGCACGGCGCTGCCCCGAACGGCCGTTGCCGCGGAGACCGTGCCGGGCTGGCCGGCCCAGCGGCTCTGCCAGGGCTTTCCGAGAGGCTTGACGGCGAGCTTGCAGCCGCCGTTGTCCGCGGCCATCAACCAGGCCGCCTCGGCGTCGCCCAGCAGGCGGACCGGCTCAGCCTGCCCGGCCGGCCCCACCGAGGCCGTCGCGGCCGCGAGGACCAGAGCGACGCAGCATGTTCCTGCCCGGCCGATCACGGGCTCCCGCTCTCTATACGGATGAGACCGTACGCCTCATCCACCTGGATCGGATCGCTCAGGCCCGTGGGCAATTTCGACAAGAAATCGAACACGTCCTTGCTGAAGTCCCTGGTGGTGGACATCTCCGAGAGTCGGACGTGGATCGAGCTTGCCGGCTGCACGTTCTTTATCGCCGGCCAGCTCATGCGAATATCGGTTGGCATGATCGCAGGCGGCTCTTCCTGCCGGTCCGAGGCGACCGGGGCGTACTGTCCCACGTCGGCAATCACGCGGCAGAGGCCGTCGGCGCCGAAGAGCTTGACGCGGAACGGGCGCCGCGGCCGCTTGTCGTCCCAGCGGAAATACACCTCCCGCCAGATCTTCAGGTGCCCGGTGACGGGCTGGGGCCTGAGGTACCGCACCACGTACGCGTACGGATCTGTTTCCAGCGTCATCACCACCGCGGGCATCGCGCTGGCCCGGGGCTCGGGCAGCGCCGTCACGCCCAGCACCTCGACCAGTTGCAGCGGATCGATCGGCATCCTCACCACGTCCGGGGCGCCGGCGAACTGCTGCCTGCCGTACCAGGCCTGCCCCTCATTGCCGTAGTTGTACCAGAGGTAGTACAGGCCCGTTCGCGCGTCGGCCCCCACGCGGAACAGCTCCGTCCCCACCTCGCGCCCGATCAGAGCGAAGTTCAGTTTCTCCGGCGACCCGGCCGAGGCCGGCGGCTCCTTCCATAACATCACGTAGCCGTTGGAAGGCGCCAGCGCCGAGGTGGACCCCCAGGAGAACTTCCTTCCCTTCTCATCGCTGAAGCTCAGGCGCATCCTGGCCCGGGCCCACAGCCGCGGGACCCGCCGGGCATTGGCGTTGTGCTCGGCCACCAGCGTCTCCAGCGAAACGAACCCTTCCGGGCGGCGCGGGCAGCCGCACACGACCAGCGGGAGTAAAACGAGCCCGACCAGAGCGCAAGGATGTGCTTTCATGTCGGCCCTTCGAGAATAGCCCCCAATTGGGCGGTCACTTCCGCGATCATTGCCTCGTCCAGCTCCGGGTGGATCACCTCCACCGGCGTTCGGTCGTGCCGGAACACCATTTTCCAGACGTCCCGGCCGGCTTCGTCGGAGCTGCTCCCCTCGTGCACCAGCAGCCTCTTGCGCATGAGCATCAGCGCCAGGACAAAGCGGAAATTCACCTTGGCCGGCTCGGAGAATCCGTCGAGCTTGTTGAAGAATTCGATGAGCACCTGATTGTCGACGGTCCGGCTCTTGGGCTCGGTCGGCGCGGGCACGCGGCCGCGCCAGACGCAAAAGGCCTCCTTCGGCTGGGCCTGGGCCGCCTCCCAGCAGGCCGTGCAGAAATCATCGCGGCCGAACAGCTCGCCCCTGTCCACCAGCACGGCCACGTATTCCTCGCCGGCGGCCAGTTGGCGCCGGCACTGGCTGCACACGCCCGAGCTTTCGGCGATGTCGTAGTCCCTGGCCATCTTACACGTGCTTCGAGACAATCTCCTCGGCCGCCCGGCAAAGCTCGCCCGCCCGCCGCACGTCCCGGGCCGACGCCCGGCGAAGATCATCGGCGGCGGCCTTGTCCGACATGCTGGCGGCGTTGACCCTTACGTTGTAGTCGGACAGCCGGACCGTCGCCTGCGCCAGTACCGCCCCGGCCGACAGATCCGTCAGCAGATACGGGTTGCAGTTCTCGCCCAGCTTGTTGAGATCCTCCAGCACCGCCAGCGCCAGGGCGGTCATCTCCCTGGGAACGTTGATCGCCGCCGCCAGCGCCGCCGCCATCTTCTTGTCCTTCGTCTCATCGGTGCATCGGTTTGCTTCCTGGTAGAGCGTATACGCGGCCGCGTCGTCGGCGGTCAGGTCGGAGAACATCCCCCGCGCCCGGGCCAGCCGCTTGGCCAGGGCCGCGTGGACGGCTTCCGATTCGGCGTACTTTTTCTTGCCGCGGGTGAACGCCAGCACCATCTCTCCCAGCGCCGCCGCCAGGGCCCCCACCACGCCGGCAACGCTGCCGCCTCCGGGGATGGGCGTCTTGGAGGCGGTGGCCGCCAGGAACTCGTTCACCCGCATCCGGGTCAGCTCATCCGGCCGCGGTGCCTCGGTCTTTTTTTCGCTACCCATATCTTGATTCCAGCCCTTCAAACCGGCAGGGGAAAGCCGCAATCATTCGCCCCGCCCGCCCAGCAGGTCCGGCCTCGGCGTTACGATGACCGTGACCAGCCCACCGGACAAATACTTTCCGGCCACCCGTGAGACGTCCTCGGGCGTGATCGCCCGAAGCAGCTTTTCGTATTTCTTGCGGAAGTCGTAGCCCATCCCGTACAGCTCGTCCAGCGCCGTCTGCATGGAAAGGGCGCTCATCGCCTGGTTGTCCAGCAGATCGGCCGTCAGGATGAAGTTGACGGCCTGGTTCACCTCCGCCCGCGTGAATTCGTAGGAACAGGCCTTCTTGAGGTTGGTCCGGATGATGCCGGCGACCTCGCCCGCCTTTTCCGGCTCGCAGTTGGCGTAGACCACGAACGCCCCCGGCACCAGGGCCGGCCAGTTGTACGCGTGCACCACGTACACCAGCTTTTTGCCGCGGAGCTCGTCGTGCAGCCAGCCGCGCGGCAGCCGGTAGCCGCTGATGATCGTGTCCAGAACGGTCACCGCCAGCCGGTCCTGCGTTTCGGCGAACTTCATCCCCGGGGCGGCCACCACGATCCCGACGGTTTTGAGCTTGCTGGAATGCAGGTGGCGCTCGCCGGCGGCGGCGACCGGGCGAGGGGCGACCTCGGGCGTCTGGTTGTCTCCGGGGGGCATGGAGGCGAAAAGCGTTCTGACGGCCCGGGCGGTCTCGTCCACGTCGAATCGCCCGAAGACCGCCAGCACGGACGCCCCGGCCTTGACCTTCTGCTCGTGATAGCCGGCGATCGATTCGCGGCTCGCCGCCTTGACGACGTCGGCGTCGCCGATCGGCAGCATCGACAGCGGTGAGGGCCCGAAGAAGTCGCGCCGCCAGTGCTTGCTGAGCAGCCCGTGCCAGTGCTCGGCCGTCTGGGCGATCCGGGCCAGCAGGATCGGGCGGAGGATGCCAAGCTCCTTTTCCGGATACGTCGGGCGCAGCACCACGTCGGCGAAGATGCCGAGAGCCTCGGGGGACGACTCGGCCAGCACGGTTGCCTGCCAGTAGAAGGTATTGTTCCCGCAGCGGCCGGCGATCGAGCCGCCGGCGCCGTCGAAGAAAGCGGCGATCTCCTCGGCCGAAAGCTTGCCCGCGCCCTTGGTCGACAGGCCCGTCATGAGCGCGCCCATGCCGTTGGTTCCGGGCGTCTCCGCCAGCACTCCGCCGCGGGTGGTCAGCGTCATCGAGACCAGGTCCACCGTCGGACTGGAATGCAGAATGACCCGCAGACCGTTGGGCAACCTGATGAAGGCAGTCCGGGCCTTTTCGGCGGATTCGGCCGCGGCGGTCGTCGGCGTCTCGGCGCCGGCCGGGAGTATCCGCGTAATCACCATCCGCTCGAAGTCAAAATACTTCCGGGCGACGGCGTGAACCTGCCCGGCCGTGACCTTCTGGATGCGGTCGGTGTACTGCCGCGAGAACTCCACGTCGCCGGTGGTCAGGTAATCCGACCCCAGCGTGACCGCCTGGCTCTGCACCGTCTGCTGCGAATACACGAAGTCCGCAACTTTCTGCCGCTTGGCCCGGTCCAGTTCGTCAGCGGCGACGCCCTCGGCGACGACCTTTTCCAGCTCGGACAGAATCACCTTCTCGGCCGCGTCGGCTTTGTCCGGGGCGGAGCGAAAGCTGAAGGTGAACTGCCCCTTGCCCCACGCGGGCGTCCAGGAGGAAGAGGAGATTGTGGTCACCAGCCGGTCGCGCCGCTGCACCGTCCGGACCAGGCGGGAGGACTCGCCCTGGGTCAGTATGTAGCTCAGCACGTCCAGGGCGTACAGGTCCTCGTGCACCAGCGGAATGGTCTGAAAGCTCAGCAGCTCGGCGGCCTCCGTTACCGCCTTGTGGGACAGCTCGACGCGCCGGGTGCCGGCGACGGGCGGCACCCGCGGCAGCGCCAGCTCCGGCAACCTGGCGGCCGGCAGGCCGGCGAAGGCCGTCCGCACCCGCTCCAGCACCTTGCCGGAGTCCACGTCGCCGACGATGACCAGCACGATGTTCTGCGGCGCGTACATCCGCGCGTGGTAGTCCAGCACGTCCTCGAACGTCAGGGCAGCCAGCGGCGCCTTGTGGCCGATCACCGGCACCGCCGCCGGGTGGGTGCCGTAGAAGTTCCGCGCGTGCGCCTGCCAGAGCTGGCTCTGCGGGCTATCGGCCTGCATCTCCAGCTCGCGCTGCACCACCCCGTGCTCCCGGCGAAAGTCGTCGGTGGTGATGCCGGGGCGGACCATCCAATTCGCCATAAGGTCGATGCATTCGTCGGCCTTGCCGGCGGTGGCGGCAATGTAATAGCAGGTATGGTCCAGCGAGGTGTAGGCGTTGGCCTGCCCGCCGATGCTGTCCTCCCTGGACGGCTTCCGCTCGGCCTTGAGGGTCTGGGCGGGGCCGTTATCGTGCTCGGCCCCCCCGGCCACGAGGTGCTCCACCAGGTGGCTGAGGCCGCAGCCGAGGTACTTTCCCTCGTACATCCCGCCGGCGCGGACGTAGGCCCGACAGGACAGCACGGGGGCGTTGTGGTTCTCGGCGACGATTACGGTCATGCCGTTGGAAAGCCGCACGACGCAGAGCCCCGGCCGGGAGGAAACCCGGTCGACGATCTCCAACGGCCCGCCCGGCGCCGCTGACGGCGCCGGCGGCTGGGCCGGCAGGCCGCATCCGGCCAGGACCAGCGCCCAACACCAGCACAGGCAGATTCTCTTCATGGCGTGTTTCCTTGTGCCCGTCGCGGCAACCGGCGGGGAAGCTCACTGGGCCGGAGGGGCCGACTCGACATCGTTCAGGTATGCCAGCGTCCGCTCCAGCTCGTCCTTCAAATGCCGCAGCCGCAGCAGGCTCTTGACGCGCGTGATCAGCTCCAGGCGGTTGACCGGCTTGGAGAGGAAATCGTCGGTGCCGGATTCCACCGCCCGCTCGATGTCGCCCAGCTCGTTCAATGCCGTCACCATGATGATGGGGATGTCGCGCGTCTCGGGAGCGGATTTCAGCTTGCGGCAGACCTCGAAGCCGCTCATCCTGGGCATCATGATGTCCAGCAGGATCAGGTCCGGCTCTTGCTGCCGGACCGTCTCCAGCGCCTCCAGGCCATCGGCGGCGGTAAGCGTCTCGACGTTGTCCATGGTCCGGAGGTACTCGATGAGCAGCTCGAGATTCTGAACGTTGTCGTCGACGACCAGGACCTTGGACGACGGCTGCGGCTCTTCGGGGGCGTCCGTTGCCATATTGATCTCCCGCACGGCCCGGACCCAACGGCCGGGCCAGCTCACGATAGAGCTTAACTGCTCGGCTGATGAATCTCAACGCTTGACCCGGCCTCTTGGCGTCGGTCCGGCCGCGGCGTACCATTGGCTCGGTGAGCGTGCTTTTCCAGGACAAGGTGGACTCGCCCGGCGGAAAGGTCGTGGGCGTCGCCGTCGCGACCAACGTCTGGCAAACGTACGATTACCTCTGGCCACCCCGCTTGGGCGCGGCCAAGGTCGGCCTTCGCGTCCGCGTCCCCTTCGGCCGGGGCGACCGCAAATCCCTGGGCTTCGTCGTCGAATCGGACCGCCGCGGCGGCGGCCGGCAACTCAAGGCGGTCGACGAACTCCTCGACGCCGAGCCGCAACTGGACGAGCGGCTGTGGGAGCTGGCCGGGTGGATCAGCCGGTATTACCTGGCGCCGATGGGGATGGTGCTGGCGGCGATGGTGCCGGCCGCCGTGGGCCGCCACGTCCGCCGGAGCCAGACCGTCGCCTACCTCCTTGAAGGACCCGCCGACTGGCCCAGGCGCCTGGGCCCCCGGCAGCGCCGCCTGCTCGACAGCCTCCACGAGGCCCGCAAGCAGGGAATCGAGCCGCTGGACCTGGAGGAGCTGCTGGCCCACGGCGAGGCCTCGCGCGACACCGTCCGCCGGCTGGTCCAGCGCAATCTCGTCCGCCTGGAAGACCGCCCGCGGACGCTGGAGCAGTTGTCCGAGGCCGTCGAGGCCGACCCGTTCGAACTCAACGACGACCAGAAGCAGGTCCTCTCCGTCATCCGGCAGCGGCTGGCCGGGCCGTTCCAAGTGATGCTCCTGCACGGGGTCACCGCCAGCGGCAAGACCGAGGTGTATCTCCGCGCCATCCGCGAGGTGATCGCCGCCGACAGGCAGGCCATCCTGCTGGTGCCGGAGATCGCCCTGGCCACGCAGACGGTTCAGCGGCTGGCCCGCCGGCTGCCGCGGGTGGCCGTGCTGCACTCGGGCCTGACCGGCGCCCAGCGGAGCTTCCAGTACGAGCAGATCCGCGACGGCCACGCCACCACCGTCATCGGGCCGCGCAGCGCGGTCTTCGCCCCCGCCCGGAACCTGGGGCTGATCGTCGTGGACGAGGAGCAGGAGGGCTCCTACAAGCAGGACACCGTCCCGCGGTACCACGCCCGCGACGTGGCCATCAAGCGGGCCGCCATCGAAGGCGTGCCCGTGCTGCTGGGCTCGGCCACGCCCTCGCTGGAGAGCCTCCACAACGCCCGGCAGGGCCGATACGAGCTGCTGCGGCTGCCGCGGCGGATCCGCGGCCTGCCCCTGCCGAAGCTGCACCTGTCCGAGCTGAGAAAGGAAGTGACCCCCGGCCGGGTCGAGCTGATCGGCAAGACGCTCCAGCGGAAGCTGGCGGAAACGCTCGACCGCGGCGAGCAGGCCATCCTGCTGATGAACCGCCGCGGCTACGCCAGTTACGTCTTCTGCCCGTCGTGCAACTGGCAGATGGGCTGCGAGAATTGCTCCCGTCCGATGGTCTTCCACCAGGCGATCCGGCTGGCCATGTGCCATTACTGTCAGGCGACGGCCGAGCTGCCGGAGGTGTGCCCCGCCTGCGGCAGGAAAATCCTGCTGTTCGGGCTGGGCATCCAGCGGATCGAGGCGGAGCTGGCCAGGAAGTTTCCCCAGGCGGCCGCCGCCCGGATGGACAGCGACACCATGACCTCGCCCAAGCAGTTCCGCCGGGTCTTCGACGGCTTTGCCGCCGGCGAGGTGGACATACTGCTGGGCACGCAGATGGTGGCCAAGGGGTTGGACTTTCCCAAGGTGACGTTGGTGGGCGTGGTCAGCGCCGACACCGCCCTGGCCATTCCGGACTTCCGCGCCGGCGAGCGGACCTTCCAGCTTGTCGTACAGGTGGCCGGGCGGGCGGGCCGGGCCGAACGCGGCGGCGAGGTCGTCGTCCAGACCTGGCATCCATCCGACCCCGCCATCCAGTTCGCCCTGCGGCACGATTACGACGGCTTCGCCGAGGCCGAGCTGGCGCTGCGGGCCTCGGCCGGCATGCCCCCGTTCGTCCGCCTGGTGCGGTTCATCACCCGTCACCGCAGCGCCGACAGGGCGCGGCGCGGGGGCGAGATTCTCGCCGAGCACTTGCGGGGGCTGTTCGGCGGCGAGGCCGACGTGAAGTTCATCGGGCCGATGCAGGCCGGCATCTTCAAGGTCCGCGGGCAGTTCCGCTTCGAGTTGAACTGTCACTGCCGCCGCCCGGGCCGCCTCCAAAGCGCCCTGGCCGGGCGGATGCACGAGCTGTCCAAGCAGGTCGCCGCGGAACTCATCGTCGACGTCGACCCCGTCAATCTGCTGTAGCTCCGGGCGTCCGCCCCTCACTCCGTAATCGCCGACCGCGGATACAACGTCAGCTTCTTGGCCGCGAGGGCGTTGATGCGAACGCGCAGGATCTCCTCCAGATTCTCGTCGCGGCCAAGGTCCACGGGCCTCGCCGCCGCGGGCTCCGCCGACTCCCCGACGCCGACGCTCCGCACCATCTTCTCGGGCCTGAGGAACATTTCGAACGCCTCGGAGGCGCTGGTCACCTGGGGGGACGGGCGATCGGAGCGGGAAGTTCGCACCTCGACCGCGGCCAAGTAGGCTCCCAGGGCCGCGCCGGCCGCCGCCTGGGGTTCGGCCCGGCGGATGGTCACGGTGGCCCGCCGGTAGATGGTGTGGAGCGAGCCCTCGAGGACGTCGCCCGGGCGGGCGGCGTCGTCCCGCCAGAACTCGAACCAGTGCCGCCCGAGCAGGGGAAAGGTGGAAATCACGCCGGCCCGCCGGTCGGCGCGATCGATGGCGAAGCGGTACTCCCGCAGCACCTCGGTCGCCGCGTCCCAGACCGCGTTGAAGCTCTCGTCGCCCGTGGCCGCCGAGCTGCGGGCCGGAGCCGGTCCGACCTGGCAGCCGCCCAGCCATCCCACCGCCAGCGCCAGCACAACTGTCGCGACTTTCGTTCCCATGGCTGATCCGTCCAAATTCACAAGTTCTTTCGACCGGAATTCGCTCGCTCCCGGGCCCATATCTTATGCTCCTCATAGCAACTAAGGCAACCGCATGCTGGCCCAATTGCGGAGGCCTTCGGACGGGCCTGGCCCTGTCCGCGGGTTTCCCGACAGCACCAATGCCCCTAGCCCCGGCTTCTCGCCCCTCGGCCGGGGCTACCTTTTTGCGCCCGCGCCGGCCGAAACTACAAGCCGGTGGAAATAAGCCCCCGCCGGTGCCATACTCGACGTCCGCCCGGCCCCCAGGGGCGGCTGGGGCGGCTTTCAGGATTTCGCCGGTGCGCATCATAGCAGGCCAATACCGGGGCAGGACACTGCTGGCCGCCAAGGGCGAGCGGACCCGCCCGATCACCAGCCGCGTCAAGACTGCCCTGTTCAGCATTCTCGGCGGCGCCGTCGCCGACGCCGTTGTCGTCGATCTATTCTCCGGCACCGGCAGCATCGGGCTGGAGGCCATCAGCCGCGGGGCCGGGCGCTGCTACTTCGCCGAGCGGAGCCGCCTCGCCATCGCCCGCCTGCGGCGCAACATCGACGCGCTGCACGTCGGCGACCGCTGCCGGATCTGGCGCGGCGACGTCCTGCGGCACCTCGCCGGCTGGCTGGAGGAGGTGGGCGGGGAGGTTGACCTGGCCTTCGTCGACCCGCCCTACCGGCTGTCGGCACAGTGGCGCTGGCAGGAGGCGTGCCGGCGGCTGTTCGACCCGCTGGGCGGCAAACTCTCCCCGGCCGGCCAGATCGTCCTTCGCTGCCAGCGGAACATCGAGCTGCCGGATGCGTTGGGAACATTGTGCGTGCGTAGCAGGCGCGACTATGGGAAGATGTCGCTGGTGTTCCTGTCGCTGCCGGAAACATAGCGGCGCCGGCGCGGCCCGGCGGTGACGTGTTCCAAGAACCATGGCAAAGTCTCCATACCTGTACTTCCAGCCCGAGCGGGCAGCCAAGCTGTCCAACATCTCCCTCATCGCCCGCCAGGTGGTCGAGGGGTTCATCTCCGGGCTGCACCGCAGCCCCCACCACGGCTTCTCCGTGGAGTTCTCCGAGCACCGCGAATACTCCCCCGGCGACGACCTCCGCCACCTCGACTGGGTCGCCTGGGGGCGGACCGACCGCTACTACATCAAGCAGTACGAGCAGGAGACCAACCTCCGGGCGTACATCCTGCTGGACACCTCCGGCTCGATGAACTACCGCTACCGGGCCGAGAGCACCAAGTTCCAGTACGGCTGCTACCTGGCGGCGTGCCTGGCCTATTTGATGGCCCGCCAGCAGGACCTGGTGGGCGTGGTCGCCTTCGACCGGCGGATCCGGCTGCACCTGCCGCCGGCGTCCTCGCCGGCCCACCTGGACCGCATCTTCACCGGGCTGGAGAAGCTCACCCCCGGCAGCACCACCGCCATCGCCACCACCTTCCACGAGCTGGCCGAGCGAATCGCCAAGCGCGGGCTGATCGTCATCATCTCCGACCTGTACGACGACCCGTCGGCGGTGCTGCGGGCGCTTCAGCATTTCTGCTACAAGAAGCATCAGTTGATCATCTTCCACACGTTCGATCCGGCCGAGCTGGACTTCCCGTTCAAGCGGATCACCAACTTCGTGGATCTGGAGTCCGGCCAGCGGCTCCAGGTGGACCCGCGGGCTCTCTCCCAGGCCTACCGCGGCGAGATCGGCGCCTTCATCGACCGCTACCGCACCGAGTGCAGCGACCGCAGCATCGAGTACGTCCTCACACCCACCGCCGAGCCGTACGACCTCATGCTGCTGAACTACCTGGAAAGGCGGAAACGACTGTTGAGGCGGTAAGTTGCCGGACTTCAAGACACCCTGGTTGTTGCTGGGGCTGCTGGCGGCGGCCATCCCCGTGCTGCTGCACCTGCTCTCGTCGGTGCGGGCCCCGCAGGCGTACTTCCCCACGCTGCGGTTCCTGCGCCTGAGCATGGCCAAGACCGCCCGCCGGCGGCGGGTGGAGCACTGGCTGCTGCTGCTGATCCGCAGCCTGCTGCTGGCGCTGCTGGCGCTGGCGGTGGCGGAGCCCTTCCTGAAGTCCACCGGCGGTCTCGCCGCCGCCGGGAACGTCGCTTCCGAGGTCATCATCGACAACTCCTACTCCATGAGCGCCCGGTCCGGGGCGGGGTCGCGCTTCGACCGCGCCCGCCAGCAGGCCAAGGCCCTTCTGGGCGAGGCCGCCGGCCCGTTCCCGCCGAGCGTCACTCTGACCAACCGCGGGCAGCCGCCGGCTCCGCCGAAGCCGGCCCCCGAGACCACCGAGGAGGCCCTCGACGCGGCCGCCCTCGCCCCGGGCCGGGCCAGCCTCGCCGGCCGGGTGGTCGAGGCCGTCCAGCGCCTGTCGGACCAATCCGCCCCGCGCAAGGCGGTGTACGTCTTTTCGGACCTCCAGCAAGTCAGCTTCCGCCCGCTGCTGGACCGCCCGGAGATCAAGCAGGCCGGCGTCCCGCTGCTGGTGGTGGACTGCTCCGGCGACGGGCTCGATAACGTCGGCATCGCCGACGTGGCCCTCGCCGGGGCGGCCATCGTCAACGAGCACCTGGAGCTGACGGCCGGCCTGGTCAACTCCTCCGACAAGCCCAAGCGCGTCAGGGTTTCCTTTCACCTCGACGGGCGGCAGCGAGGCGAGGCCAAGCTGGTGCAGCTCGACAAGGCCGGGCGGACCGGCGCCAAGGCCGTCGTCGGCTTCCGTCACAAGCTCGAAGCCCTCGGCTTCCACCTCGGGCAGGTCGTCATCGACGACGCCGACGACCTTCCCGCCGACAACGTCTGGCAGTTCTGCCTGGAGGTCGGCGACCGCGTGCAGGCGGTGCTGGTTCGCGGCGGGGGCGAGAAGGCCGGCCCCATCGACCCGGGCATGGAGCTGCATGTGGCGCTGGACCCGTACGCCGGCTCGGCCGAGCCCTGGCGGGTGAGCCTGCGGACCGTCGCCGCCGCCGACTTCGGCAAGGACGCCCTGGCCGGGGCCCAGGTGGTCTTCTTCGCCGACGTGGCCGGCTTCGGTGAGGCCCAGGCCGACGAACTGGAGAAGTTCGTCGCCCGGGGCGGGTCGGCCGTTTTCTTTCTCGGCCCGACCGTCGATGCCGGCAACTACAACCGGCGCCTGCTCGAGAGGTTTTCCGAATCGGGCGGGCTGCTGCCCGGGCGAATCGGCCAGCTCGTCGGCCAGGCCGCCCCTCCCGTCAGCCTCGCCAAGGACCTCAAGCACCCGTACCTGGCCCGGCTGTACGAAACCGGCGCCGACTATCCGGACGTGCTCGTCCGGCGATACTATCGCGTGCATCCGGCCGATGCTCCCGTCGAAAAGATCCTCTCCGCCCCGTCCGGCGAGGCGATCCTCGCGGCCAAGGATTACGGAAACGGGCGGGTGGTCCTGTGCGCGACCACGGCCGGCGTGGAATGGAACAACCTGGCCAAGACCACGCTGCTGCTGCCGGTGGCGACGCGCATCTGCCTGGAGGCGGGCATGAACCTCGGCGGCAACCACACCCACCGCGCCGGCAGGATGGTGAGCATCCACCCGCGGGCGTCCCTGCCTGCCGGGGCGGAGGTGGTCGTCACCCCGCCGGAGCCCGCCGGCGCCGAGAGCATCCGGCTGCCCGTGGGCAAGGACGGCCTGGCCGTCTGCAAGGCCGATCAGGTCGGCCTGTACCGCTGGCGGGTCGAAGGCGCCGGCGTGCCCGACGAGGCCGAGGGCACCAAGGGGCGATTCGTGACCAACCCCGACCCGGCCGAATGGAAGCTGGCCCGCATGGACCCGGCCACGCTGGCCTCGGGGCTGGCGCCGGCCGAGGTGTTCTTCGGCAAGTCGGTCGAGGAGGTCCGCGCCGCGGCCGCGGCCGCCGCCGCCGAGGAGAACCTCTGGGACCGCCCGCTGGCGATCGTGATCCTCTTGCTGGTGGTCGAGGCCGTCGTCGCCAACCGCTTCCGCCGGGGCGCCCAGCCGCTCCCCGGACGGCTCAGCCGCCGCCCTGCCGCCTGATCGACCCATCCGCTCCCACCCGGCCGGGCGATGCCCGGAATTCGACAATTCAGCAACTGGGAGCAAAACCCAAGGGAACGCAACGACCCGCCTGCCTGTCGGCCGTTGGTGCCATGCTTCTGCCTGCCCACCTCCGGTAGGTAGGCGGGCAGCAGAAGCATGCCACCCTGTGTTGCCTGGTCCCAAACGCAACGACTTGCCTGCTTGCCTGCCGCCACCGGGTAGGCCTGGCAGGGCGCGGTTGCCCGGACAGGCCCGCCTGCCTGTCGGCCGTTGGTGCCATGCTTCTGCAGCAGAAGCATGCCACCCTGTGTTGCCTGGTCCCAAACGCAACGACTTGCCTGCCTGGCCGGGCGCGGTTGCCCGGGCGGGTAGGAACGCAACGATTCGCAAACATTCGCAACGATTCGCAACGTTTCGCAACGATTCGCAACGTTTCGCAACGATTCGCAACGTTTCGCAAAGATTCGCAAAGATTGGCAAAGTTTCGCAAGGGGGCCCAAATCCGCAAACCCCTGGGCCGCAATGCCTTGTGGATTTGAACGTCCGATAACCTTGATTTGTTTGCCTGCGTCCTTTCCCATCTTGCCCATTTTGCGCAGATGGCCGGGGTCTGCGTCCCGCAGTGGTTGCCGTTCCCAGGTCCCGAGTCCCAAGTCCCAAGTCCCTATGTGTTGCCTGTTGCCTGGTGCCTGGTGCGTGTTCCCCGTGTTTTGGCTGTTCCCTATTCCCTGGTCCCTAGTCCCTGTCTTTTGCCTACTTTGCCCAGACGGCCGGAACCAAGCTGTACCATTCGCAACCATTGAGTACCGTTCAGTACCGTTGAGTACCATTGAGTACCATTGAGTACCATTGAGTACCATTGAGTACCGTTGGGAACCATTGAGTACCATTGAGTACCGTTGGGAACGGTTTGAAAATCCCGAAGTTGTTGGCGTGCAGTGCCTTCCGGATTTGA
>Ga0315541_1000914_pt1 | contig 29463 bp, 22 predicted proteins | sample SalMarSW160190MG_FD_203095 | JGI IMG/M metagenome (GOLD analysis project Ga0315541, IMG submission 203095) | Salt marsh sediment microbial communities from the Plum Island Ecosystem LTER, Massachusetts, United States - Salt Marsh Sediment SW1601-190 ...
TGTGTCTTCTTCGAATAGCAGTATATACGTCCTTCCATTCTCTCTGAAATCTCTCCAATGCTACGACCTGATACGGCCTTTGGGTTATGTCCAGGGTGATGCCCACAGTGAAGGTTCTTTTTCGCGCTAAATCCCACCCATGACAGTATCGATGTCCCGGGATTGGGTTTGACAGACCTGTGGCAGAACTCATTGCATTTCGGATGTATTCCTCCTTTATCACCTGGTTGGCATCATCGATGAATAATCCTTTGATGTTTTGCTCAATTTTGCTGGGAGACAGACTCCTCAATTTCCTTTCCAGGTATTCTTCGCTTATATGCGGATTCTCGCGGGAATCTCCATTTTGGACGTAGCCGATTTGGGGATCCTTTTGAAGCTCGCAGCATTTTCTGTAAAACCAGTTTTTGCCTTTGGGGGTGGAGGTGTAATCCAACATTCCGGCCCGGTCCGCCAGTCTCATCATGATCACCTGACTTACCACATATTCCGGATGCGTCTCAAATGCCACCTCGTCGAAGTTGAAATAATCATAGTCATGCCCCAGAAGATACTCTCCTCTTCTCTGGGTCGATCGTGCCCAGAGAATAGCGCCGTTTCCGAAAACGATGTGAGGAAAAGGGGTGAATTTGATATCCTTAACCAAAAACTCCAAATGTGGCTTTTCCTTAATCAATCTGGCCACATTACTGAAAATAATTCCGGCTTGGTCCTGGGTGATGGAGGCGTTTACCGCCTCGTATTTGCCGGTATTATCATATTTAGGGTCTCTGATTCTGAGAATACAGCGGTGAAGAATCTTGATGGCCTGAACTAAGCTCTTCCCCCAGCGATTACCGGTATGCAGGGCATTCTCGGGCCTGGTGGAGCCCAAGAGCCACTTTATCTGTCCCGGGTGAGGTTCGATCTCCAGAAATTCCTTGGCAAATAGAACCGGATCTGAGAATGCTTTACGCAAAAATCTCTTTCGGAATTTCCGCAAATCATCATCCCTTTAACCCTCTGTAAATTCGAAGGTGATTAAAAAGTGGCGAAGTAGGGGTGGAGCTTCAGCTCCACCCATCTTCGGGCGAGCCTGAAGGTTCACCCCCACATTTTCGGTAATTCCTATTGTGTAAGCATCAGTAGACCGCGTTGAGTCTGAAGTCTGCCTGCTGAACACCGGTTATTCAATGCTCTCTATCTCCCTCTTGGCCTGGTCTTCCGTGATAAACCCCACCTCTTTCTTCCGAATGATGTTCTCCAGATGTATCTTTTCTGCTTCTCTTTGCTCCAGCATCCCGAAGAATTTTCGGTTATCAAAATGATGCACACATTCCAGCGGTATACCCTGCAAGGCCAGCTCGATGTTTCTTATCCATTCCATGAATCTTTTGGCTAATCGCTGGATGGAGACGACGTTTCGCAAGATCAGCTCATATTTGAACTGTGCCCAGCCTCTGGTGGGTCCGTACGAGTAGCCCAGCACGAATGGATCCAGATGTACCCCGGCGCAGATGTCCTCCACCAGAGCTTTGTGATTGATATACCAATAGTTGGAGGAGGCAACGTGCCCGGACGGGCCGATGCATTCGATCTTGACGTCGTTCCAGGTGATGGGATTATCCTCCGGAGCCAGTTCCTTCATCATATCCACGGTATCTTCAAAGTACCTGTTGGCCCTTGAAAGGTAAGTCTCGTTCAATTCGCCTGAGAACCTCTCTGGCGGCGTAATGGTCAGGTGCAGACGATGATAACCCGCATTGTGCATGGTCTTTTGCATGTCTTCCAAAAGCCTCTGTTCCACCCGGGCCACGAAGGGAATCGAGCCCAAAATGCTCTTCCCTCTGGGATCGTCTGGATCCGGGTCCAAACCAAGATAGAAGGTCGAAGCTGGATTCAGCTTAAGTAGGACCCCATCCACCTCCTGATAAAGCTCCCAAATCGTCTCATCTCTCAGCTTGAACCTGATGGTGGCAGGATCGATGAAGTAGAATTTGTCCAATTTGTCTCCCGACGGGGTCAAGACCAACTCTCCACACACTGCACCATCGGTAAAGAGCGAGCCACAGAAGCGCATCCGTCCCGCCGAATTTCTGAAAGCTATGTTGACAGATTCTCCGATCCAGGTTGGATAGCACTTCAAGAGCATTCTCCAAAACCTTAGAATCATCCGACCCTTTCAATTCAGGATAGCTGGGGGACGCACAGATGCGGGTCCAGGTCCAGATAGCAGAATTCAAAACGGGAATATTGTCCCTCAAAAATCGGTAGAGCCTGACGCGAAAGGAACTGTCATACAGACTCGATTGTGGTAACAAAAGCTCTCCCTGATCCAAGTAGGAGGTCCTTTTGGATACCGGAGAGGTCGGAAAATCCTTTCCCATGGAGCGAGTATTGTGAACCACTCGGCTCACGCCAGAGGACAGGTTTTTCTTCCTTGCCCGTGTCCCTTGAAGATTCTGACCTGCCGTAACATCAAATTCTCTTTCTTTCATTCTTTCTGCCGACTTGCTCGATCCCTGCCCGGAAAAGAGTCTTTTCCAGAAATCCTTTAAAGGAGAAAAAGAAATCATATTTGTCCTCAAGCTAAAGGTGCTTTCCTAAGAGGACCGCTTGACCAGGTCTCTCAAGAACTCCAGCATTATCCGCATCACCATCGAAGTTGTAGCAATTTTGCGCTCGAAAACTCCTTCTTCCTCGAAATGCGTTGGGCTGCTGGCTTTTAGATGTCCTCGCCGTTGGAGCTCCCAATCTGACTGAGAAGAGAAACAAGGGAATTCTATTGACAAAGAATTGAGTTTTATTATATTGTTTATAGTTACTCAGAAACGACGAGCGCCTCTCCTGGAATGACGCTTTTCATAGGCACTCACAAGAACCGATAGGCAAAAGCCAAATGAGAGGAGGAACCTATGCGCACCATTGCCAAAGCCCTCTTATTGAGCCTGGTGGCCTTTTTCGTCTCCTTGTCGCCTCCCCTGCTTTGTGAAACCAGCTCTGAATCTCAGCGCGATGCACCCGCGGAAATGGAGAGACACCCGGCCAGAAGAAGCACTCCGGAGCCGAATCCACCCGCCCATACGGAGCCGTTTGAGTTTTCCCAGGATGAGGTCAGTGGAAAAAGGGAGGTTTCAGTTCACAATTTTCGTGATATTCCTTCGCCTCCTCGTGATATATCCACCATGAGCCTGCAGGCGGGAGGGGTAACAAAGGGTGTAATCGAGGATTTTCTCGTAAATGACGATATTGCCGGAGAATGTGATCAGATGTACCCCGACATGGCCCGCCACCCATCCGGCAGCTTCGTGGTCACCTGGGAAGATCTCCGGAGTGATCATTGGGATATCTATGCTCAGAGATACGACTCCACAGGCACTCCCATAGACTCCAACTTCTTGGTCAACGACGATGGTGGAATCACTCTCCAGATGAATCCTGCCATTGCCATGGATTCCTTGGGTAATTTTATTATCGTCTGGGAAGATGGGCGTTCCGGTGGTTATCATCTCTTCGCTCAAAGATACGACTCCGCCGGCTCTCCCATAGGCTCGAACTTCATCGTAAGCGGCGAAACACGCAGTCCCGCGGAGTTCAGCCCAGCTATTGCCATGCACAGATCCGGCAGCTTCGTGATCTCCTTCACCGACCAGCGTGACTATGAGACTCTTCACTGGGATATCTACGCTCTGAGATATAGCGCTTCGGGTAGCCCCCTAGGCACCAAATTCAGGGTGAACGATGACACCGGATTTTCTTATCAGAATCATTCTGCTGTTGCCATGGATGCCAACGGCAACTTTCTCATTGCCTGGCAAGATTGGCGGGGTCCCAAGTTCGACACCTACGCTCAGCGATATGACTCCTCCGGAACACCTCTCGGCTTCAACTTCATGGTAAATGACACTTCGGTTGCTTCGGAGTGTCCTGCTGTCGCCATGGATGCCACCGGCAACTGCGTCATCTGTTGGTACGATTCACGGGATGGTCACAGGGATATCTACGCTCAGAGATTCGATCCCTCAGGCACTCCTTTGCATTCTAACTTCAGGGTCAACGATGACATAGGATCCACCAGTCAAATGCATCCCGATATCACGATGAATTACTACTCTGGCGGTTTTGTCATCACCTGGATGGATGGGCGTGACATCTCCAGAAGGGATATCTATGCGCAGAGATATGATTCTTCTGGCACTCCCGTAAGCTCCAACTTCAGTGTGAACGATAATATTCAGAATACTTTGCACTGGTCTCCTGCCATCGCTATGGATGACCTCGGCAACTTCGTCATCACCTGGGAAGACTATCGCAATATTGGCGGACCAGATACCTATGTTCAGAGATGCGACTCCTCAGGCGCGCTAGTAGGGGCCAACTTCAAGGCAAACGATGATTATCCGGCTGATCAAACCTTTCCCGTTATGGCTTCCGACGGCTCTGGCGACTTTGTCATCAGCTGGCTTGATTCTCGCAACGGCAACCCTGACGTTTACTCTCAAAGATACAGCTCCGTGGGCACCGCTTTAGGTTCAAACTTCATGGTTAATGATGATTCCGAGACTGATCACCAGTATTCTCCTGCCGTCGGGATGGATGTCTTTGGCAACTCCGTCGTCACCTGGGAGGATTGGCGTTATGGCGACCGCGACATCTATGCTCAGAGATATAGCTCTCTCGGCGGTCTCATGGGCTCCAACTTCAAGGTAAATGATGATCCTGGATATGCTGATCAGGAGTCTCCTTCCGTTGCCATGGGTGGCCCTAGTAGCAACTTTATCATCACCTGGGATGATTACCGCAGCGGTGACCACGATGTCTATGTTCAGAGATATGACTTCTCCGGAGCACCCTTAGGCCCTAACCTCAAGGTAAATGATGACGTTGGATCTTCTGACCAGGGGAATCCAGCGACTGAAATGGATGGTTCCGGGGGCTTTGTCATAACCTGGGATGACTATCGCAATGGCAACTGTGACGTCTACGCTCAGATATATGACGCCGCAGGCAATCCCCTGGGCTCCAACTTCGCGGTGAATGATGACCCTGGAACTGCTGATCAGCATTCTCCCGCTGTTGCCATGGACAGCTCTGGCAACTTTGCGATTACCTGGGAAGATGGACGCAACGGGAACGTTGACATCTATGGTCAAAGATATGATCCCCTGGGGACTCCTGTAAGCTCCAATTTCAAGGTGAATGATGATGCCGGGACTGCTTCGCAGGCGAATCCTGCCGTCGCTCTCGAGGATTTCGGCAGCTTTGTCATAACATGGGAAGATTACCGAGACGACGAGAGCGGGGACGTCTATGCTCAAAAATATGACTCATCTGGAGGTCCTCTGCATGGTAATTACTTGGTCCCCGATGCCGAGTACGCCTCTTTTGCGCAGCTAAGACCAGCCGTCGCTGCGAACAGCTCTGGTATCTCTTACGCCTGGGAAGACAAACGCAGAGAGAAAAGCTGGGATATCTATGCCAAGGTAGCTGACTGGATCTGGCCGACTTACTGTGGAGATGTCAACGCAGATGGGTTGGTGGATATAGCTGACGTCATCTTCCTGATAAACTACCTCCTCATGGCGGGTCCTGCTCCGGATCCCCTTATGGCTGGAGACGTGAACTTGGACGGAGACGTTAACGTCGGTGATGTAATCTACTTGATCAATTACCTGTTCCTCGGCGGGTCTCCACCTTGCAGCTAACGAAGAGCGTCTTGACCGTACAAGAGGCGGGTGTTTTCCCAAAGGAAATCAGCCGCTTCTTTCTTTAGGGTAAACGGCCTCCCTTCTCAAGATTGCCAATGTTTGACCCTTTCTATCTCTTCACTCTTTCGATTCCCTTAGGCCTATCTGACTAAGGCTCAACCCAGAGAGAAACCTGTCCATTGTCGTTCCCTCAAGCAGTGCTTGAAATATCCCACGAGGAGATTTGTGGCTATTCCAAAGAAAGATGTCCAGAAATCGCTGCAAAGTTGTGGTGAAAATGATATGGCGCCTGTTTGACGGAGGGTTGCACAGTGTGGACGAAGGAGGTCCTCTGGCATGAACCGATGCAAATGCTTAAACTACAATCAGTTCGAAAAAGATATGAACCAGCCTTTGGCGGGCTGTTTGTGGAAATACTCGCTATATTCGGAGCCGAAATATATGTAAGGCCATTAGGAAACCTGCGTCTGAAGAGCTCAAGTTTTTGTATTTTTTTCCTTGACATGTTTGGGGGAATGAGTTATTATATAATAGTTGGAGTGCATAATGTGCTAATTCGAATGCAAGCTTGATTGGGGAAAGATCGAGTACACAGCGGGATGTCTGTGTTTGGTGCCTCTCCGTGATTGCCTGCGGTGCTGTCTGTTGGTGGTTTGACCCTTGGCATACGGAGAGACCCATCTGACATCCCCCGTGGCGGAAACGATAGGCTGCTTCTCTAGTTGAACCGTGTCGTACCTTTTCTTAAATAGAGACAACATAAAGGATTCAAGAAACATATTCGATGTTTTTCTGTTGCTGTATATCTACTGTAAGAACAAGGAAGGGGAGATCCTTCACCAGTATTCCAAGGACTATGAGACGTTTCACAAGTTCGAAAAGCAAAGCCGGAGATTCCTCCGTGCGAAGATGAAACAAAGTCTAGATCTCATCGTACACGGAGATATAAAAGATGAGGCAATAAAAGAGTACTTTGTCCAGGGCATAGAAGGAACCAAGAAGCAGGAATTCATCTTTGCTGTCCTGCGTACGATAGATGCTCTTTACACCTGGCAAGAGAAGTGGTCGACGCCCATCCTCAACCAAACGTTCAGGGAATACGGCAAAGTATACTACATCAACAAACGGAATCTCGGCTTCCACCGATTCTACCGCCTCATCAGGGGATTGGATACAGTGGGCGACAGAATCGAGAACAAGCTCACAAACCTCGCAGCCGTGACCAAGATACACACCGATTATGACGTACAATTTGTTGGGTTGGCGTCGTTTGTCTATGATCTCTTAGACAAACACTCAGTCCGGGTAGGGGTAGTTCCCTTCAGAGAGAATCAGGACAAGCCGAGAATCGAGACGAAGCGGGAAAGGGACGGCCAACGCTACTTCTGCGTAAGCCCGGTGGACGATCCTCCGTGTCTCGACAGGCTTGAGAAATTGATAAATGAGCTCGAGAAAAGGAGTACTGACGTGGTGATCCTCCCTGAACTAACACTTTCAAAGGGTTTGTTAGAGCACATTAAGCTTCTTCTGGGAGAGAAATTCAACAAAAACCGGATGAATCCCACGATAAAGCTGGTTGTGGCCGGATCCTTCCATGAGGAACACGAGAACAGATGTTACGTCCTGGGGCCCGACGGGGAGGAACTCTTCTGCCAGCGGAAAATGAACAGATTCGTAATTCGCCCTGGCGAAATCCAGGGAGCCGACGAAGACATCACCGAGGACATAGACATCTCCAACAGAGTGTTCAGCTTGTTCGATTGCCCCTTTGGGCGAGTGGCGACCATGATCTGTCTCGACTTTGTCGTCCCCGAGTGCTATAACATGCTTTCAAGTTTGAGAGTGAACTGCTTCTTGCTTCCTGCAATGACGCGTAAAACAGCAAGATTCGAAACTAATGCTTTTCATCACGCTAGTGCGTCGCATGCAGCGACATTCCTTTCTAATGCCTATAATCAACCTATGGACCCTGGAGAACAGGACGATATCTCTTCCTTCATTTTTAGGCCGATAATCGAACAAGACGGCGATCAGAGGGTTCAAAAATTGAAGCGGCACCCTGAAGCTTTCGAGACCCTGCTTATGTTCGATTCGGAACACTGTGGCGTTGAGACTGTGCTCATAGCTTGAGCAGAAGGCTCAAAAAAGTGCTTGACAAGGCTAAGTGTTTATGATAGTTTGCCGATCAACAATAACGGACGTGTGCTAAATCGAGGTGACCATGGAAAAACCCGGAGCTATCGGGCAGAAAACTGGCTTCGATGAAAGGGTTGATAATCTCGAACGGAGCCTCGACTCCGCAGACTTGCGGGCTGCCCGGACGGCAGTGGGCGATATATTCCCTTATGTAATCCACAGCTTGCGAGACAGAAACTTGGCGGACTTGAAGGACATCGGCAAGAAGCTGGCGCTCATTAACTACCTGTTCGACCGGCGGGTCAAAGACCCCGAAATCGCGCAAGAATTGGGGTACTTGCGGGCGCTCGAAAACGTCGTCAGAAAGATGGCAGACTTTGAGGTGAAAAAGGAGATCTTCCAGGTCATAAAGAAAGAGCCTCGGTCTGCCGAGGTCCTCAGGATCATCAAGATGGAAGGCGTTGTTGAGCACCAACAGCTGGCTGAGATATTGGGAGTTTCTCCAGATACCCTGAACGAAATATTGAAGCCTATCAGTGGGTCTGAAGCGATGACTTCAACCACATACGGCAAGATGCGATATTATAATCTTACAGACGTAGGGGAAGCTATCTACGATCGATCAAGAAAGCAAGCTTTTCTTCCAGAGTTGGCCCGTCGTGTAAAGAGCATTTACAGGCTTGTTATCGATGAAGGGAAACCTTGGCAAGATGTTCTTCGTTTAGTCAAACCCGAAGCAGACACCTGGTGTACCGAGGACGAAATACTGCCTATCATCGAAAGCTTTGTCGAGATAAGGGAGGACAAAAAGGCTAAAGTCACCACAGGCCCGAGGCCGGCGACATCTACGTTTGAAGAGGGCCTAACTACCTATCTTGCGAGAGTCCACGGAGTCCTGAGGGCCATGAAAGGCAAATACACATACGATGTATATCCCATATATGCTGTAGAGAAGCAAGCGATAGTTGTCGTCTATTCCAAGGGCGACAAGTTACGGGGCAGTGAACTGCCTGACGTGGTGTTGGAACTGAAAAGAGCCGACGGTGGGTCTCTCCGTCGCTCCTGGCCTCTCTTGGAGCAACGCAATGTTCACTTTGCAAGCACAACACGTGTAACAAAATCAGAGCACTCTGAATGGTTAGAGGAAACAAAAGATGAATGAGAAAAAGTTGCCTGATGATATCAAAAAATTTATAGAGTATTTCCGAGATGTAGACGAATTGGTTAAAGCATTTGAGGAAGGCAAACTTTCAACAACTGAGATATTCAAAGATATTCCGATGACAGTGGAAGCTATGTTGCTCTCCGCTTTCCTCATAGATGAGTTCTACAAAGTCCTTGCCGATCGAGCAGCGAAAGAAGATGTTGAGAAAGTAAGGGCTGCCGTTCAAAAGTTGGAGAAATTCGGAATCAGGATAATGAGAGAATCTCGAGCTATTGTGGCCTCTAGAGCGGCTGACAAAAAGGAAGCCAAAATAGAAGCTGAAATAACTGACACCTTCATCAAGCCGTTTTTCGACTTCTCCACCAAAAGAAACCAAATCAGATTAGGTCTATTTTCTGACGAAGATAAAATAACGGATACGACGATGAGCCTTGACAAGTGTCTTGACATAAATGCAGATCTCCTGAATGGTGTTCACAAAGCTTTCGAACTTGCTGCCGAATTCAACTCCAACCTATTGCCGAAGAACGATGATCTCAAGCCATATAAAAAGCAGTTGGAAAGAATAGTTAATTTTGGAAATAAGATTGCTTCACGGTTAAAAATCGAATTGGAGACGCCAAAACAGCAAGAAAGAACGGAAAAGCCAACTTAAAAACCATCAATAGGTTGCTGGACCGCAAGGGGATTTTTCCAATCCCCTTTATTTTTTCCTTGACATCTGCACAAATGTGCAGTACATTGCCTTTGACAATAGTCAAATGATTTCCGGTTCACACGGCATGGTGAAAGCCTTTTACTATGAACCATGGACCATGAACCGCTTTAAGATGGGAGGGCAAAATGAAAGTGGAGAGACTGGTAAGATATGGGATTCCTGAATCCGTAATCGAAAGCTGGAGAAAGAATCTGGGGGAGGAACTTCTGCCCTTACAGTCACTTTCGGTCACCAAGTACAATCTGCTGGATGGCCAAAGTCTGATCATCTCCGCCCCCACCTCTTCAGGCAAGACTTTCTGCGGCGAAATGGCCGCGGTGGCAAATTTATTCAGAAGAAAAAAGGTCGTCTATCTGGTCCCTTTGAAGGCCATCGCCGAAGAAAAGTTTGAGGATTTTCTAACAAAATATTCAGACCTGGGCATAGAGGTGACCGTCTCCACCAGGGATCGTCGGGAACATGATAGAAGGATAGAAAAGGGCGATTTTGACTTGGCCATCATGATCTATGAAAAGTTCAATCAGCTGCTGATTAAGAACATGGATCTCCTAAGCCAGGTCAATCTCATCATTGTGGATGAGCTTCAGATGATTGCCGATCCCTCCCGCGGTCCGGTTTTGGAATTGGCTTTGCTCAAGGTCAGAACCTCGAAATATCGCCCGCAGATTTTGGGCTTATCTGCAGTCCTGAAAGATGTGGATGAATTGTCATCCTGGTTAGGATGTAAGCTTCTGCCGGAGAAATCAAGACCGGTGGAGCTTCTGCAGGGAATCCTTCTGGACGGAAAACTAATCTATAGAAAACACAACTCAGGGAAGGAGGGAACCGAGGAATTGGTCGGTTTCGATTCGGAGGAAGCGCATGAAATTCTTTTTGCCAATGTGGAGAAGCTGGTCAAGGATAAAGAACAAGTGTTGGTCTTTTTGAAAAGCAAATTCGATTCAGAAAATTGCGCATCTCTTTTCTCAGAGAAGGTGAATTTTCCATCTTGCTCCGATGCCATCGATGCTTTATCTGACTTACAGAATACAACCCTGAAAGAGAAGTTGGTGGAATCTCTCAGAAAAGGGATCGCCTTTCATAATGCGGACTTGACCTTCGATGAGAGAAGAATAATAGAGAATTTCTACCTGAAGGGTGAGATCAGGGTCATCTTCTCCACCACCACCTTATCCATGGGAGTCAATCTTCCTGCCAGAACGGTTTTCATCGAGGCTCAAAAATATCAGCTGGGTGAATACTCGGGCAGGACGGTTATGCTGCCCATATCTGCCAGCGAATATGAAAACATGTCCGGGAGGGCGGGGAGATTTGGACTGGAAAAGGATTTCGGCAGATCCATCCTGATTGCGGCGAACAAATTCCATTTCGACTCCTTATGGGAGGGATACATCGAGGGAGAAGAGGAGAAGATCGTTTTCCAATTAGACAAGAAGGATATACAGGATATAATCCTCGACTTGAGCACGTCCGGAGCAGCCAAGAACGTATCGCACTTGGAAAAGGTCATCATGTCCGCTCCCGGCGCAGGAATTGCTTTGGGGGAAAGGATCTCTTTAGATGAGAGAATCGAGGGGTTGATCCAGAACAGAATGCTTATCAGCCCCGACAGGGGGAAAACAATTTTTTCTTCCAAGCTGGGGGCTCTATGCGCTCTTAAAGGCATTTCCTTTCGGACCGGTCTGGCTCTTAAGAAAGAATTGGAGGGACCTCCTGATTTTGATGCTTTCAGTTGGCTACATGATGTCATGGATACAAAGGACGGAGCGGAGCTCTATATAAACGTTTCTCCCTTTGAGGAACAAGGCAAAATATACGAGCAGGCGCTGGCGGAAAGGTGCAGTCGGAATCAAACCGCCAATGAGAAGATCAAAGGCCTTCTGGAAAGAAGAGTCGGCTTAACTCACAAAGAAACTCGGCTGGTGAAGTTATCCCTGCTTCTTTCCGATTGGATAACGCCCCAAAGCACCTTAGAATTGGAAAGGAAATATTTCTGCCGCTCCGGCCAGATCGATCAGATCGGCAAAAGGGCAGGCTGGCTTTTGGATGCAGCTTGCGGAATCGCTCATGTACTGAGCTCAGACAGAAAGCTGATTCGCTTTTTGAAGAACCTCTCCCAAGAGGTCAATTTCGGTGTGGATCAACGGGGCCTTAAGTTGGCCAAACTGAGGATTCCCGGATTGGGCAGGGATTACGTTTGGAACTTGGTGCAAAACGGTTTTTCCGATCTTCCGGTAATAAGACGGGCGAAACTCAATGATCTGGGAAAATGCATACCGCTTAGAGTGGCTGAAAGACTCAAAAACCAAATACCTCCACGGTCAAGGGCTTGCCCACAGCGCATTCGAACGGCGAACAGGCAAGGACAGAGAAAAGACGGAGAGCCCAGATTTCTTAAAGAAGAGAAAAAAGAGGGGACACACCTGGTGATTGATGGGTCGGCGGTGAAGGACAAGTTCTTGGTGTTGGTTAACGGAAGCAGAGTGAATCTGCCCGCGAAGAGCTTCAAGTATTTGGTCAAGCTGAGCTGGGCGCTCTTTCAGAATGAGGATGGATGGATACATAAGAGCGATTTCGAACCTGGGGAAAACCAGGCCAGATACTTGTACAGGTTGAAAAACCAGATAAGGCCGAGTTTACACCCGAATCAGTCTCTCTACGAGAACAATCGCTTAGGTTCCTATCGGCTGACCATACCCAAACAAAGCGTAGAATTGAACAAGGATGCTCTTTTGAAGAATCTGGATGCTGAAATAAAAAGGATGGCGACGGAATTTGTGGCCGGATGAAGAAAAACCTTCGTACACCTTCTGGCGGCGTTTAGGTTTCGTAGCCGCAGGCTTCAGTCTGCGAAAACGGGATATTGACTCGTAAAGAATTACGCAACCTGAAGGTTGCGGCTACCGGTCGGCGGTGCACACCACACCGCGCACACCAACAGGCAGGTCTGGCTCGCCGTATGCAGATATGATCGATCGAGGACTTCTAAATAACTGCTTGACAAAACCGATAGGTTTTATTAGTCTAAAGCTAAAGGATTTGTTTTTTTCCATTCCTGGGAAGAATAAATCATCTAATTTAAGGAAACTTCCATGCCGGTAAAACAGGAAGACATCATAACAGTAGCAAAGGACGAGGGAGTCGAGCCCGGATTTGTGAAAGAAGGGGTGCAAAAAGGAACCATCGTTATCCTCAAGAACAAGATGCACCAAAAGTGTAAGCCGGTGGGGGTGGGAAAGGGCCTAAGGACCAAAGTAAACGTGAATCTGGGCACCTCGCCGGACGTGTGCGATTTCGATTTGGAGTTGAAGAAATTGATCCTCTCCCAGGAACTCGGGGCAGACACGGTTATGGATCTTTCCACCGGGGGGGAGATTCGTGATTTGAGAGTCCAGATCGTAGGCACAGCGGAAATCCCTGTGGGAACGGTTCCCATTTATGAGGCGGTATGCAACTTGGCTCGAAAAGGAAAAACGCTCGAGGAGATGACCAAAGACTCTTTGTTTTCCGTTATCGAGGATCATCTTAAAACCGGCGTCGATTTTCTGACCGTTCACTGCGGGCTGACCACCAGGGCGCTGCCCATAATTGAGGGAAAAAAGAGAGTCACCGGCATCGTCAGCCGTGGTGGATCATTTCTATATAGATGGATGAAAGCTCATAATCAGGAAAACCCTTTGTATGAATATTACGACGAGCTTCTGGATTTGACCAAGCAGTACAATGCCACCTTGAGCCTGGGGGATGGACTGAGACCAGGCTCAATTGCCGATTCCACCGACCGCACCCAGATGGAGGAGCTTCTGGTTCTAGGAGAGCTGGTGGAAAGAGCCAGGAAAAAGGAGGTTCAGGCAATGGTGGAAGGTCCCGGGCATATACCCATCCACGAGATCGAAGCCAACGTGCTGATGGAAAAGAAGCTCTGCGGTGGTGCACCTTTTTATGTCCTGGGTCCTCTGGTGATAGACTGCGCTCCGGGATATGACCACATCGTCTCTGCCATAGGTGGTGCCATTGCGGCTTCCGCCGGAGCCGATTTTCTCTGTTACGTTACTCCCTCGGAGCATCTGAGCTTGCCTGATTTGGAGGATGTCAGACAGGGAATCATCGCCTCCAAGATCGCGGCCCATGCTGCCGATATTGCTAAAGGGGTGGCAGAAGCGGGACAGTTAGATCATCAGATCTCCGAAGCCAGAAAGAAGTTTGACTGGGATAAGATGATAAATCTGAGCCTGGACCCGGAAAGGGCAAGAAAAAGGAGGGGCCAGGTCGGATCCGATTATAAGAAGTGCACCATGTGCGGAGAACACTGCGCCATGCGGGAAATCCTTGAGGCCTAGGGTCGTAATTCAAAACGACACGTTGGTTTGGGGTACCCAACCCTGAACCGTTTACGGTGAGCTTGCCCTGAACCATACGGTTCGGGGTTTGTCGAACCATAAGAGTTGCGGGGGGTGCTCATCGTGACCGGCGCCCAGCATCAGCAGAATGAAATCTTCTGAAAATTACGGGAGCATTTCGGCGTTGGAAATCGAGATGAAGATTCTTTTAGGACGGAGGAACTGAATGATGAGTAAAAGTTTTTTCGCCCGCGAGGGGTTCGCATTAGCGACCATTTTGGCGGCGATGTTTATGTTTTCATGTTTCGCTACTGCTCCCAAGTATCGACCCCCAAAACCAAACACCTGCCGTATAGTTACTTTTCAGGAAGAAGGAAGCAGCCAGGTGATGGCATCCGTATCGGTCTCCAACGATGAAGAATTGGCGGGACTCACCTTGCCTTTTCGTTACGGTGACGGGAACAGTCCCATCAGGTGCGATTCGATCAGCTTCAGTGATACCCGGGTGGAATACTTCGAGCTGAAGACCCAGCGCATCGACTCGGTCGAGCAGGTCATTCTCATGGGACTGATTCCGGATTTTGTCGGGAAAAAACCCCCTTTGGAAAGGGGATACGGAGAGGTGGCGAGAATATATTTCACCCTTAAGCGTGGCCCCAAGTTCCCGAATTACTACCTGGATACCACGACCGTCAAACCTTTCAATCGGCTCAAGTTTGTGATGTCCGGGGTCAGCGGGGTCTATCCCGCTTTTGACAACCAAGAGGCGATGATAAGAGGGGGGTTGCCCATGCAGCCTAAGGTGGAGGAGGAAGCCAAAACAGAAGAGAAAACCGGGGGTGAATCGTCAGGAAAGAAGTGATCCTGAGGGGTAACCGCAATCATGGTAGGATACTATCAGGAAAATACCTTGGCTGAATGAAGCGATAAGGAGAATGGTCTTTCGTAGGTTTATAGGGTGATCGACGGCAAAAGATGCTGACAAGTCGTGCTTTTTTGCTGCTGAAAAACAATCAAAGTTAGGGCATATCTTTTATTGACAAATTTGTAAATATGTTTAGGTTATGATTAGAACTCTGTTTCCCTATAGTTGTGGTGGCGGCTTTTGAGTGCAGCGAAACCAACGCACGGATCTCCACTCATAAAGGGGACTAAAGGTCATTCGGAGGCCAGGATGAAGCAATTCAAGTTCGGTTTGGTGGTGTTATTTTTGCTTGCGTTTGTCTTCACAAGCCAAGCATCTTCCGCGGACAAGGTGATGTTGGCAAGAATTCATCTGGCAGAGAAATCTCAGACGAAAGAAATACCCAGCCTGCATTTAGATGTTGCCTACGTGCAGTACGGTCAATACGTGGACATAGTAACTGATCAAGAGGAAGTGAACCATCTTAGGTTCTTGGGATACGAGGTTGAAGTCGTCCATGAGGACCTGGTGGCGTTCTACCGGAGCAGGTTGGACTTGACCAAGGACATGGGGGGATATCATACCTACAGCGAGGTCATTGCGGTTTTGGACAGCATGCATGTGCTCTATCCCTCCCTGACCAGCAGTCGGATAGATATTGGTCACAGTCTGGAAGACAGCATCATCTGGGCTTTCAAGATCTCGGACAACCCGGATGTGGATGAGGACGAGCCGGAGGTTTTCTTTAACAGTCTGATTCACGCGCGTGAACCCGCCGGAATGGAGGTGCTTCTGTATTTCATGTGGCATCTTTTGGACAACTATGGATCGGACCCTCTGGCCACCCATCTGGTGGACGACCGGGAGCTCTGGTTTGTTCCCGTGGTCAATCCAGATGGCTATTGCTATAACGAGTACACCAATCCTGGCGGCGGCGGAATGTGGCGAAAGAATCGACGAAACTGTGGAGGAGGAGATTGGGGAGTGGATCTGAATCGGAACTGGGGCTATATGTGGGGATATGACGACGAGGGCTCAGACCCTTATTGCTCGGGTGAGTGCTATCGGGGATCAGCACCCTTTTCCGAACCCACGACGCAGGTCATGAGAGATTTTATAAACGGCAGGAATTTCGTGATGTCCTTGGACAATCACACGTACGGGGAGTGGCTCCTCTATCCCTGGGGTTATGATTACATCTACACGCCTGATCACAACCTCTTTGTGGCTATTGCAGGATCCATGGCCGTCTTCTGTGACTACGTTCCTACAACCTGCTGGGAAGCTATGTATCCTGTAAATGGCGGAAGCTTCGACTGGGAATATGGAGACACCATCTCAAAGCCCAAGACCATCGCGATCTCTCCGGAGATAGGCGGTGACGCCGATGGATTCTGGCCACCCCCCAGCAGAATACCGGTTCTTTGCCAACTCATGCTCGAACCGAATCTGTTATGGGCAGAACTTGCCGACAATCCGCACAAGATTCTCCTGCCGGCCTCGCCCGTCTTAGCGCCGATGGATTCGGTCTCTCCCGACTACGCCGTCTTGTGGTCTCATTATGACACTTTGAACCCTGCCGTCAGCTTCGAGCTGGTGGAGATGACCGGATTTGAAAGGACAACTTATGACGTAGAAAGCGGATATTCTGATTGGACCCTCAATGGATTCAGCATCTCAGCCGCAAGAAGCCATTCCTCCAGTCATAGTTTCTACTCCGGCAGAGGGGACGGGCTCAATAATTCAGTTGCCGGTCAAAACAGCATGAAGGTTGCCTCGGGCGATACCTTGATAGTCTGGTGCTGGTACGACATCGAAACCAACTGGGACTATGCCTATGTGGAAATCTCCACCGACGGAGGCAATACTTTCTTTTCTATTCCCGGAAACATCACCACCAATTATGATCCCCACGGAAACAACCGGGGAAATGGCATTACCGGTTCATCCGGGGGATGGGTGGAGGGAGAATTTGATCTGGATGACTATGTGGGAGAAGAGATATATCTTCGTCTCCACTATGTCACCGACGGTTACGTCAACGAGGAGGGATTCTACGCTGACGATATATTCCCCTTCGAGAGATATCAAAGTGTATTGGTCCTCTCGGACGCTATCATCGATACCTTCTATGAGATCACCGGACAGGAGGAAGGCACGTATTATTACAAGGTAAGAGCCCAGGATGAGCAGGACCAAACCGGCCCCTGGAGCAACGTGGAAGACGCGGTGGTCTTCCAGGAATTCCTCCGCGGTGATGCCAACGGAGACGGAGAGATCACCACAGGCGATATAATCTACCTGATAAATTATCTTTATCTGGGCGGATCTGCGCCCGTTCCTTTCGGCGCAGGCGACGTCAACGAAGACGGCGAGATCGACGCCGGTGATGTTGTATACCTGATCAACTATCTGTTCTTAGGAGGATCTCCGCCGGAGCGGTGAGCGGCGGCCTATGATGAAAATTCGTCAATAGAACATATCTTTAGACCCCCAGGAGTGGGTGTCTGAGTTTTTCCCTTATGCCCCCCTTAAATTCCCCTTTTCAGATGCCCACTCCTTTTTTATTAGTCGTTCTCCTTTCTGCTGCAAACGGACTTCTCCCCAGTTCTCCTGAGTTGAGTCATCGAGTTGTTCTTCCAGCACCGTCTCCGCAAGCCATTCCAGCCGACGCAAACCGGGGACTGGTTCGAAGCGTCCACAGTCCAGGGCTTGCTTGATGTGGAAGTTATCCATAGCATGCCGCCTGGGTGTGATTATCTTTTTCCCCCGGATGGGTGACGTGACAGCATACTCAAAAAACTGTTGTATTTTGTCATCCTTGTCCTTATTTTCATCGATGTGTGGAGCAGATAGAAACTACGATTCTCAGAGTTGCAGCCTATGAGAAAACCACTTATGCTGACCGTTCTGATTTTGGGAATAATAATCCTCGTCTTTCAGAATCAGACTCTCGGACAAACAAATCCGGATTCCGGCGTGACTGTGATTCCCCCTGCTGACACCTCCTTAACATACAAATCCCCCACTGGGGCGCTTTTCAGATCGGTCGCCTTTCCGGGTTGGGGGCAGTTTTATAACGATAAGTATCTCAAAAGCCTGGCGGTATTCGGAACCGAAACCACCTTCATCACCCTGGCTGCCATCGAATGGAGAAGGAGAAACGAGCACAAAAGAAAATTCCAGGATCTTCCCCAGGGTCACCCGGACAAAGACTGGGAGTTCGAACAATTCAGATTTTACGAGGATCAAAGAAATCTTTTCCTGTGGATCACCGGGGGAATCGTTTTCTTGAGCATGTTCGATGCCTATGTGGATGCACATCTATACAATTTCGATAAGGAAGAGGTGCCGGATTTTTCTATCAGCTTAATCCCCGAATACAAAGAAGGAAAAGGGATAAATGTCTTGTTTTCGGTCAAATTTTAGAGAATCAATCCCGCCGTTTATTTCTCCTCCGCAGGATCTCAGTTGAGTCAAATGACCATAGGATTGATGAAGAACACCAACGAAAAACGGGTGAAGGGAGGGTAGCCCATATGGGGGCGCAGACCGAAAAAATGGGGAAGCTCCACCGTTGCCATCTATGGTGAGCGACTTGTCCTGCCTGTCCTGAGGTACCGAAGGAAGCGAAGTCGAAGGAAGTGAACCCTAAAATAACTTGACATTGCAGAGTATCAGCCATAAATTTATACATTGGTCCACATACTTAACGGGGTATTGTGGGCAAACCATATAAAACGCAAGAACGCCGTCATGTCGGACTATTCTCTGGAAGCGAATCCAGAAAGCGGGTTTATGTGGAAACCATATAATCAGTAGTTGGCGTGACAAGAATCGACCCTTTATGAAACGCAAGCGTTCAGCTCGTTCTTGAATTGGTACGTCAACCCCGAAATGCCCGAAGAAGCCATCAAGGATTTTGAAGAAATGAGCAAGGGCGAGAGCGGTCTTGAGAAGCAAAAGCACTTGTTGGCGGAACTGCTCGATAAGAATCAGTTGTATGTGAATGTCTCCGAGATAGACGACGCGCAATTCAAGGTCAGCGAGGAGGAGAAGCGGTTGAACAAGGCATTTTATGGCTAAATCTACGCGCGTGCGAAGAACCACCGTAGAAACCCGCCATTACTTCGTGGATGAAGGCGGTGATAGCACGCTGTTTGCCAGCAAAGGCAAAGTCATCATCGCAACGCCAGGCTGTTCGCGCTCTTTCATACTGGGATTGCTGGATCTGCCTGACCCTGCGGGGTTGCAGCGTGCCTTCGACGACTTGCGGGCGCGGCTGATGAATGACCCGTATTCCAAGGATGTGCCATCCATGCAGGTGAATGGGCAAAAGACGGCGCGTGTTTTTCATGCTAAAGACGATTTGCCTGAGGTGCGAAAGGAAGTTTTCACACTCTTGCGGAATACTGACGGTCTGCATTATTTTGCAGTGGTCACCGATAAATGGCGCGTGCTGGAATATGTGCGCCAGCAAAACGAGCGCAACCCCGCTTATCGCTATCACCCCAACGAACTTTACGATTATCTAACACGCCGATTATTCAAGAACCTTCTGCACAAACATGGTGGCTATGAGATTGTGTTCTCGAAACGTGGAAAATCCCACCGCACTGCTGCCTTGCGTCAGGCACTCGAAGCTGCGCGCGAACGCTTTGCAAGACAATGGAACGTGGTAAGTAATGCGCCCATGCAAGTACTGGCTGGAACACCTTCCGCTTATGCAGGGTTACAAGCGGTGGATTATTTTACCTGGGCTTTGCAACGTTTGTATGAGAAGGGCGAGGACCGTTATGTGACTTTTATTTGGTCGGCGTTTCGTTTGGTTCAGGATATTGACGACAATCGCCAAGCAGGCTACGGTGTATATTATACACAAAAAAATCCGCTCAACGCGTCGGCTTTGGAATGGCGAAAACAAAATAAAAGCCAGGGATATAGGATTGTGTAGACCGTAGTCCCACAATCACACGGCATGGAGCCGAATTTCGTCCGCTGGCATAATTATTATACGTAATTCAAAGGGCAATGTCAACAGAAAAATTTCTTTACGATGAATTAGATACGCTCTCAAATTGGGGCGGAATTCCAAAAATCCTTCCCGATAGCTTGGTTCAGAATTTGAACCTCAAATATGAACTGCGTCCCTGTCAGCGGGTAGGTAGGACAGACATTCCTGTCTGTCTCTATCAACACAAAAATAAGCAGAGGTAAAAACGCTGGAGCAGAAGATTAACCAGATAGTGTATAAGCTCTATTGCTTGACAGAAGAGGAGATAAAAATAGTCTCGTAGGTCAAGCATGGCGTAGCCTGCTTGACAAATCCTCTAACTTTCCCACCTCCACACCAGGAAAGCAAAATCGCCCCACCTTTGATTTATGGTGAGGGACTTGTCCTGAGCGAAGCCGAAGGACTTGTCCTGCCTGTCCTGAGGTACCGAAGGAAGCGACTCGTCCTGAGCGGAGTCGAAGGAAGTCGAACCGTAAAATAACTTGACATTGGAGAGTGTTAGCTATAAATTCACTTCTTGATTCACATATTCAAGGCAGAGAAATTAGACAAGATTTACGTTGGAGTATTATCTGGAAGCGAATCCAAAAAGTGGGTTTATGTGGAAACCATATAAACAGTAGTTGCGCAGCCAATCGCATGATGAGGATTCAGGCGCATAAATGACCCGTCCTACAAAATCACCTGCTACTCGATCCGAGCCATCGAATTTCAATGGAGTTTCCCCAGTTATGGCATCTGAAGCGCTCGGCCACATTGAAGAGTTGAATCGCAAAGCCGAAGCACATTGGGCAGACAGGCTTCAGGTTGACAACTCTCTCACTCGCTCGCTGGTGAGCTTTCAAGCCAACAAAGGCAGGGCCGTTTATCGTTGGTTCAAATACAAAGAAGCATTTTCTGCCGGCCTAGTTGAGCATTTGTTGCACAAATATCGAATCACAAGAGGAACATTGCTCGACCCATTCGCGGGCACCGGGACGGCTTTGTTTGTGGCGGGTGGAATCGGGATGAAGGCCGAAGGTATCGAACTCCTTCCGCTCGGCCAAACCGTCATCGCAACCAAGCAACTTATTGATTGGAACTTGAAGGATGCGGATGTCGCACGGCTTGCGTCTTGGGGTAATGAGCGTCCGTGGCGAAGTTGCAAGGACGTGAAGCCTATAAAGGAACTCAGGATTACACGCGGAGCGTATCCGGCAGAGACGCTTGCGGCCATGGAGCGATTTCTCGCAGCGTCAGAACAAGAGGGAGAACGAGTGAAGACCGTCCTGCTCTTTGCCTTGCTGTGCATTCTCGAGAGCATCAGCCACACGCGAAAGGACGGACAGTATTTGCGATGGGACTATCGCTCTGGCCGACGCCAAGGGAAGAAGATTTTCGACAAGGGTAAGATTTTGACTTTCGACAAAGCCATTACTGACAAGCTGCACGAGATAGTAACCGACTTGCGTTCTGCCGATATTCCCGAAGATTTGTTTGCCACGATTCGCTCGAAGGCTACTGTCAAATTGCACGCCGGTTCATGTTTTGCCATCCTGCAAAACCTCAAAGCTGAGTCCTACGACGGCGTGATAACCTCCCCACCGTACTGCAATCGCTACGACTATACGCGCACCTACGCCCTGGAACTCGCTCTCCTCGGGGTTGACGAAGAAGGATTGCTCACACTAAGACAAGGAATGTTGAGTTGCACGGTGGAAAACCGAGCCAAGGACCTTCTGGCACTAAATCCACAATGGAAACCAGCCATTGCCGCCGCCGCCGCGCAATCGCTTTTGCAAAGCATCCTTGCCTACTTGGATTCCCAGAAGGAACTCAACTTGCTCAACAATAACGGAATCCCTCGGATGGTGCGCGGATACTTCTACGAAATGGCGTGCGTCATTTTCGAGTTAGCGCGAGTGCTAAAGCGAGGAGCGCCGCTTATCATGGTCAACGACAATGTACGATACGCTGGAGCAAGCATCTCCGTGGATCTCCTCCTCTCGGAAATTGCCGAGCAATTGGGCTTCAAAGCAGAGGAGATTCTTGTTCTGCCGAATGGGAAGGGGAACAGCAGTCAGCAAATGGGAGCACATGGTCGCCAAGTGCTACGTAAATGTGTGTATATCTGGAGAAAGAAATAGCAAATGGCGAAGCCATATCTCCGACACCTCAAATCCAGTAAAAGCCTCGAGACAACCTATGAGGCGGTTCGGGCTGGTTTTGTCGCTCTTGCCCTGGAAAAGAATCGGCGCGCGACCCCGTTTGTCGCTCAGGCGCGAGCATTGAAGGCGGCAGCCAGCAAAGCCAAATCGCCCTCAGCCTTGCGTAGGATTCCAGAGATTCAGCCTGCCTTGCTTGCAGCGGCTGGGGTATCCGATAAAGCCACAAACCATTTGCAGATTTCGGACAAGCGCGAGACCGTTGACGGTCTCATCAAGAACTATCTCGAACCGGCGGGTGTGAACTTCGTCGAGGAGCTTGTCTTTCGCTTTCTCTTGACTCGCGGCGACACGCTTGGCGGTTCGATGAGGAACATCGGCGGCTTCATGGCGGAGAAGAAACTCACGCGAGCCATCGTTGCCTATCTCAAACTTGCCAAGCAAAAGTGCCGGTGGCTTCGCCGGGACACCAACACCTGGGCTGAACTGCCGGAGGATGACGCCGATGTGGAGTTGTCTTTGCGCGGCCTCTGCTGGGATACCGGTAAAGGTCCGAGAACACTTCTTTACAACGTGACCGTCCCGTTGTTCCGAAATAACGTGGACTTATCGCTGTTCACCTGTGCTGCAGAAGACGTGACGCGCGAAATAATCAAAACCCCGTCCGCTTACATAGCGCTTGGCGAACTCAAAGGGGGCATTGATCCAGCGGGAGCTGATGAACACTGGAAGACGGCTCGTACCGCGCTCAACCGAATTCACGAGGCATTTTCAAAGAAGAAACTCAGGCCTCACACTTTCTTTATCGGAGCAGCCATTGAAACCAAGATGGCTGCGGAGATTTGGCAAATGCTCAAGCGAGGCTATCTGGAGAACGCCGCAAACCTCACCGACGAAGATCAAATTGCGTCCATTACGAGTTGGATTTGCTCATTATGAGTCACGATAGGGACACATGCCATGCCCAATAACCGGTTGCAGCGGACGGCGTTCCGCCGCCACTGATCTGAAACGTTATCTCGCGAAAACGGAGGCAACTAAAATGACAGAAGTAAGAGGAAGCGGGATCAAGAAGAGGTGGGGATGCTTCTGGATCGTGCTATTCATTTTGTTATTTTTGGGTACCGTTCTAGCAGTCAAAATGGGCATCATCAATCCCAGTGAGATTTTTCATCCATGAGGGTGCTGACCTTCATCCCATAGAACGACAGGACTACGCGTCTCGAAGTCTCGTTCCTTAAACCAGATCGTAGGTCAAGCATGGCGTAGCCTACTTGACAAATCCTCTTATTTCCCACCTCCACGCCAGGAAAGCAAAATCACCCCACTTTTGATGGTGATTGTGATAGCGCGCATGTATATGGGAGACCAAACACGAGGTCACCCCATCACCCCGGTTGGCCCGGTCTGCCCTCCATAGGCGGGTAAACTTGCCGGACCGGGTATATACCATTTTGCCGGAAAGGATATTCGATATGAACGGTCTGATTGATGCTAACCCTGAGTCTGATCGAAGCAATGTGGGTCGGGCTCTCCCGCCAAAGGCGGGGCTGCCCGACAACCGAACTCCTTAAACGTCCGACAGAAGCGTCGGACGTTACAGTTTCTGTAGCGCCCGACCTTTGTTTACCCTGAGCATAGTCGAAGGGTGTCGGGCGTAGATCTCTTTTCTTACCCATTTTCAATAGGTCCGTGTTTTCTGTATCACATACTTTTCGGACGAACCCAAAAATTAAAAAAATAAACACAAGAAAGGCAAGAAACGCATATAGCTTTCTTTCATATTCATTTGTGCTGTTTCAACTTAAGAAAAAGAATAGATGACTGAAGAAATTTTTCGAGAGACACAAGAAAGGCAAGAAACACAAGAAACGCAGCCTGTCAATCCCAGCGTTGGTGAAAGTGGGGCTTTTTTACTTCTTACTTTTCACTCTTCGCTGTAAACTCTCAAGTCTTAATAAATGTATCTGGCGATGTCTAAGTTGTACTGGTGAGGGTCGATGGTTTTGAGGATAGTTCGTTTGTGTTTTCCGGTACTCTCGTCCATTCCGGTCAAATCTACCAGCTCGATTCTGTCTCTTTTTCCGGCCTTGTCGGCGATTATCGCCACCTCGGGGCGGGAAAGCTCATCCGGATTGGATTTCATCACCACTCCCACTTCCCCGCTGTCGAGCAACACTACCGAGCCTACCGGATATATCCCCAGCATATTTACGAAGACTTTCAAAAGGACCGGGTCGAAGCTCTTTCCCGACTGATCCATCATGTTTTTCAAAGCCACATCCGCAGTCAATGGTATCTTGGCGTACACTCTTCCGGAGGTCATGGAGTCGTAAACGTCCGCAATGGTGACGATTCGCGTGTAGAGATTCAAATCCTTCTTAAGGGAAAGATGGGGATAACCGGACAAATCCTGTTTTAAATGATGCTCGAATGCCACTACCATGGCCCGAAGAGAAAACTTGTCCAGGGCCCGTCTGGACAGAAGTGCCTTCACTCCCAGGACCGGATGTTTTCGCATCTGTTTCCACTCATCATCATCCAGTTCCTTGGGCTTGTTGAGTATCTCTAATGGAATTCTCACCTTTCCGATGTCGTGAAAGAGTGCCGCATAACCCAGTTCGCTTAAGTTCTTCTTCGAAAGTCCCAGCCTACCTCCTAACGCCACCGATAGAATGCAGACGTTCACCGAGTGCGCAAAGGTATACTCGTCAAAGCTCTTTATGGCGGTCAGGCTCATGAGGTTGGTATCGTCGTGAATAAGTTGATCGATCAGAAACTGAATAGCCCTCTTGCTCTTTACCGTGTTAATGCTTCTTCCGGTTTTGGCCGACTCCACCGTCTCCTGGGCTACGGAGATGGTCTTAAAGAATCTCTTCTTGGCAACCTTCTTTCTGTTTTCCACGGAGGCCTGATCCCCCGTGTCCCACTCTTCGGCAAACTTTTCCAGTTTGATATGTCGGACGCCCAAATCCGCTATTCTCCTCTCCAGCCTCCCGAAAACGTCCTCGCAATCGTGGTTAGCGTGCGCAAGCAGAAAGACGGTCTCGTCCAATTCCTCCTTGGTCACCTCAGAGTCCACGGTCAACCCTTCAAATTGAAACTTTCTAAAAACCTCCAGGATGAACCTGCTGGACAGATACCCTTCAAAGCTGAACTTCAATCTGGTCTCATTCAAGAACAAGTAACCTTCCTTGGAGTTCAAAATGATTCTCTCTTCCTTTTCCAAGAAGCTCTTGACCAGATCGAACAAGTTCTCGCTTTGTTTCACATAGGTTAGGTTGGACCGCTCATATAACTGTGCGGTTTTTATGGAGGCATAGAGTTGATAGGCTAAGTCTCGCCCCTGCTCCAAGAGATAAAGCTGGGAACCCTTGGATGAACCTTTCTGGGCGGGACCTCCCGATGACTTTGCTGTGGTCACGTCTGGGAATGCCAAATTGCCTCCTTTAGGCTGAACCCTTAAGTTATGTGGTTCCTCCCTCTTCCTTTTCTCGAATGGGCCTGGAATCGAGCCTCCGTAAAGCACGCTGGCCCGCTTGTCTGACTACCTTGTTTCTCTTCCGGGACAATTCCTTAAGGGCTTGGTCTGCTTTTTGGGTCTCTATCAGGGCCAAAGCTCTTATGGCAAATATCCGAGTCTCGTTGTGTTTATCTCTTTTCAGCCACCTCCGTGTATTGATTAGCTCTCTCAACAAAGGAACGACGTCATCCTCTCCCACTATGGCCAAGGATTCAAGCAACTGCTTTTTCTCCTCTGAGGTTGTGTCTATGAACTCGTCGGATTCGATGATTTCACTTAGAGCTGGAAGGCTTCCTTTTTCCTTTCTTTGAGCCAATCCCCGGCAAGCCAAGATGCGAATTCCTTTGTCCGGGTCATCCAGGGCTGAGGCCAAAAGAGCTCCCGCTTCTTTTCCCTGAATTTTGGTCAGGGAAACCATGACCTCTCTTCTCACCCTCAAGTCGGAATGATTTACGATTTTCTTCAGAAACCTCACCCCCTCTTCCTTTCCGATTCTTCCCAGCACCAAGGCCACGTTTCTGGCCACGTACCAGAGCAAATCGGTCACCCCTTCTCCCACAATCGCAACATGATCTTTTCCCGCCTCCTCCAGAACCTCGCAGACCATTCCGCGGGCAGAAGAATCCTTCAGATCCCTCAGCATATGAAGGATAGGAGAAATGGAATTCCAGTGTAAGGAGAGCAGATACTCCTTGGCTTGGGAAAGATCAAGGGTCTCCTTTTCATTCAACACCGACCCCACTCTTTTGATCTTCTCCTCCTCCCCGGCTTGATCTATTGCTCTTTTGATCCGCTGCGCCTTCCTTTGGCTCTCGCGACCCGCCTGCACAAAAGTGCCCAGATGAGTATCCTGAAATTCTTTCAGCCGCTGGATTATCTTAGCCGCAGAGTCGAACGCCCCCACATTTACCAGCGAGTCCAGGACGCTTTCGATCCTTTCCACAAGCTCATCGAATTCCAGAAGATTCTTTTCCGTGATCAAGATTTCGCCAAGAATGCCAAAAAAATCATCCACCAATCCAGAGGTTTCATCTGTTTTGAGGAGCTTATGAATCACCTCTATGTCCTGAGGGGAGAATTCTTTCAGCTTTTCCAGAAGTCTCCTTGTCTGATCCTCCTTTTCACGGGCTTTTTGTTCCGGCAGGAGTTCTACGGCATCGGAAAAGGCTATCTCCGAATGAAAGAGTCGGTCGAAATCCCAATTGTCCGGCACATCCTCGGCATTGGGAACGTCCACATCCAAAAGATCGTCCACCACTAAATACTTAATATGATCTATATCTTTCTCCCAAAGCAGGGTGACCAGATCGTCCTCTAAGTCAGGGGATTTGAGAGAAAGCTCGATCGTCTCCAAAAACTGGTTAAGCTCTTCCTGGTCAACTCCCTTGATAAAAATAAGCTCCCTGACCCCATCCTTATGCAAAGCATAGGCCATTCCCTCTTCTCTATCGTGATCCTCATAAACCATCGTCTCTCGGTAAAGAAGCTGCGAGTGCCTGACCTCCAATCTCAACTCCTCATAGGAATCGAGGAAGTCACGAAAACTCTGGTGCAGCTTTTTTTTGAATTCTTTGGGGATGGGGTTGTTTTTAGGATAGAGAAGAAGGGACTTTAAGGTCTTGACCAAAACCTGAACCAATATCTTGGCCGAATCAAATTCCTTTTGATCAAAGTCCTCGATCTCAGGCAGAAACTCCGCTTCGGACACAGTTCACCCCACGAGACGTAATCCTTTATTCTTATATTCTTATCGACGTGCCGGAGGCAAACATTACTTTTGGGCAACCAGAGCGGTCGGAGGAAATGGGGAGGAGGTATGTTGGACTTCCGGACTACGAAGCTTCAGATTTGTCACAATCACATTATCCGAAAACAGCCCGAGTTTGTGGGACGATGTGGGATCAGGCTTTTCAGAATTCACACCTTTTTTCTCGAGACGGCGATCTGGACCTGCAAGAATCTGTCAAATATGATCCAGCATTTCGTCTGCGATCTGTTCTGTTCTTTCCAAATCCTCTTGTGGAACCCAGATGGTCACCTCCACTGGAGAGGTGGTGCTATAACTTCCTAAAGTTATGGCTATATCATCCCCCTTGATAATGGAGGGTATCCCTTCCTTCTCCAAAGCCCCCTGAAGCATCTCCGCATAGAGTCTGGAGGGCAGGCTCCTGAAGGGAACATATTTTATTTCCTCGAAGGTTTCCTTCTCCAATTTATCAACCAGCTTAGCTCCACAATCCGGGCACTGCTTGATGTCATCTTTGTATTCATATTTGCAGTTAGGACAATAAGGCATGAAATCTCCTTCTTTTATTCTTCCGCAAGAATGAAATCCTGGCGCCCCGCCAAAGGGGGGGGGCTCACGGTTGTCATGCTGAGCGAAGCGAAGCATCTAATCTTAGATTCTTCGTCCTTCGGGCTCGGAATGACCCAGCGCGTATGCCAATCTTTATGCCTTGGCAAACCCTGAAGGTTTGCCTACGTGAACACTGATAGCTTTGGCTACGAATCCTCCTGCTCGTTTTAATCTTTTTTCCGCACTCCTTTTATCCACATTGGCTAAGATCATCACCAAAGCGATCTTGACCTTTCCATCTGCTCCATCAAGATATCGCTCAGCTTTCTTATAATCCACGCCGGTCGCCATCATTATGATACGTTTCGATCTCTCCACTAATTTTTCGCTTCTGGCTTGCAGGTCCACCATCAGATTCTGGTAAACCTTTCCCCGTTTGATCATGGCTGTGGTGGTAAGCATGTTCAGGATCATCTTCTGAGCGGTTCCGGCCTTCATCCGGGTGGACCCGGCAATCACCTCCGGACCCAGCATCGGAGAAATGGCCACGTCCACCTGGGTCTTCAACTTGGATGTGGGACTGCAGAAAATGAAAATGGTTTTGGCGCCGACTTTCCTTGCCCTTTTCAAAGCTCCCAACACATACGGAGTTCGTCTGGAAGCGGCTATTCCCACCACCACGTCTTTTTTGGTTATTCTGTTCTTCAACAAATCCTTCCCACCAGCCTCGAAGTCGTCCTCCACCCCTTCTTTGGATCTGACCAGGGTTCTTCTTCCCCCTGATATTATGCCTTTGATCATTCCTGGAGGGGTACCGAAGGTGGGAGGACATTCCGCCGCATCCAGGACCCCCAGTCTCCCGCTGGTGCCCGCGCCTACATATAATAATCGTCCCTTGTTCTTGAAGGCGCTAACAATTAGATCCACTGCTCTCGCGATGTTTGGAATCTCTTTTTCTACCGCCAGCGCAATCTTCTTATCTTCCTTGCTGATTGATTTTAGAATCTGGAGGGTGGACTTGGTGTCAATATCAAAGGTGTCGGGATTCCGTTCTTCGGTCACTAAATCTCTGATTTCGTTGAAAACTCTCTTAGTCAAAAACTGCTTCCTCTGTTACTGCACCACAGCTTCTAGCGAATCTAAGGGAGCCACAACGCCGACACCAATGGTGCCATACGCTCCCGTGAGATCATTCTCGGGAAGACCGGCTGGCAGATAGAACCCCATCCCAGGATACCGTAAGAAGCTCGTATAGTAAGATACCAAATTCATCAGATAGGTGCCCTGAGTGAAAACATCTCCAGGGTAAAAGGCATCGCGAAGCACGCCTTTGTGTGGGATTTCGTCGGCGAGAATTCTATCTGTATAACCATTGCTGCCATCTGGTCTGACAACGCTGATGAAATAACCCGACGCGTTAGCGGACGCATTGAAACTAACCACAACATTGTCAGCTAGGGCTGCCGTAACCTGCCTATGGTTTATCGAGGTTATTCTGAAGTATCCCGGAATCAATGCGTCAAAGCGCAAGCTAAA
>Ga0315541_1000918_pt1 | contig 29414 bp, 24 predicted proteins | sample SalMarSW160190MG_FD_203095 | JGI IMG/M metagenome (GOLD analysis project Ga0315541, IMG submission 203095) | Salt marsh sediment microbial communities from the Plum Island Ecosystem LTER, Massachusetts, United States - Salt Marsh Sediment SW1601-190 ...
CTATCACAAATGGAAAATTCTGAAATGGGGAAGGCTCTGATAAAGTATATGCCCTTACGCAGTCTAATTAATTTTAGTGGTGGGGCATTAAGTGAGGAAATGCTTGAGAATTTAATAGCACAGTTAAATAAATAGTGGAAAATAGATATTTCATAGAAGTATAAAATAAAATCTAATAATAAATATAAAAAGAGAAAATTACTATTTCGTTTTTAAGAAGGTAGAGTAAATTGCTTCGTAAAGTTAAATTAATTGGAGGATAAAATGGTAAGATTTGAAAAAAACTTTATTTTTGGCCTGGCAACATCGTCTTATCAAATAGAAGGAGCTGTTACAGAAGGCGGTAGAAGCCCTTCAATATGGGATACCTTCTGTAAAACTCCCGGTAAGGTGTATGAAGGACATACTGGTGATGTTGCATGTGATCATTATCATAGGTATAAAGAAGATGTTGGAATATTAAAAGAAATTGGAGTTAATGCATATAGATTTTCAATTTCATGGTCTAGAATATTTCCAGAGTATGGTAAGTACAATCCGAAGGGGATGGAGTTTTACAAAAAATTGATAAATGAGCTAAATGAAAATGATATAAAGCCAACCGTTACTTTGTATCACTGGGATTTACCGATGTGGGCTTATGATATGGGAGGATGGCTGAATAGAGATTCAGTTAAATGGTTTAAAGAATATGCTATAAAAGTGTTTGAGGAGCTTAATGATTCTGTAAAATTTTGGATAACCCACAATGAGCCATTTTGTGCCTCGATTTTAGGATATAACTTAGGAGTTCTTGCGCCTGGACATAAAAATATGAGAGAAGCTTTAATTGCGGCTCACCACATTTTACTTTCTCATGGAGCTGTAGTTGAAGTATTCAGAGAATTTGGTTTTAAAGATAGTAAAATTGGAATAACACTTAATTTAACGCCGTCTTATTCTGAGTCTGATTCTAAAGAAGACATAGAAGCAGCTTTTAGATGTGATGGATTATCTAACAGGTGGTTTTTAGATCCTGTTTTTAAAGCTTCTTACCCTGAGGACATGAAGAAAATATTTATTAAGATGGCGGGCGGATTTGATTTTATAAAAGATGGAGATTTACAAAAAATATCAATTAAGAATGATTTTTTAGGAGTAAATTATTATTCTCATGCTCTGGTTAAATTTTTTCAGGATTCAAAATTAAACTGTCAGAGCGTTCAGGGGAGCCTAAAGAAGACTTCTACGGATTGGGAGATCTGTCCAGAAGCTTTATACGATCTTATACTAAGGCTGAGAAAAGAATACACCCAACTACCTATATATATTACCGAAAATGGTGCTGCTTTTGATGATGTCCTATCTGAAAAAAAGCGGATAAATGATGTTGAACGTATAGATTATATTAAAAGACATTTAATGAAGATTGCAGATTTAAATCAGCAAGGAGCCGATATAAGAGGATATTATCTATGGTCGTTAATGGATAATTTTGAATGGACCTATGGTTACTCAAAGAGATTTGGAATTGTATATGTTGATTTTAAAACCCAGGAAAGAATCTTGAAAGACAGTGCATTATGGTATAAGGATGTTATCAAAAACAGGTCCATTGAGTAAAATATAGCATATTTCTTCTTTGTTTTTACATTTTTATTAAGATGAGGATATTATCTTTGTCAGACGAAGAGGTTAGAATGAATAGTTTCAAAATAGCTATTATTGGGGCAGGAAGTACCTACACTCCGGAACTCATCGATGGGTTTATAAAGAGAAAGAACGAGTTGCCTATTACCAGTTTTTATTTGATGGATATTGATAAGCGTAAATTAAAAATTGTAGGTAACTTCGTCAAAAGAATGTTAGACGCCAACGATATAAAATGTAAATTCGTTATGACAGAAGACTTGAAAACAGCCGTTAAAGATGCAGATTTTGTGCTGGCGCAGGTGAGAGTTGGCAAACTTGATGCTCGGATTAAAGACGAAAAGATCCCGCTCAAGTATGATTTAATTGGACAGGAAACTACAGGGATTGGTGGATTTATGAATGCCTTAAAAACCATCCCCGTAATGATGGAGCTTGCAGAGTACATAGAAAATTACAGCCCTGATGCATGGCTTATAAACTTTTCCAACCCTTCGGGGATTATTGCAGAAGCTTTGCTGAACAACACGAAGGTTAAAATGATTGGTTTGTGTAATGTTCCAATCGTTATGAAGAAAGAGGTAATACAAAGAATACCAGAAGATACCAAAAATGTACGCATTGATTATGTTGGTTTAAATCACTTAAGTTGGATTACAGCCATATACTATGATGATCGGAAGATATTACAGGATCAACTTCTTGAAAAATACAATTTTATTAATATGAAAAACATTCCCAAGATGGATATGGATAAAGAACTTATCAAGAGCATCCGCAGTATTCCCAGCAGCTACCTACAGTATTATTACTACCGGGAACGGCAGCTTCAGCATATGAAAAAAGAGAAGAAGTGCAGAGGAGAGGTGTGTTTGGAAATTGAGGAGGAGCTTTTAAAGCTTTATCAACAGCCTGAATTAATAGAAAAGCCTGTCATTCTTGACAAAAGAGGTGGTCATTTGTATTCTGAGGTCGCCGTTTCTCTCGTAAGTGCTATTTATAACGACAAAAATGAGGAGCATATAGTAAATGTAAAAAATAATGGTGCACTTGACTTTATGGCAAATGATGATGTAGTGGAAATTGGCTGCAATGTAAATAAAAACGGAGCAACACCCCTACCTTTAAAAGATTTTAATAATGATCATATCAAGGAGATGATGAGAGTTGTTAAAGCCTATGAAAAGCATACGGTTCAGGCGGGGATTTACGGAGATTATAATGAAGCTTTAAATGCGCTTTTGATACACCCCTTAGTAGGAGATTTCAGGAAAGCAAAAGATGCGCTGGATGAGTTATTAGAAGCACATAAAGAATTTCTACCACAATTTTTTCAATAAATAGAATTAATAAAAACAAAGGAAGTAATTATGGCAAAGTATGTAATTGGAGTGGACGGAGGAGGCACTAAAACTCACTATGCCTTATCTGATTCTAATGGGAAATTGACGAATTTTATGCGGGGTAGCCCAACAAATCATGAAATCTATTCTGATGGCTACGAAAGTGTTCGCAAAGAAATTAAAAGCTCCGTTTTTAAATTACTTCAACAAAGTAGGTTAAAACCCGAAGACGTAAGCTATGGTATTTTTGGTTTGGCTGGGGCAGATACTAAAAATCAGCAAAAAGAGCTATCAAAAATAATAAGCGAAACCGGAATCAGGAATTTTAAAGTTTTTAATGATGCTTTCCTGGGTATTAAAGCAGGAAGTGATAAAGGTTATGGAATTTGCAATGTAAATGGCACAGGAACTTGTTGTGTGGGGATTGATAAAAATAGTGACTGGCTGCAGATAGGAGGAACTGGATGGACTTTCGGAGATGAAACTGGAGCGGGGTATATGGGTAGTGTTGTAATAAGAAAAGTGTACGATTCAGTTTATAGGTGTGGGGAAAAAACCATCATGAAAGAGATGTTATTTGAAAAATTAAGAATTAATGAAGAAAGCGAGCTTGTAAATGCGGTTTATGAAAAAGTGTATTCCAATAAGATAAAGGTAACTGAACTTTCCAAGATTGCTTTTTACGCTGCCAATCAGGGTGATGAAGCAGCCTTAGAACTTCTAAGACATTCTGGGAGAGAGATGGCTAAATCAGTAATAGGAGTTATTAAAAGACTAGATTTTTCTGGCGAAAAAGAAATTGACATTATTTTAGCAGGATCAATAAATTTAAAAGGAGAAAATCCAGAGCTGATTAATGCCTTTAAAAAAGAAGTATATTTCAGGGAGAAAAGAAAAATGTGTTTTATCCCTCTGCAGGTACCACCTGTCGCAGGAGCTGTTATATGGGCAATTGAAAAATTAAATAAAAATAAAAATCCGAATATCCGCAAGAGAGTATTACAAGAATTTAAAAATACGCTATAAGTTTTAAACTATCGGAATGTTTGAACCCACTGCTCTGTTATAATTGTTTATCCGCATTGTTGAATCTTCCTTTTTTAAGGGAATGACGAAATATAATTTGTTTTCAGAGGAAAAATCAATAAATCTACTTTTTAAATTTTAATTAAAATAATTAATTATAAAGCAATTAATTCTATTGACATATATAAAGCTTTGTGATATTTTAATGATAACGTTATCGGTAACGTTAACGGAGATAGGGGGTAATATGAAGTATATAACCTTAAAGATGGTAGCAGAAAGAGCAGGAGTCTCTGTAAATACTGCATCGAGAGCAATTAATAATAAGCCGGATATTAATCTTGAAACCAAAAAGCGGGTACTCCAGATTGCCAAAGAATTAGGATATATCCGTAATGCAGCAGCTGTGGCCTTAAGAACTAAGAAAACAGGAACTATAGGAGTAGTAATAGCAGACAACAGGAATCCATTCTATGCTGAGGTTTTAAATGGAATGGAAGAAGCAGCCCGAGAGAAAAACTACCATATAATTCTTGCCAATACCCAACGAGATTACAAGAAAGAAGAAGATGCGATAAATTTACTATTGGCAAAACGAGTAGATGGATTACTTATCACCCCGGTTCAAGATAAAGATGATGATATAAAGAATCTCATTGATGCAAATATCCCATTTGTGGTTGTGGGTAGAGATTTTGAAAATATTGAGGTAGATGCGATTTATAATGATGAAATTAAAGGGGGATTTTTAGCCACAGAATATCTAATCAAGAAAGGACATAAAAGAATAGCTTTAATAAATGGTTTTTTATATAAATCTCCTGCTAAAGGGAGGTCGGAAGGATATAAAAAGGCATTAAATAAATATAGAATACCTTTAGATGAGTCGCTTATAAGTGTGGGAGATATAAATATAGAAGATGGGCATGAAAGAACCAAGCAGATGCTGGAAAAAGATCTGAATTTCACCGCTATCTTTGCCTACAACGATATGATGGCCTTTGGGTCTATGCAGGCAATAAAAGAAAAAGGTTTAAGAATACCAGAAGATATCGGATTGGTCGGTTATGATGATATCCCCTTCAGTTCACTTATCAGTCCAGCGTTAACTACTATCAGATTAAAGAAACAGGATCTGGGGATAGAAAGTCTAAAACTTTTACTTTCTCGCATAAGTGGTAATCGGAAAAAACACAAAAAAATAATGTTAGATGTAGATATTATAGTAAGAAAAACTTAAACAATAATGTTGGGGATAAATTTAAGCAATTGGGAGGTGGTGAAAATATAGTATTAGTATATATTCAAATTAGGTACTGTAGATTTAAAGGTTGAATTTAAATTAAGAAGGAAGGAGGAATCTATAGAGGAGGTGATTTATAGTAATAATTGTATATTTCCTGTAATTGAAAGTTTTATAAAGAAAGGGAGGATTTGAAAATGAAAAAATCATTATTATGGATAGTGTTGCTGATATTGAGTATATCAATGGTTGCAGCTTTTTCATTGGGTGGCTGTAAAACTGCTGCATCATCTGAGGACGATGAAGCAGCTGAAGCCACCGAAGCAACAACAGATTCAATAAGTGAAGAATTACCAGAACTACCATCCTCTCTTAGCATTAAAGTAAATCCAATTTCTGATTTAAGTCCGTATTTTATAAAAGGGGTCGATGTTTCGATGCTCGCGCAAATTGAAAAAAGTGGCGGTAAGTTTTATGATACGGACGGTGAAGAAAAAGATTGTCTTTTGATCCTAAAGAATCATGGTGTAAATTGGATAAGGTTGAGATTGTGGAACAACCCGGTCTTCACGGCAGATCGTGTCGCCTTGGAAAACCTTGCTGAGGGAAATGATGTACAGCCTGGTGATCCTGTGGGCGGCGGGAATTGCGATCTGGAAAGCATGAAAGGTCTGGCTCAAAGGGCTAAAGCTCTGGGCATGAAAGTTTTATTGGATTTCCATTACAGCGATTTTTGGGCTGATCCCGGGCGTCAACCTACTCCGGCGGCATGGGTCGATCTCAGCCCGAGCGAAATGGAAAATGCTTTATATGAATACACCAAATCTGTTTTAAATGATTTGAAAGAGAATAATGCCGCTCCTAATATGGTAGCTATAGGTAATGAGGTAACCGGAGGAATGTGTTGGCCGACAGGTAAAATTATCAACAATGATTATACAGAGTTCATTAAATTGTTAGAAAAAGGATGTCAGGCAGTTCGTGAAGTACTTCCCACAGCAAAAATAATGATTCATCTGAACGATGGCGGAAATAATGATACCTTCCGGAAAATGTTTGATCAGCTTGAGTCTGCTTCTCTCGATTATGATGTAATCGGCCTTTCTTATTATCCTTACTGGAACGGGCCTCTGGACGGATTCATAGCAAATATGAATGATATATCCAGCCGTTATGATAAAGAGGTTGTGGCTGCCGAAATAGCATATGCCTATACTACTAATAATTACGATAATATGAGTAATATTTTTACAGCTTCTACCGTTGATATGGGAGGATATAAAGCCACGGTTCAAGGACAGGCAACAGCAATAAGAAATATTATGGATGTTGTCTCTCAGGTTTCTGATAATAAAGGGCTGGGAGTGTTCTACTGGGAACCGGATTGGATAGCCGTATCCGGTGCAGGCTGGGTTACAGGAGAAGGAAATGGATGGGAAAATCAAGCCTGGTGGGACAAGAATGGCAATCCGCTGGAATCTATCTGGACCTATAGATTGGTTTCTGAATCGGAAGACGTTTCTGAGCCCAGCTTTGTATCGGTCGTTCCGGGCATAAAAATAACCACCAACCCCGGTAATGCCCCGGCTTTGCCGTCTGAAGTCAAAGCATGGTACAGCGATGATGCATGCCATTTAGTTCCCACCGAATGGGATGAGGTTCCGCCTGAAAAGTATGCTTCAACCGGCAGCTTTTACGTGGAGGGAACTCTAACCGGAACATCTAACGTAGCTGTTACAAGCGTAACCGTTAGTCTGATGGTAAATCCGGGATTCGAATTAGGTAATTTTGACGGTTGGGATATCACAGGAACAGGAATAAAAGATGCAATTGAAACTTCCGCAGGGAATGTTCATACCGGTGCTTATGCAGGAGGTTATTGGTTGGGAAACGATTTTCAATTTACAATTTCACAGACTGTTTCGAATTTAACCCCTGGAGATTATACTGTTTCAGTGTGGTCAGAAGGCAGTGGTGGAGAGAATGAATTTTATTTATTCGCCACAAGCGGCTCAACAACAGTAAAACAAGAAATAAAAAATACAGGATGGAATATATGGAGCCAATATTCTGTTGATATTACCATTGATTCAAGCGGAATCCTTACCCTAGGCTTGTATTGTGATTCGCCTGCAACTATGTGGGGGACTTTTGATGATTTTGACCTATCAATGAAGTAAATTTCGAACTCTTTAGGTATTAAATAATGGGAGGTGATTTATAGGAATAATTGTATATTTCCTGTGATTGAAAGTTTTATAAAGAAAGGAAGGATTTGAAAATGAAAAAATCATTATTATGGATAGTGTTGCTGATATTGAGTATATCAATGGTTGCAGCTTTTTCAGAAGTAGCAGCAGCAGAGGAAGCTCCACTGCCCTCCGGTAAGCTTGTGATCTGGGTCTGGACACCAAACGAGCTTTGGCTGGATGCATCTCTGGAAGGTTTTAAGGAGGAATATCCAGATATCGAGTGGGAGTATGTAATGTATGGAACAGGTGATACCTATACGAACTTGGCTCTGGCTATTACGGCAGGTAAGGGCGCTCCTGATATTTGTATAATAGAGAACACTCGCCTGAAATCGTTCATTGATATGGGTGGCCTTCTAGATATAACGGAGAAGATTCAACCCTACATCGATAATTTGGCCAAAAACAAGGTGGCAGATTGTGAAAAGGATGGTAAATACTATGGTGTGCCCTGGGAAGGTGGGCCTGTAGGTATGCATTACCGTCGTGATGTCTTTGAAAAAGCAGGACTTGCATCAGATCCTGAGACTGTAGCGGATCTGGTAAGTACCTATGATAAGTACTACGAAGTAGCAAAGACTATCAAGGAGAAGACTGGCTCCTGTATGGAGCAGCAGAGCATAGCCAACAACAATGGTAGGCTCTTTGAGATGCTTCTCTGGCAGCAGGGTTTAGGTTACGTTGATGATGAAGGAAAAGTTTCAATTAACAGCCCCGGGGCTGTTACAACCCTGGAATTTATAGGAAAGATGTGTTCTGAGGGATTATTCGCTGATACAATAGATTGGACCGATGAGTGGTATGCTCAGTTTTCAAGTACTGGTAAGCCTGAAGAGGTGGCACCGGTGGCTTCCCATATTGAAGCTTCGTGGATGGGCGGTGTTTTCAAATCATGGCTTGCCCCTGATACCGCTGGTCTGTGGGGTTTAGTACCTATGCCTGCCTGGGAAGAAGGCGGCCTGAGAGCGAGCTCTGATACAGGTGATAGCTTTATTATACCAGGGCAGTGCCAGAATCCTGAGGCAGCCTGGGCTCTGCTTGAGTATGCTCTATTAAGAGATCAGAGTGTCATAAATTGCTATATTGCCGGTGGTTATACACCATCGCTGCTGAGCAGTTTAGATTCATTTATATTCAAAATGAAAGATCCATTTTATGGTGGCCAGGCCATTGGTACTGTGTTCAATGACATTGTGCCGAATATACCTGAAGCTAATATATATATAACAGAGTATGCAGAGGTGGTTAATCTCTTTACACCAGAGATTCAGAAATACTTAACTGGGCAGCAGACTGCTCAAGAAGCTCTGGATAATGCTGCTGCAGCTATCAGGGCAGCTACAGGAAGACAATAAGGTAATAATTGGTTAAGAAAGTAATGAGGTAAAAAGAAGAAAAAAGTAGGTAAGTGCTCAGCTACTTACCTACTTTTTCTTAATCAATAAAATAACCAGGAAGGATTTTTAAAAACTATGACAACAAGCACAAGATTATTAACAAGAATGAAGGAGAGCTGGGGCGAGGTTAAGAAGAAGAAGTGGGCTTACACGTTCATCTCTCCATTTTATATTCTTTTTGCTATATTCAGTGTGTACCCTATTATATTTTCTATCTATCTAAGCTTTACAAAATGGAAGGGTTTTGGACCCAAGGTTTTTGTTGGCCTAGCAAATTACGAAAGGCTGCTCGGAGATTATATTTTTTGGCAGTCTATTAGAAATGGTGTCATTATCTTCTTTCTATATGTACCAATTATGACCCTTTTAGCTCTGGTTCTGGCAGTCATTCTCAACGCCAAGTTTTTCAGATTTTTTCAGATTTTTCGGACAATGCTCTTTGTTCCATATGTTACCACCATGATTGCAGTTGGATATGTCTTCAAAATGATGATGAATACGAAGTATGGCTTATTTAATATGGTACTAACCTCAATTGGCCTCCCCGCGGTCCCATGGCTGGATAATATCTGGTGGGCAAGGGTATCACTCAGTATATTAATTATATGGGCTTGGCTGGGCTACAATATGGTGATAATGCTGGCTGGTCTGCAAACTATCCCCAAAGACCTGGTAGAGGCAGCAACAATAGACGGAGCGAGCCCGGTGCAAGCGTTCTTTCGTATAACAGTGCCCCTTATGAGACCCATAATACTATTCAGTGTGATTTTATCTACCATAGGGAGCTTTGGTCTTTTTAATGAGATCTACGCTCTGACTACTGTGGGGTATACGATGGGGGGTCCCATGTATGCTACAATTACACCCCTGGTGTACATTTATCAGCAGGCTTTTCAAAATTTTAATTTCAGCTATGCTTCGGCTGTATCTTACGTTTATTTTGCAATTATCTTTGTTCTGACGTTATTACAACTAAAGTACCTTGGGAGAGAGGAGTAAAAGTCAAATGGCGGTTATAAAAGAGAATACATTAATTAAAACTAAGACAGTAGGCAAGAAGATATTTGTCTACCTGTTACTAATCCCCATAAGTATCTTTATGGTACTTCCTTACTTCTGGATATTGATCACATCCCTTAAGACAGTGGCGGAAGTGTTTCATAGTCCCATAATCATTTTCTCACGCAATATGGGCCTGTTTAACTTCAGGGATGCTATTGATAAGGGGGTTTTGATAAGGTTATGGAATACCTTTTTTATTTCTTTTACAGCAACCATCCTCAGATTGTTCTTTTGCGCCCTTGCTGGCTATGGTTTTGCCAAGTTTCGTTTTCCTGGCCGCAATATCCTTTTTTCAGTGCTCATTGCTAGCATGATTGTTCCTTTTGCTGTCGTTCTGGTTCCTCTCTACATCATGATGGTCAACTTCCATTGGATAGATACCTTTCTGCCCCTCATTATACCGGGAGCGGCAAGCGCCTTTGGTATCTTTTTTATGCGTCAGTACATAAGAACTATACCCGATGAGCTGTTAGATGCAGCTCGCATTGATGGCTGCTCAGAGTTTGGTATATTCACTCGAGTGATCATACCTGTAATAACTCCCGGCCTAATCAGTCTGGGGCTCATATTCTTTATGCAAGTCTGGAATGATTTTTTATTGCCCCTGGTTATTCTCAAGACTCCGGAAAACCAAACCCTGCCTGTTATGATAGCATCCCTTTTTGGGGTACCAGGCAAAACCAACATGTACACTCTTCAAATGGCTATCGCAGTTATAAGCATAACTCCTTTGATTATCATCTTCCTGATCTTTCAGAGGAGGTTTACCGCTGGAATTACCGCTGGAGCAGTTAAAGGTTAGAGAGAAGTTAAAAGTGTCTAGGAAATTTTTAGAAATTAGCAGTGCTTGTTAGTGTGTTGTGTTACATTTAACAACAGTAGTTACATAGTATTAACAGTTTAATATTGAACGTTGAGGAGATACCTTGTAATTAATTCAATTAAATAATTTCAATAAACAACAACTGGTACTTTAAAAAACATTATAAACAAGGGTATGATGAATATTGCTAAAGAGTATATTTGATGCTGCAACGGTAGATGGGGCGGTGCATTAAATACTTTATTGAAGGGTTAACAGCTGGAAGTATTAAAGGATAAAAAATAAATTATCAAGAATAATTGATAGAAGAAAGGAAATTTTTATAATGAAATACAGAAAAATATTGAATTTTAATACAGATTGGTATTTTCTGGATAAAGATATAAAAGATGCGAAAAATATACACTCAGGTGATAATAAATTTGTAAAAGTTAATCTACCACATTCTAACAAAATAGTACCCCACCATTATTTTGATGAAAAAGATTATCAATTTATTTCTTGGTATTACCGCAATTTCTATATAAATGAAGAATATAAGGGAAAAAGAATAATTGTAGAATTTGACGGTGTTATGAGCGTTGCCGATGTTTATGTTAACGAAGAGTTTGTTGGGGAGCATAAAGGTGGATATACTTCTTTTTCTTTTGATATTACTGATTATATAAATTTTGAGGGGAAAAATATAATTACTGTTAGAGTAGATTCTACCCGCAGAATTGATATCCCACCTGAAGGTGGGATAGTTGATTATATGCTTTTCGGAGGAATTTACCGCAACGTCCGTCTGGTGATAGTTGAAAACATACATGTTAGTTGGTCTTTTATAGAAGTTATAGAAGCAAGTAATAAATTGGCGATAATTTATCCAAAATATGAGTTAAATAATTTATATAACGAAGATAAAAAAGCTATAATAATTACAAAACTTAGGGATGAAGACAATAAGGAAGTAATAACTAAAGAAACAACTTTGATTATTAAAACTGGTAAAAACACAATTAGACAGGAACAAATTTCTTTTTCGAAGCCAGAACTGTGGCATCCAAATCATCCTTATCTTTATAATATATATACGCAAGTTAAAATTGACAATAGAATTTGTGATGATTTTAACACAAAAATAGGCATTAGAAAATTTGAATTTAAAGATGATGGAAAATTTTATATTAATGGTGAACCTTTCAAGTTAAGAGGGCTTAATCGCCATCAAATGTTTCCCTACCTGGGTGGGGCTATGCCAGATCGGGGTCAAAGGAAGGATGCTGAAATACTTAAATACAATCTGGGAGTAAATTTTGTTCGTTCTTCTCATTATCCAGCCAATCCTTCTTTTCTTACTCGTTGTGACGAAATAGGGCTTTTGGTATTAGAGGAGATACCGGGGTGGCAATATATAGGTGACGAAGAATGGAAGAATTTAGCTAAAAAAAATGTAGAAGAAATGATTATTCGTGACCGTAATCATGCGAGTATTTTCCTTTGGGGGGTTCGGATCAATGAATCTAAGGATGATCATGATTTTTATTTAGATACAAATCGGATTGCGCATTCTTTGGATAGTAGTAGAAAAACTTGTGGTGTCCGCAATTTTCGGGAGAGTGAATTCCTTGAAGACGTATTTACCTACAATGATTTTGAACATAATTTAGAGGGGGAAATAAAATCTCCACATCATATTCCTTATATGATTACTGAATATATGGGCCATATGTACCCGACTAAGTCATATGATAGTGTAGAGCGGTTAATTAAACATGCAGTATATCATGCAAAGATTCAAAATTGCCAGTATGGGATACACAATTTAGCAGGAGTATCTGGTTGGTGTGCTTTTGATTATAACACACATGTTTATTTTGGCTCCGGAGATAGAATCTGTTATCATGGTGTATGTGATATTTTCCGTTTACCCAAATTCGCGGCTTATTTTTATAAGAGCCAGATGGATCCGGAAGTAGAAAAAGTTGTATTTATTGCCAGATATTTTACCCCTTCCTTCAATGAAGACTATGGAGATGAAATCATTATCTTTAGTAATTGTGATGAGATTGATTTATATGTAGGTGAAAAATATATAAATTCTGCTAAACCTGATCGAATTAATTTTTCAAATTTACCTCATCCTCCCTTTGTTTTTAAAAATTGCATGTTATATGAATGGGCAGCAAAATGGGGAGCAGGTAACATTACTAGTCTGAAAGCAATAGGAAAAATAAGTGGCAAGGAAGTAGCTCAACATGAAATTTATCCCTTTGGCAGGCCTGATAAATTAGTATTGAAGCCCGATTATACAGAATTAACTGCTGATGGAGCCGATTGTGTAAGAGTTGTAATTGAATTACAAGATAAAAATAGTCAAATATTACATTTGTCTCATCATCCTGTTTTTTTTGAAATGTCAGGTCCCGGTAAGTTAATTGGTGAGAATCCTTTTAGCTTGGAAGCGGGGAGGGGAGCGATATTTGTTCAGGCAGGTCGTGAACCCGGGAAAATAGGTTTAAAGGCTTATGTTAATGAATTGCCAGCTGCTGAAATTATAATTAGCATTATTGCTATACAAGAAGAAACTGTGCCAGTTAAAAATTTATAGCATAGAAGATGGAGCGAGGAAATCGTCTATTAAAATATTAAACGATGAAAAAAAATGGTTTTTAGAAACTAAAAATACAGCTTATGTAATAGAGGTAGATGAAGATAAAAATTTACAACATCTTTATTGGGGAGAAAAATTTCCCTATATTAGTGATTACCCAAGAGCGCTTCTGCAACAAGATTTACCCTTTGATAATTTTGAACAGATAATCAAAGAAGATTTTTCTCCTTATATAAGTATCAAAATGGAAATAAAAAAGTAATTTTAAGCGGTAAGGCTTTAAAAGAAATAGGAGTGAAAGTTGATTTAAAAGGTGATTTTGATAGTAAATTAATTATTCTTGAGAAGGAAAATAAGAGAAATGATTAAGAGATATAAAAAGTTAATCATTGGACTTTTAAAATATTTCAACTAAAAATAATTTGTGAAAAATAATATGGAATTGATATAAGGAAGGAAATTTTTATGCAAATACATAAGAAAAGAATTAAAAAAGAAGATGGTCGTTATTTAATTTATTATACATTTACTGATACTGAAGAAGAAAAGGAGGGCAGGGATGTTAGAGCTGAGATGGAATCCCATCCTGAAGCAATGGATAATAATAGCCACTCATCGACAGGATAGGACTTATAAACCTCCGAAGGATTATTGTCCTCTCTGTCCTACAAAAAAGGGAGGTTTGTCTACGGAAGTACCGGCGGAAGATTATGATATAGTGGTTTTTGAAAACAAATTTCCTTCTTTGCAACAAGACTCACCAGAAGTAACTGAAAAAGACTCTAAATTCTTTAAACATGGTAAAGCTCAGGGAATTTGTGAGGTAGTTCTATTTGCTTCTGACCATGATGGGATTATGTCAGAGAAACCCTTAAGCCGTTATATTAAGCTGGTAAAAGTGTGGAGGGACCGCTATCAGGAGTTAGGGGGTAAAGATTATATCGATTATGTCTTTATCTTTGAAAATAAAGGGGAGGAAGTAGGGGTGACTCTTCATCACCCTCATGGCCAGATATATGCCTATCCCTTTATTCCGCCCGTTATCGAACAGGAACTGGATTCCAGTAAAGAATATTTAGAAAAAGAGGGGGAATGTCTCTTCTGTAAGACCTTAAAAGAAGAAAAAGAAGGTGGCAGACGAATTATTATTAGTAATGATTCTTTTACCGCGCTGGTGCCTTTTTCTGCTTCCTACACTTATGAGGTGCACATCTATGCTAATAAACACCTTCCTTCTTTTAATGATTTTTCCGAAAAAGAAGAAATTGATTTAGCGGCAGTTTTAAAAACAATATTAATGAAATTTGATAATCTTTTTGGTTTTATCTTCCCTTACATCATGTCTATTCACCAACAACCAACTAATGGGACAGGTAAAGAATATTCTCATTTTCACATTGAATTCTATCCACCTTATCGCACAAAAGACAAACTTAAATATTTAGCCGGGAGTGAAATAGGGGCCGGAGCTTTTATTAATAATTGTTTACCTGAAGAAAAAGCTCAAGAACTAAGGAATACGCCACCTGATGGAGTAATTTCTTATTAAAGTTTTTCGAATTAAAACAAGATTGACTGGAAAATTAATTATAGACATAATTGGATTTAACATAAGATAAAGAGGAGATTTCGGTGCAAGATTTGAATAAACTTTGGAAGATATTTAATGAAAAATTTACTGATACTGGTTTGGTTAAAGGGGCTTTTTCTGCCCCCGGGAGAGTTAATCTAATTGGTGAACACACTGACTATAACGAGGGATTTGTTCTTCCTATGGCTATCGGAAAAAAGATAATTATGCTGGGTCAATTAAGAGATGATCGACTGGTTCAAGTTTTCGACCTGGTTTATAAGACTAAAATCAAATTTTCTTTAGATGCTCTAACTCCCCTTAAAAAAGATACCTGGGTCAATTACTTAATGGGCGTGATGGGTGAAATACAAAAGGCAGGATATATTTTACGGGGAGCAAATATTATTTTTATAAGTAATATTCCTCAAAAAGCAGGTTTGAGTTCTTCTGCCGCCTTAGAGGTGGTTACTGCCTTAACTATGGCAAAATTAAATTTATTGGAAATTAAACCGCTAGAAATGGCTCATCTCTGTCGGAGAGCGGAGAATAATTTTGTAGGTGTAGCCTGTGGTATCATGGACCAATATGTTTCCTGTTTGGGCCAAAAAAATTATGCCCTTTTTATTGATTGTAGATCTAATGATTATGAATTAATCCCTTTTAAAAACCACAATTATCAAATAGTAATTTGTAATTCCAAGGTTCAAAGAGGGTTGGTTAATTCTGAATATAATAAAAGAAAAGAAGAATGCAAAATGGCTACCGAATTTTTTAAGCATAAATTAAACCGCGAGATACGAGCTTTAAGAGATATTACCATAGATGAATATAAAAAATATCAGGCGCAATTACCGGAAGTTACTGCCCGTAGAGCCAGGCATGTAATTTCAGAAAATTATAGGGTTCAAACTGGGGTACAGGCTTTAAGGATGGAGAATTATTCTGCTTTTGGTCAATTGATGATAGAATCACACCAAAGCCTTAAGGATGATTATGAAGTAAGTTGTGCTGAATTGGACCTCTTGGTTGATTTATCTTTAAAACAGGAAGGAGTCTTGGGGGCCAGGATGACAGGTGCTGGCTTTGGAGGTTGTACTGTAAACTTAATAGAAAAAAATTATCTTGATGCTTTTAAGAAGAATATTAAGAATGAGTATAAAAAAATTACTGGTATTAACCCGGATATATATGTAACCCCACCTGCCGAAGGAGCTAAAGTAATAGAGTTGAAATAATAAGGGAAACATTTATGGATGAATTAAAAGTCAAAAGGAATAGGATTTATCATCTACTAAAAAATAAAAAATTAGATGGTCTTATTCTGGTTAAAAATAGTAATATTGCCTGGTTAACTGGCGGCATGGAAAATAGGATTGTTTATACCAGTGAAGAGGGGGCAGTTAAGTTAATTGTTTTAAAAGATAAAATTTTGGTTTCAACCAACAATATTGAAGCGGAGCGGATATTAAGAGAAGAGAAATTAAGCGAAAGATATTTTCAATTTGTAACTAACCAGTGGTACGAAAAAGATTTATTAAATAATTTTGTGAAGGATTATTCTTTAGGTGGTGACTGTTATCTGCCTGGGGTGAATAATTTACAAGAAGAGATCAAACAGTTACATTTTTCCTTATTGCCCGGCGAGATAAAAAGGTACAGGATTTTAGGTAAAGAAACTTCTAAAATCGTATCAAAAATTTGTAAAAATATAAGACCGGGAGAGACAGAAAATGAAATTAGGGGTAAACTGGCTCAAAATCTTTGGTCTAAAAATATTAACCCCCATTTAATTTTGATTGGTTCTGATGAAAGAATTTTCGCCTATCGCCACCCTATCCCCAAAGATAAAGAAATTAGAAAATATGTTATGGTCGTTGTTTGTGCTGAGCGAGATGGGTTAATCGTAAATATGACTCGTTTTGTGCATTTTGGCTTAATTTCCCAGGAGTTAAAAGAAAAATTATGGTCGGTAGCTAAAGTAGATGCAAGTTTTATTTTAAATACTAAAATAGGTGTGAAAATTGCTGATATTTTTCAGAATGCTATTGATACTTATAAAGAAGTCGGTTATCCGGATGAATGGAAGTTTCACCATCAAGGCGGAGCTGCCGGTTATGAAACCAGAGACTATATAGCCACTCCCGATTCCTCCCAAATTGTTCAACCAAATCAAGCTTTTGCCTGGAATCCTTCCATTAAAGGGACGAAAAGTGAGGATACTATTATTGTGAATGAAACCGAAAATGAAATAATTACCGATGACCCTGAATGGCCCAGGATTGAAATAAATTATAAGGGTAAGAAGATAGCTCGCCCAGTTATTTTGCAACTTTAAAAGATTTTTCTTTATTACTTAATTTAAAAAAATGTTATTATATTTTAAATGAAACAAATATCGGAGTAATATTCGGAGGTGTTGTAGTTGGCAAAATATATCATGGCTCTGGATCAGGGGACTACCGGTTCTCGAGCGATAATCTTTAATCATAACGGATCTATTATAAGTACTGCCAGTAAAGAATTTAAACAAATCTATCCTAAGCCGGGTTGGGTAGAACATTACCCCAGGGAAATTTGGTCTTCTCAGATAGAAGTGGCAAAAGCTGCTTTAGATAAGGCTGACTTAGAATCCAAAGATATAGCTGCTATCGGTATAACTAATCAGAGGGAGACTACTATTGTTTGGGATAAAAAAACCCATAAGCCGGTTTATAATGCTATTGTGTGGCAATGCCGAAGGACTGCTCCTATATGTGACCAGCTTAAAAAAAAAGGGCTGGCGGAGATTATTCAAAAAAAGACCGGGCTGGTGGTTGATGCCTATTTTTCCGGCACCAAGATTAAATGGATTTTGGATAATGTAGATGGGGTTAGAGAAAAGGCTGAAAAGCGATTCGAACTACGGTTCGAGTAGTATCGCGTACTTTCTCGTAACCCCAGTCAATTCTTCCTATGTCCATTCCACAATCTGTTCTTTTAAGGGATACGAGATCCTGCGATGAGTTTTTTTGTTATATATCCTTTCCTATTTCTGCATCTTTTATTACCTTGACTATGTCTTTTAAATCATGGTCAATAATTCTGGAAATTATCGGCTGATTCTTAGATCTTTTCCAAAATGTTTTCATAGTCCTATAAATGGCTACACCTCTTATTTTTTCTACCTTCTTAAGCTAGGATTATAACTTATAAAGGTAGGATTTTAAAAAAAATTTAAAAAAATATTAAAAAAAGAAGGATTTTTTAAATGAATGTCGTATACAGATATATAGAATGTAAAGACATATTTACATAAGCATGTAAAGAGGTAAAGAACTATAAATATAAAAACAGGAAAGTGAGGAGGGATATAAAGTGAAGTATAAATTTAAATTGTTAGAACAGTTAGAAACAAATGGTATAGTCGCTGTTATTAGAGCAAAAAGTAAGGGACAAGCTTTAAAAATTGTTGATTTTGCCTATCAAGGTGGTATAAAGGCTATAGAAATCACCATGACTATTCCTGGAGCGATAGATGTAATTAAGGATATTTCTAGTAAATTTTCACCTAAAATGTTGATTGGTGCAGGTACAATTTTAGATTCTGAAACTGCAAGACTTGCAATTTTGGCTGGTGCAGAATTTATAGTTAGTCCCCATCTTGATATTGAGATAATTAAAACTGCTAATAGGTATCAAAAAGTAGTTATACCGGGAGCAATGACTGTAAGAGAAGTTATCCTATCTATGGAACACGGTGCAGATGTTGTTAAAATATTTCCCTCTGGTTTATTTGGTCCAGAAATAATAAAGGCAATTAAAGGTCCATTGCCTCAGGCTCCACTGATGCCTACTGGTGGTATAAACTTAAATAATCTTCAAGAATGGTTTAAGGCAGGAGTATTTTGTGTAGGGGTTGGTAGTAGTTTAACAAAAGATGCGATTAAAAAGGGTGATTATGCAATTGTTAAAGATAAAGCACAAGAATTTATTAATAAATATAAAGAAATTAAAGATCAAATTGAAAACAGTTAAAACTTATTTTAAAAAATATCTAGGATTTATACTAAAAATGAATAGAATGGAGGCTTTAAAGAATGATAAAAATAAATGTAGATACATTAGATAAAAATTCACCCATACCATTATATTTCCAATTGGAAGAGATCTTGAAAGAAAGGATTGAGACAGGAGAATTACAACCAGGAGATTTGCTGTCTTCGGAAAAAGAATTGTCAGAAAAATATCAGATTAGTAGGCCTACTGTTAGACAAGCATTAAGAGGGTTAGTTAGCGAAGGTTTACTTTATCGTGAAAAGGGGAAAGGGACTTTTATAGCAAAACCCAAAATAGATTATGGATTTATCCAAAGGTTAACCACGTTCTATGATGATATGATAGAAAAAGGTTACACAACAAAAACAAAGATCGTTAAACAAGAAATTAAAGAGGTTAGAGGAGCAATAGCTAAAAAGTTAAATATCCAGAAAGGTGAAAAGATTATTTTTCTGCACAGAATAAGATCTGTTGAGAATGAACCCGTAGTAAGTATAATGAGTTTTATTCCTTATAAATTATGTCCGGATTTAATAAATGAAGATTTAGAGAATAAGTCACTCTATCGTATGCTTATTAATAAGTATGAATTAAAACCCTATAGAGCGGAAATTACCCTGGAGCCGATTGTGGCCGAAGAATATGATTCTCAAATTTTAAAGATTAAATTAGGAGCTCCAATGCACTTAATGCAAAATATTACTTATACAAAGGATAATATAGCAATGGATTATTTTGAATCGCGTTTTAGAGGTGACAAAGGGAAAGTTAGGGTTGTACTTTATAACGAAATATAATTAAGGGAGTGTTTTAATGGAAAAAGTTAAGTTTTGTTTAATCGGAGCCGGTAGAGCAGGAATGGTTCATGCAAGAAATTATGAATTTGAAATATCTAATACAGAAATTGTTGCAGTTGTTGATACTAATAAAAAGGTTGCTGAGGAAGCTGCAAAAGAATTAAGTGCTAACAATTTTTTTATTAAATTTGAAGAAGCTTTATCAGGTGAAGAATTTGATGCAGTTTGTATAGGAGCGCCGACTTTCGTTCATGCTGAAACTGTTATTAAAGCCGCTGATGCCGGTAAACATATATTTTGCGAAAAACCGCTTTCTTCCACTTTGGAAGAAGCAAATCAAATGGAAAAAGCAGTAAGAAGAAATCAGGTGAAGTTTCAAATTGGATTTATGAGGAGATTTGATCAAAATTTCTTAAAAGCTAAAGAAATTATTGGACAAGGAGAAATAGGGACTCCTATTCTTGTAAAATCCGTAGGAAGAGGACCAGGCTTACCGCCGATGTGGTACTGTGATATAAAAAGAAGCAATGGACTTCTGGCAGAGGTTAACAGTCATGATTTTGATTCTATGAGGTGGTTGGTCGGCAGTGATTATGAACAAGTATATGCTATAGCTGATAATTTTAAATGCCCCCAATATAAAGAAGAATATCCTGATTTCTATGATACTGCTGCAGTTAGTTTAAGGTTTAAAAATAGAGTTCTAGGTCTAATTGATGGATGTTGTCCTGCTACATATGGTTATGATGCGAGGATGGAAATCTTAGGAACAGAGGGAATGCTACAAATAGGTTCTCAACAGGCTTACTCGGTCTTGGTTTGGAATAATAAGAGTCAACTAATTAAAGAAGGCAATAAAAGCTGGAGGATTTTATTTAAAGATGCATACTTAGAGGAAGATAAGCATTTTGCTAATTGTATATTAAACAATGAGGAACCAAAAGTTAATATTGAGGATGGGAAAAAAGCGATTGAAATAGTTATAGCAGCAAATAAATCTATTAAGACTGGTCAACCAGTTAAACTATAAATTACCTATATTAGCGTAAATTTTATAAAAGAGAGGATAATTATGTTAGCCGCAATCTACAATAGAAAGAAAAACATTGAGATAAGGAATATTCCTAAACCAGAAATAGGCGATAATGAAGTGCTATTAAAAGTAAAGGCTTGCTCAATTTGTGGAACAGATCGAAAAATATATGAGTACGGACATTTTAAAATTAAAGAAAGAAATGAGCAGATATTAGGACATGAAATATCAGGAGTAATTGAAGAAGTTGGAAAAAAAGTAGATTACTACGAAAAGGGAATGCGTATTGCTTTAGCGCCAAATGTCGGTTGTGGTTTCTGTGAAGTCTGTAGAAAAGGTCTTGAACAATTATGTTTAGACTATAATGCTTTTGGTATTAGTTGGCCTGGGGGGTTTGCTGAATATGTGAAAATCCCTGAAATTGCAGTCAGGCACGGGAATTTAGTTGAAATACCGGAATCGCTTAGTTATGAAGAAGCTGCAGTAATTGAACCATTGTCTTGTTGTTATAATGCTTATGAGTCCCTAAATGTAAGGCCGGGAGAGAGTTTATTGATTTTTGGAGCCGGTCCAATGGGAATCCTGCATTTAATTTTGAATAAGCACTTAGGAATTGGAATGACCATTGTCACAGATGTTGATGAGAAGCGTCTAAAACTTAGTCAGGGATATGGAGCGGACTACATAGTTAAGAGTGACTCCGGGATAAAAAAAACAATAATGAGTTTAACCAATGGAATTGGGGTGGACAATATAATTACTGCTGCTTCAGTTCCAGAAATACAAGAAGAAGCTTTGGAATTAGTAGGAATAAATGGCAAAATTAACTTCTTTGCTGGTTTGCCTGTAGGAAAAGAAGAAATTAAATTGAATTCAAATATAATTCACTATAAACAGCTAAAAATTACTGGAACTACCGGGGCTTCTCTAAAACAATTTAGACAAACTGTAAAACTATCTCAAAATGCTGGGTGTAATCTAAAAAAAATAATAACTAAAAAAATAGGTGTTGAAGAACTAAGTACTATTTTTGAGGATGTTTCAGTTTTTAATAATAATATGAAAATTGTAGTTAGCTTTGAGGGGTAGAAATATGCAATATTCTATCAGTAACTGGATATATGCAACGGAAGATTTAGAAAAGAGCCTTCAAAGATTAGCAAAGTACGAATATGATGCGGTAGAGCTTGAAGGAGAACCCGATAAAGAAAAATATGAACCTAAAAAGGTTAAAAAAATGTTACGGCAATATAAGCTTGAAGTTTCTTCTATTGCTGGAATGTATCTATGGAAAGAAGAGATAAAGAGGGATCTGGCTTCATCAGATAAGAAGATCAGGGAACAGACTATTATATATTTGTTTAAGTGTATAGATTATGCCCGGTTGATGGGTGCGAAACTTGTTATTGTTGTTCCAGCTGCCGTATCTAAATTAACTCTCTCTCTAAGTAAAAAAGAAGACTGGATAAATTCTGTAAAGGCAGTTCGGGAAGTAGCGAAATATGCGGAGAAAAAAGATATTTTGCTGGCAATAGAGCCGATAAACAGGTATGAAACTTATTTGGTCAATAGCATTCAGGATGCTTTATATTATGCCCGTGAGGTAAATTCAAGTCATGTAAAAATTATGGCTGATACTTTTCATATGAATATAGAGGAGCGAGATATACCAGAAGCAATTAGAATGGCCGGTAACAACCTGATTAATGTTCATATAGCAGATAGCAATCGGTGTTCAGTAGGAAGAGGACATATAAATTTTAAAGCGCTTATTAAAGCATTGAAGGAAATAAATTATCAATATGCATTGACTTTAGAGCCATTACCGCCAGTTTCTGATCCATATATTGCTCTTGAAGAAGGAGTTTCAGAAAATGTTTTTGATCAATATGCTGCCGAAAGTATAATGGGCTTAAAATATTTCGAGCTTATTACCTGAGGTTCAATAAGTTTAAAGATTGCATAATTAACATTCTTTTGTATAAATACTTAAACGATTTGTATTAAAGGAGGTAAAACCCGTGAGCTTTGAAGATAAAGTTGTTATAGTTACAGGGGCTGCTGTGGGAATTGGCAAAGCCACAGCGATAGCTTTTGCAGAAAAAAATGCCAAAGTCGTTGTAGCTGATATTGATAATAAAAAAGGTAAACAGACTAGCTCTTTAATTGGTGGGGACGCCTTTTTTATTGAAATAAATGTAGCCAACAGTGAAAGTGTGAAAAATATGGTTAAAGAAATCACCAATAGATTTGAAAGGATAGATATTTTAGTTAATAACGCTGGAATATATTACCAGGGTGATGTAATTGAAACCCCGGAAGATGAATGGGATAAAGTGATAGCTGTAAATCTAAAAGGTATGTATCTTTGTTCCCATTATGTTATACCCGTTATGCTTGCGGGGAATGGTGGTGTAGTGATTAATGTTGCTTCCGAAGCTGGTCTTGTAGGAATTGCCGGTCAGGCGGCTTATAATGTTTCTAAAGCAGGAGTTATTTCTCTAACTAAAAGTATGGCTGTAGATTTCGCCAGGAAAGGTGTAAGGGTTAATGCAGTATGTCCGGGAACAACAGAAACTCCTTTAGTTAAGGATGCTTTAAAAAGTTCTAAAGATCCAGAAAAGGAAAGACGCAAACTTGAAGAATGCCGCCCCTTAAATAGATTAGGAAGACCAGAAGAGATAGCAGCAGCAATTTTAGCCATGGCTTCTGATAATTTAGGATACGCAACTGGTTCTGTCCTTTCTATTGATGGTGGTTATACCGCAAAATAGCAAAGAAAGTCAATTTTTTAAGGAGGTTGACTATATGGCAGACTATCTAATTGGTGTAGATATAGGGACCGCAGGAACAAAATCAGGTCTTTTTAACACAGAAGGAGTTCTGTTAGCTCAGGCCTACGAAGAGTCTACATTGCTCTATCCAAGGCCTGGCTGGGTTGAGCAGGAAACTGAGGGTTTTTACAATTCAGCAGTAAAAACTATCCGCCAGGTAATAGAAAAATCAAATATAAGACCGGGGAAAGTTGCTGCAATAACAGTAGATGGTCAGATGTCTGGGATTGGCATGATTGATAAAAATTGGAATCCGGTATCTCGTTATGATTCCTGGCTTGATACTCGTTGCGAACCTTATATTCAATTAATGCAGAGAAGAGCAGGAAAGGAAGTACTGAAGAAGACCGGTTGTCCGCCTACATATGCCCATGGTCCGAAAATATTATGGTGGAAAGAGGAGTGCCCGGAAGTTTTTAAAAAGATAGCTAAATTTGTTGTCCCAGGTTGTTATGTTGCCGGGAAGATGGCAGATTTGAATACTTTTGATGCTTTTGTAGATTATACTTATCTCCATTATTCTGGTGTAGCTAATATTCAAGAAATGGTTTGGGATAATGAATTATGTGATATGTTTAGTATTCCCAAGGAAAAATTACCACGAATAGTTAAACCATGGGATATCATTGGACATTTAAGTAAGGAAGTTGCTAATCATTGTGGTTTAGTTGAAGGCATTCCTATTGCTGCTGGAGCTGGGGATACAACAACAAGTTATTTAGGAGCAGGAATAGTTAAACCGGGTATTATTTTTGATGTGGCTGGTACAGCATCGGTTTTAGCTAGCTGTACTAATGAATTTTCCCCTGATTTAAAATATAAAACTGTAATGTGTTCCCGTTCAGTTATTCAAAACCTGTGGAATCCTATTGCTTTTATAAATGGTGGAGGTCTTTGTTTACGATGGTTTAGAGATGAAATAGCCCATCAGGAGAAAAAGGAAGCTGAAGCTAAAGGGCAGGATTTTTATGAATTTCTCGATAAGCTGGCTTCCGAAGTTTCACCTGGTAGTGATAGGTTGCTCTTTATACCTCATTTGGGAGGAAGAGTCTTACCAGCTCAACCCAATCTGAGAGGGAGTTGGGTTGGGTTTAGTTGGGGGCAGAGTAAAAACCATTTTTACCGATCAATTCTTGAAGGTATAGCTTATGAATATTACTATTACTTAAAAATTATGAAAAATCTTTATCCTGATGTTGAATTTAGGGAGGTTAGAGCTTTAGGTGGGGGATCGAAGAGTAAGTTATGGAACCAAATAAAGGCAGACACTCTTAATATTCCGTATACTATAGTGACTCAACAAGAACCAGCTATTCTGGGTAGTGCAATTATTGGCGGTTATGCTGTGGGGCTATTTGATGACTTAGCCAAAACTTCGCAAAAATTTGTTCAGGTTAAAGATCGGATAGAAGCCCGTGCCGAATATCACGACCACTATAAGCAATATGCTGAAATTTATATTGATTTAATTGATAATCTTAATAATACTTTTCAAAGACTTGCACAATTGAAGGAGTCTCCTTCTATCTAAATTTAGGAAGGTTAGATAACTTTTAATAGTGAAATTTGGAAGGAAGGATAGACATAGATTTAATGGAACCTTTTAATAGTTATTTAAATTTTAATACGGGTGAAATTCTTGCAAATTGTAATATAATAGTTCGTCATTTGAGCGATATGAAAGGAATGTATTATGATTTAAAAGCTACCCAAAAGATAATTAATGAAGACGATCGTGTAATATATAAAGTCTACAATATAGATGTCCCTGAGAAATATGGACATCTACAGCACTGCACTAGCATTATCTATCCTGGACGAGTAGGCGATGAGTTCCATATGACCAAAGGACATTTTCATGCACAGGAAGATACTGCAGAAATATATTTAGTATTACAGGGAACAGGTAAATTGTTAATGCAGAAGAAAGATACAGAAGTTAAGATCCTTGATATGCAATCAGGTAGCATATCCTATATTCCCCCATATTGGGCTCATAGGACAATAAATACTGGGAATACACCATTAATCTTTTTTGCGGTTTATCCTGGTGAAGCCGGGCATAATTATGGAATTATTGAGAATAAGGGATTTTGTAAGCTAATCGTGGAGAGAAATGGGCAAATTAAAGTTATAGACAATCCTAATTATTAAATAAATATTATAATATCGAAAATGGATGAAATGGAGGCAAAATAATATATATCAGAAAGAGAATATAGGGAAACTGCTCATAATTATAATCTCGCTTTAAATATAAAAAAGAAGGGGGTGATTACGTATGACTATACAAATTTTAAAAGAAGGGGGTGATTATGAAATAAAACATATTTAGTTTGTTTGAAGATGATTAACCTAATTTTAATTAAATGGAGGTATTAGAAGGTGATTAAGAAAGGTTTATTAATAATTCTTATTGTTGCTTTGTTAGTAACTATAAGTTCGTTTGGGGTATTTGCAAAAGAATTACCCAAGGAAATAGTTATAGGTTGGACACCACCTGATATCACCGGAGTCTTTAGAACTGCAACACATTATTTCGAGGTAGGTGCTTACGATGCTAGTCTTAATGGAATTCCTGTTACTCTCCTCTATCGGGCTCCGGCCTCACATATTGCTTTTGGGGATCAGGTGTCAATTATCGAAGACTTTATTCAGATGAATGTAGATGTAATTGCCATCTCGCCTATAGAAGTTGAAGTGATTATTCCTGCTATTCGTAAAGCTAATGAAGCAGGTATCCCGGTGATAATTGTAAACTTACTAGAGCCCATTGCAGGAGTTGAGGTAGCCTCTTATATTGGCTTCGATAATGGCATGGCAGCTGAAATCTCTGCCTATTCCGTGCTGGATTACTTTGGTGGACCGGGTGTGTTAGGTACAGGGAGAAAGGTTGCGGTTGAGCCAGGAGAGTACCTTGACCTAAAATGGTGGCAAGACCTATATGCTACTGTCACCCCAGAAGAAAAAGCAGCTATAAAAGCAACCGGAACCATTATCGAGGGGATTGCTGGTGGTTTCTTCTCTACAGCTCGATTGGTCGGTTTTCACAAAGTGATTGATGAGTATCCAGGTATCAAAATAGTGGGCACCTTGGCAGCAGACTGGAATAGAGAGAAAGGTATCAAGGCAGCGGAAGACTTTCTCACAGCCAATCCGAAAGGAATGCTTGATTTTATGTGGGCGGCGTCTAATGAGATGGGTATGGGTGCAATGTTAGCTGCTGAGGCTGCGGGCAGGCAAGATAAGGTGAAAATATTCACCAATGATGTTACACCGGAGTCAGCGGAGAGGGTGCGCGAAGGAAGAATGGTGGCAGAAACAACTCATGGATTTGCGGACTGGGGTTGGTACGGAGTCGAATATGCGGTTAGGGCAGCTCTAGGATTAGATGTCCCTCCGATTTTCGACATCAGGCCCAGGACAATGTATAAGGAAAATGCGGATGAATTCTATCCTGAACCAAAGCTTGAGCCTATAGACTGGGATGCAATCAAGGCTGAATATCTGGCAAAATAAGCTATGGCAAGAAGGGGTTCCTCTATAAAGGGCCCCCTTCTACGTCTTTATAACAAACTTGATATAAGTTAATTTCTATAATCTTTTTTATTATACTTTTAGTGTTAAAGCTCTTATAAATATGAAATATTATAATTTTTCTATAATGTTGCTGTGCAGAATAAGTGAACGGGTAGCTTTCTAATAGAGAACACTGCTAAGTTCCATAAAAATGGATAGTTACTCGTTTATCTTGTGGACCTATAATAGTGCAGTATGCTTATTTTTCTGAAAGGAGAAGGAGAGGAATGCCAAGAGAGCCTTTATTACGATTAGAAGCCATTGATAAAAGTTTCCCGGGTGTTCATGCTCTGGATCATGTTGATTTTGACCTTTATAAAGGAGAAACCCATGTTCTCTTGGGTGAAAATGGTGCTGGTAAATCTACCTTAGTGAAGATCCTTAGCGGTTCTTTGCCCAAAGATAGTGGCCGTATCATCCTCCGAGGTAAACAAGTCGAAATAACCAGCCCTTATCATGCTCGTTCATTGGGAATCGGTATGGTTTATCAAGAGTTGAGTCTCATTCCCAGCCTGAGTGTAGCTGAGAACATCTTTTTAGGTAGATTACCCAGACGTAGGTTTTTCTTTGTTGATTGGCCAGGAATATATAAAAAGGCTCAACAAATTTTGAAGAGACTGAACTTAAATATTGACTCTACTGTGCCTGTGAGGCATCTTGGTCTGGCTGAGCAACAGCTCGTAGAAATCGCTAAAGTTTTATCTTTAAATGAACAGATTCTACTCTTTGACGAACCTACATCAGCTCTATCAGAAGAGGAGCGGCAACAACTTTTTAACCTCGTAAATGAATTGCGTGAACGAGGGATCTCTATTATTTATATCTCCCATCACTTGTCCGAGGTCCCCTTAGTGGGCCAGCGAGTAACTGTTCTGAGAGATGGGAAGAAGATTGCTACATTACCTGTGAATAAAGCCGACGAGGACACTATTATTCAGATGATGGTGGGGAGAGAACTTAAAGAACAGTTTCCCAAAGTGGAAACGTGCCCTGGTAAGCCTATCTTGAAGGTGCAAGGCCTGGAGATAAAAGGGGCTCTCCACCATGTGGACTTCACCTTACATGAAGGGGAGATAGTGGGTATTTTTGGTCTGCTAGGAGCTGGGTGTACTACCCTTGTCCGTGCATTATTTGGATTGGAAAAGATTGATAGTGGTAAAATCTATATTAATGGTAGAAGAGTTACTATATCTTCTCCTGAAAAGGCAATCGGGTTAGGATTGGGTTATCTCACCAGAGATAGAAAAGATGGCCTCATACACCCAATGTCCGTAGTGTCAAACATAACTTTAGCCAGTCTGAAAGGAATCTCACAGTTAGGTCTGCTCAAGCACCGAAAAGAGCGGCGAGTAGGAGAAAAATACGTTAATGAACTGCGTATCCATCCTCCTGACCTGACTAGAAAGCTCATGTATCTTAGTGGTGGTAATCAGCAGAAAGTTGCCTTATCCAAATGGTTGTGTAGTGGATCGAAGATTTTGATTTTTGATGAACCCACACGGGGTATTGACGTAGGAACAAAAACCGAGATTTTTCAACTTTTTAATCATTTGACTAAGGAAGGAGTAGGAATCCTTATGATATCTTCTGAGTTACCAGAAATTTTAGCTATGGCGGACCGTATTTTCGCAATGCGAAGAGGAACTGTTACTGCGGAATATCGAAGAGGAGAGACAACACAGGAGAAACTGTTAAAAAGTGTCAGTTAAGATATAAAAATGTTAGGAAAAAGTGAGGAAAAACTATGGGGGAACAAAGAAAAAAATTATCTACTATAAAAAATAATCCCAAGAGCACGTTACCCTCAAGAGCGCCTTCGACATTATCTTTAATGAATCAGTGGATCTCTATGGGGGGTGAAGTAATCAGGAAAATTTTGCTAAAAGGAGGTCCAATTGTAGCAATGCTTTTCCTGATTATATATCTTGCTTTTGCTACACCGTATTTTTTTGCCGTGAGTAATTTTTTGAATATAACAAGACAATCTTCCATCAACGCCATCCTTGCTATAGGTCAGACCATGGTTATTATTGGTGCAGGTATAGATTTATCTGTTGGCGCTGTCCTTGCTCTCTCAGCTTCAATGTCTGCGGTAGCAGTGTCATACTGGGGACTCAATATGGCAGTTGGTATACTTTTGGGTCTGGGGACAGGGGCACTAACGGGATTTATAACCGGTGTCATCATTACCA